>JAEEGJ010006842.1_pt1 | contig 33632 bp, 20 predicted proteins | sample 8958761 | NCBI WGS metagenome assembly JAEEGJ01 (sample SAMN16246546, study PRJNA631951) | gut metagenome | biome: gut microbiome; feature: rumen; material: RS-attached | host: Bos | place: Iran: Karaj | collected 2018-10
GAAAATACGGCCGCCTTCGGAACCGCTGGTCGGAATATCGTCGAGGTAGCCGCAGCTAGCGAGCTTCACCATGTGGGTGTTCATTTCGGCAGAGGTACCGCCAATCACGATGGCCAGGTGGTACGGGGGGCAAGCGGCTGTACCGAGAGTCTTCACCTTTTCGGCGAGGAACTTTTCCAAGGACTTGGGGTTGAGGAGCGCCTTGGTCATGGGCCAGTAGTAAGTCTTGTTGGCAGAGCCACCGCCCTTAGCGACGAACAAGAACTTCATTTCGGCACCTTCTTCGGCGTGGATGTCGATCTGAGCCGGGAGGTTGCAACCGGTGTTCTTTTCTTCGTACATGGTGAGCGGAGCAATCTGGCTGTAGCGAAGGTTCTTGGTGGTGTAGGCGTTGTAGACGCCTTCCGAAATGGCTTCGGCGTCGTCAAAACCAGTCCAGACCTGCTGGCCCTTGTGGGCAACGCAGATTGCCGTACCGGTATCCTGGCAGAAGGGGAGAATGCCCTTGGCGGCAACGCAGGCGTTCTTGAGCATGGTGAGGGCCACAAACTTGTCGTTATCCGAAGCTTCCGGATCCTGCAAAATCTTGGCGACCTTGGCTGTGTGGGCCGGGCGCAGGCAGAATTCCACTTCTTCGAAAGCTGCCTGGGCGATTTTGGTCAAAGCTTCCTTGGAAACCTTGAGGATCTTCTTGCCTTCGAATTCGGCGACGGTAACGCCGTCTTTGCCGAGGTTTACGTATTCGGTAGTATCTTCACCGTGCTGCACGGTCGCTTCGTACTTGAATGCCATAGTTAATTAGGGGTTAAGGTTAGAATCAAGGGTTAGTGAAAGGTGTGTAATGTGGAATGACTAATTACACATCACACATTTCACATTGTTTTTTATGCGTGTAATTTAAAATTTCTTGCCCCCTCCGTCCTAAAAAGGCGGTCTGAATGGAGCTTTTTTGCCTGCGGCAGTGTGCGAAAAATCGCAAAAAGGCGATAAAAGGTACAAAATGGGCGACAATTTGAACTTTTTTTATAAAAAAGTTGGCGGACGACCGAAATATGTACTATTTTTTACAGCGTAAAAGTTTAAACTGAAGAGGATACTATGAAGATCAAGACTCTCATGTTGGCAACTATGCTTGCCTCTGCTGTTGTTTTCGCCGCTCCGGCTGCCAAGAAGGACGCCGCCCCGGCTGCTAAGGCCGCTCCTGCCGCCGAAGCCCCCGCTGCTGCTAAGGCTGAAGCCGCACCTGCCGCTGCTCCGGCTGCCGCTCCTGCCAAGGCCGAAGCTGCCAAGCCCGCTGAAGCCGCTAAGACTGAAGCCAAGGCCGAAGCAAAGCCTGCTGAAGCTCCGAAGGCCGAAGCCGCCAAGGCTGAACCGGCCCCTGCCGCCGCCCCGGCTGCTGCCGCTGCTCCGGCTGATACCGCCAAGGCTGCCGAAGCTGCTGCTCCTGCTGCTGATTCTGCTGCAGCCGCTGCCCCGGCTGACTCTGCTGCCGCTCCGGCCGAAGCCGTAGCCGCCGCCGACACCGCCAAGGCCGATAGCGCCGAAGTGCTCGAAGCCAAGGCTGAAGAAGCCCCGGTCGACAGCGCCGCTCTCGCCAAGGCTGAAGAAGAAAAGAAGGCTGCCGAAGCTGAAGCTAAGGCCAAGGCCGAAGAACAGGCTGCTCTCGAAAACAGCACCGCCGGTTCTGCCAAGACCTCTATCATGGAAAACCCGTGGGAATTCCTGATCGTGTCTGCCGCCTTCGTTGCTTCTGTGCTCGTGATCATCTTCACCGGCAAGGACTAATCTAGCGGTTTAAAATCCACAGATTTTTAAAGGTCGATGCCTACAGGCACCGGCCTTTTTTTGTTGCCAGCATGTCATGCCTGCTTTTTTTTGTCATGCCGGACTAGGTCCGGGATCTCCTTTTTTTACCACTCGTCTGTAAACATTTTTAAACCTTGTTCTATATATTTCTTACTAAAATCTTTTATACGAAACAGCGTGTCCCAAATCATTGAAAATTGCCGTTTTTGAGAGCAAAAAGCGAACATTTTATGATTTTCACGCAACCGCTTTTTGACTAATAAATCTATTTTTAAAATGTGTATTTGGGCGTTTGCTTAACGGGTGCAGCTGTACCCGCCATTTGGTTGTATACAAAGGAGGCTATTGTGCCTAAAACGAAGTGTCTTGTGTCTGCGATGCTTATCGCTATGTCTGCCGTGACTGCCATGGCGGCAACTCAGGAACAACCTACTCCTTACGACTTAATCCGTCCGATTTTCCCACTTACATGGGATAGCACTGTATTTGACAAGTTTGACACGACGGTTACGATAAAGCACAACATGGTGCCCAAGAACCGCACCCCGGCCTCTTACATGCCGAATGTCCTTATTCCCGATACTTTGAACCAGGCCTACCTGGATGCCATGAACACGCATATCTCCCCGATTCGTGTGAACCAGGCCGGTTATTTGGAAAAGGACCCTGAAAAGCAATTTTTCTATGTGGGTAACGCTTCTACTTTCGAAGTGGTGGATATCGATGGTAAATCCTTGGACCCGAAGGTGACGGGTACATTCCAGCCCAGCACTAAGACGACTTCTTCTACTTGGCGTATCGTGGCCGGTACCAATGCTGCAACAAACGATAAACTGCGCTACGAAGTTAATATTACAGGTCCTTCGGGAACCATTCAAATTGGACATATTCCGCCAGGGGTTCCCACCAAGACCCGTCTTCGCATTAAAGTCGGGAATGAACTTTCTAGTACGTTCATTGTAAGTGATGAAGTTTATTCCATGGTCCGCGATGCTGCTCTTAAGTTCTACGGGATCAACCGTAGCGGTAATAGCGAATCCTGGTTCCATCCAGCAAGCCATACTTTGGACGGCATGGGCGAAGTTGTTGGCCTTGTTGCTACTGGTCCAGACGGCCAGGGTAGTGGTGAATTTCGAACTATTTCGGGCGTTAATCAGGCTCTGGCGGGAACGTTGGCCGGCGGTTACTATGACTGCGGCGACCACCTGAAGGAATCCCAGACGCAGATGTTTGCCATGGCGGTGGCCGCTGTGATGACAGCTACAAATCCGGATGCCGACGATGACGTTTATGCCTTTAACCAAGGTGAAACGGTGAATACCGACGGTATTCCGGACATGTTACGCGAAGTAAAACATGCTGCTGATTGGGTCCTTAAAGCCTATGTGCGTGCCAAGGGCGTGATTGATGATATGGCCCTTTCGGTGGGTGATTTCGGTTCGGACCACGGTTGGTGGGGCCGTCCGGAAACCCAGGACAAGTTGCCTTTGGATTCGAGCAAGGGTGATCCGGCTCTTCGCAGAGGTGGTCCTTTAAGTAGAAGCGTTCGCTTGGGTGAAATTGGATCTACCGTTGCCGGTGAAACGGCTGCAGGTCTCGCTATTTTGGCTAAGAATTATGCCGAATACGATAAACCCTTTGCCGATAGCTGCTTGATGGTTGCTAAACAGATGTATGAATTTGGTAAAAATATTGCTACTGGTAAAACAGATGGGTATACGCACAACAAGACCCCTATTTTTAACACCCCGGCATATAACGGTTCTACCATTTACCATGACGATATGGCTCTTGGTGCAGTAGGTTTGCTCTACGCCACCAAGGATACGACCTACCTTTACGATATCGCTGAAAACCCCGCATTGCGCGGAGGTCAAGGCAAACAAGACTTTGCCTATGGTAATCCTTATGGATACTTCCGTGGTGGGTGGTTCACCTTCAAACAGGCCAGTTTCTTTAAAGATGGTGCCAATACGGACTGGGCGAGTACCTTCACGTTTGCCTTGTATGCGTTCTATAAATTGATCCTTAAAGATGAAGCGACTGCTGCCTCTTACGGCATTAGCAACGATAGACGTTTGGAATATGTAGAAGATTTGGCTTATACTATGGCTACCAACGTGTCTGCGGTTTCTTACACTGATGGCGCGACAGAATCCATCGTTTTGCCGAAGGGTGGTGGATGGTCTTCGGATGGTTCTGTGAAATACGAACCGATGTGGTACACGATGAAAACCCAGCAACAGTGGATTTACAACCGTTACCAGTTGGGTAACACGATTGACGTTTTTACTTACGCTGATGTGACGAAGGACTTGGAAGGCGTGGCGCTTCCTCAAAATGGTATTCAAAACTGGAAATCTGACGAAATGTACCAGTTGGGCATTAATCAGTTGAACTACATGCTAGGCATGAACCCTTGGGATATTTCGTTTATTTATGGTATTGGTGATAAAAACGATGCTCACCCGCACCACCGTGCCGCTAACCCCGAAGGTAAGAATATGCCGGGGGCAGCCTATAAGTACAGACCGCCTGTAGGTGCTTTGTTGGGTGGCGTTAGAGCAGACCAAGCATGGGATCCCCTAGGCCAAGGAGGTGCTAGTGGAACGAGTTGGGAAGGTTATAAAATTTCTGAAGCTTGTCTTGATGCTTCTGCTATACTCATTGGAAGTACGATGTTGGTTGCTCAGGAATCTGATAGAACTGTAGCTCCTGATGTTAACGTGGAAATCCGCCACGTGAGTGCGGACTCAGCCATTGTGGTGGTCAAACTTTCAAAACGTGGAACTTCGACCATTTACTACGGCACTAGCGAAACTTCAATGACCGAGACAGCTGTTCCTGATAGCGATGCGGCGGGAGTGCGTCATGAAATTATCTTGCGTGATCTGCAGCCGGGAACGGGGTACTACTTCTACGTTGTGGGCGCAAATGCTTACAATCCGGACAACAAGACCACCAAGTACATGGTTGATTCCACGCAGACTCCGTTTAGCTTTACCACGCTCAATACGGTGGAAAGCGCCCAGATTACCAACGTGACGGTCTGTAACCTGTTTGGCGACAGTGCCGAAATCATGTGGTACACCCCGAACGGTGAATACGAATCCAAGATTTACTGGGATACGGTTCCGCATACGAACCCCTCTGATTATGCTTTTAACAGTGGCGCAGGCAATGCCGATGTATCCGGCATTCCGACCAAGTTCCACTATGTAAGAATCGGTGGCCTTAAGGAACAGACGACTTACTACTACATGGTCGAAAGTAACGGTCAGCGCACCAATGTAAACGATAAGACGGGTGATATGCTCAAGTTCACCACGCCGGTAATGTGGTACGACTTTAGCGTCCGTGCCTACCAGTATATGGACAACGGGCTCGATGCCTTGGATCTCAATATTTACAATAACGAATCAAGGCCGTTCGATAGTCTTGAATTGCGTTTGTACTTTACGGCTACGCCCGAAGAAGTTGAAAATTGCGCCTTCCTTGTAGATACGGACATTCTGCAGGCTTACGATGAATCCGGCTTTAACCATCCGCTTCTTGACAAAAATGGCAACGATGTGGGTAATACGGTTCGCATGCTTATGAGAGATGCTCAGCCGCAAAAATTGGATGATACCTATGATGCGGCCACGGGCAAGTATTCTTACTATTTCCCTGTACCTCTCGGTCCTACAGAAATGAAGTCCGCTTCTAGAATCCGATTGGATTTCGATTTCTCTTATGGCCTTACAAATGATGGTGTGCATTGTGAAACGCTCCGCCAACGCCAGAAGAAAAAGTTGGATGTAAGCACTGGCGACTGGTCTTGGGCACCGCATAAATTCCTAGTGGATGGTGCTGATTATGTAGGTATGCCGGTTGAAAGCAAGGACTATGGCGATTTCGATACGGATATTCCTATCAACCAGTTCATTACAGTTTACCGTAAGAATGAATTTATTTGGGGTTATAGCCCGTCCCATCAGGAAATGACCACCAAGCGTGCCCATTACGAAATGGATGTCCATTTCGATGCTCCGTTCAATGTGTCAGACGGTTCTTACGTGCAGATTGACCAAACCAGCAGTACCGTGTACGTGAGGGGCTATGCCCAGGTTTCGGAACAGGGTTATATTACCCGCATCTGGGCGAACGGCCAGGAAATCAAGACGTATATCCAGAGACATGGTGACGAAATCTTCTTGATCGATGCCGAAAACAATGTTGACATTGCACACTACAATGTAACGAGTGGCAACGGCGCTATTGACTCGACAGGACTTTGGACTTTGAACATCCCTGTGAAGATGAAGATCGGTAGCAACAAGATTGACTTGACGATTTTCGCAGGAGCGAACCCGGAATGCGAAGAATGTGCCGAAAACGGCGGCTGTGCATTCATTAACCGCAATTACTACGTGCAGTTCACTCGCGGTAACATGACGCAGTCCTCGCTCACTATCAAGGATGAATCGGGCAACCCAGTGACATCGCCGGCCGACCCGTCCAAGACTCGCTTCTATGTTTACCTGAACGACAAGGACAAGGCAGGTTCTTCTGCTCCGGTCGAAGTCCTGATTGTGAACAACAAGAAGAACGATACCCTGAAGGTGAAGATGGTGGAAGACGCCTCTAACCCGGGTAGCTTCAAGAGCGCGTTTGCCATTACGGCAACTTCTATTGCTCCGGAAGCCAGAAACGGCAACCAGATTTCGTTCTTTGCGGGCGACACCATCCAGGTGATTTACGTGGACCCGGACGACGAAGAAGATGTATCGAAGCAGAGCTTCTATGCCGAAGCCAAGTACCCCGAACCCACGAAGGTGCTGGCCCAGGATACCGACTGCGACAACGTGGCCGACAAGCTTTTGGTGGTGTTCAGTAACACCCTCATTAGCGACTACAGCTTCGATAGCGTTCGCGTGTATCTGCCTGGCATGGCCGACACGGTGACCTTGAAGGTTGACGCCTCCAAGGCGCTCAACAAGTCCGAGGTGCAGGTTGACCTGCCGGCAACGCTTGGCATTGCCGAAAATGCGGCTCCTGCTGGAAAGGCGACGGTTTACCTGAAGGCAGAAGGTGCAACCAACGCGACCAAGGTGGCCATTGGCGACGGCATTATGCCGCAGCTGTTGAGCGTGACGATTCTCGAAAACGAAGGTCATGAATATCCGGAAGATACCTTGATGGTCGCCTTTACCGAACCGGTGATCTTGGCATCTGAAACGGAATGGCCTTTGGAAGTTGTGGGCGCAACGGGCGCCGTCTTTAGCGTGGTGGGCAGAGCTACCACCAGTAACGATGGCAAGAGCTGGATGTATGCCCTTTCTGGAAATACGAACGGCCAGTTTATCAAGGAAGGCGTGACTGTCACCGTGAAGCCGAATTCCGTGGCCGACAATGCGTACAACTTGCTCGACCCGTCCTTGGCCTGTAAGACAGTCAAGGTGGTCGAAACGCCGAGGCCGGTGCCTGTGACGCTTGCCGAAATGCGTGACAACGAAGGTGACGGCTACGCCGACGAACTCTACATGAAGTTTGCCAAGAAGCTCCGCGACAAAGACATGCTCGACAGCTTTGTGGTAGAATGGGGCTTGAAGGGCGAAGTCAAGAACATTAAGCCGGAATGGGAACATACCTTCGAATACGGCGAACGCTGGGAAAAGGTTTCGTCTGTGGATTCTTCGAGCGGAACGCCGGTCGTGATCGTTGACTCTGTGCTCAAGAAAGATACGGTGTCTGTCATTACGATCAAGTTCAATACCATGAATTCGTTTGCCCGCGGCGCAACGACCGGCCCGTACGATACTTACGGCCGCGTGACTCCGCGCCTTGGCCCCGAAGGCGGCTTCTTCGACAAGTTCTATCCGGTTGTCGACAGGTGCCCGCCGATTATTATGACGGCGGTGTGGCAGGGCTTTGACGTGGACGACGATTCTTACGGTTCTCGCGACTACGTAACCTTGACAATGTCTGAACCGCTCGATACCGTTGCCGGCCACCCGTATGTGGTGGAACGTAGCCGCGACGGTTCTGCGGGTGTGTTCTTCAGCCCGGCCCGCAATCCGAACCTCTCGGTGACCTACCTGACCAATTCGACGACGGTAAAGCTGGGCTACAGGCACAAGTATGACGAAGCCATTTGGATTGCCGACTCCGTGCGCCTGATTTCGGATATCGAGACGGGTTACTTCAAGGATATGGCGGGCCAGTATCCTGGCTATGCAACGCCTTGGGTGCCTGTGACCGGTACGGTGTCTAACATCAAGTTCACCATTACGGCGGTCGATGGCGTGACCAAGTCCAGAAGCCCCGATTCTATTTACTACGGTGGAATCCCGCTGGATCCGAACGTGAACTTCCGCTTGACGACGCTTAACAAGAACGAAGAAACGATTGTGATTGCCGAAGGCGACAGCAAACTGCACGATGTGTTTAGCGCTCCGATCAGGGGTTACCGCAATGCAGGTCCGACGTTCATGATCGAAATTGCCTTGCCCGATGTGCTCGACAAGACCGAACTCGGCGAAGCCAAGCGCGACTACAAGGTCAACCTCGAAATGGATGTCTTCAGTAACCTTGGTTCTTACATAAACAAGGCAACGTATTCGTTCATGTCTTCGACCATGCAGGAATACATTTCGGCGGCCAGTACCATGACCTTGTACCTGGAATGGTGCGCCCCCGAAGATTACCCTGTAAGTTCGACGGGCAAGAAGATCGGTACTGGGCCTTACATTGCGAAGTTCAATACCGAGGCGAAGAGCGATTACCTGCCGGCGAAGGCTGACGATGGTGACCGCACCGAAGCTCTGAAGGATTCCGACACGTTTACCAGGACGTTTGGTTTCAGAAGGGCTAAAAAATAAAGTGTAGGGGGGAATGTGCCTGGGGAGGCGCATTCTCTTTTTTTTTAATGTTTTGGGAGGAAGAGTATGATTATGAAGAAAGTGTTAAAGGCTGTATTACTGTTGATGTTCTTTGCCGTGGACTTTGCCGTGGCAAGTGAATTTCCTAATTTGGACCGTACCGACAAGGTACATAGCCGTCGGTATCTTGATTCGCTGAATGCGTTTGCGCGTAGGCCCATTCGAATAAACCAGAGTGGCTTTAGACCGCAGGATTACAAGTACGCCTATGTGGCCGACCCGAAGGCGACAAAGTTCCAGGTGATTGACGCCAATAGCGGTGCCGAGGCCTGGAGCGGTTCGTTAAGCCTGATTAAGCAGAATGTGGTAAAGCCAAACATCTGGATTAACGGCGCTTTTAATTCGATATCGAGCGTGTATGAGTTCGGTAGTCAAGATTCAGTCAGTACTGCAAAGGAAACTCTTTATCGAGCCGACTTTACGGGGCTTGCACCGAGTACGCCGGGTGAATATTTTGTAGTGGTGGGGAACGACACCTCGGCAACGTTCCATATTCACCCTTCTATATTCAATTCGATTCTCGAAATGTCTTTGCAGTTCTTTGGTATTCAGCGTTGCGGTAATACCAAGTCTCACTTTCATGGCGCGTGCCACTTGAAAGACGGTTCCAAGATTGGACATGACTTGACGGGTGGTTGGCATGACTGCGGTGACCACTTTAAAGTGTCCGAAACATTGGGCTATGCCACTTACGTGCTTTCGATGGTGTACCTGACTTACCAAGATAAGGCTGAAGACCGCTACGGAAATTCCTATGCCGATACGGTGTTTACCGATGGTATTCCCGATGTGCTGTACGAAGCAAAAATCGGTGCGGACTATCTTTTGAAGCTTTATAGGGCGTCTAAAGCAGATGGCCTGATTGCTCAGGGTGATATGTACCATTCGGTTGGCGTCGATGAAGTGGACCACGCCTTTTGGGATTTGCCGGAACGCCAAGATGCTCAGGCTCCGTCTAAGGGTGGCCCGGACCGTGTAGTGCTTACGGATATCGGTACGAATACGGCAGGCATGTTTGCCGCTGCCATGGCAAACGTGGCAGTGGGCTACAAGGTGTATGATGCTGCTTATTCTGATTCTCTGTTGGAGGCGGCAAAAGATATCTATGAAAATGTGGTGATGAAACAGGTCGATGAATACATTACGGCTGGTTCACCTGGCCGTAATACCGCTTTCCCTGGATTCTATACCGGTGGCGGTCCTCTTTATGATGATGGCGCTGCCGCATCTTTAGCTCTTTGGTATGCGACAAAGGATACCGTTTATCAGTATAACCTTTACAAAAACAAGAATATTTTTGACAACGAAACCAACTACCATTATAACCTGGATTACTTTAGGGCCGGCTTCCTAGGAAATACGAGTGGATTTACGCCGGGTGGTTGGGCTACGGACTACCAGAACATTCATTCGTATGTGCTGTTCGCTTTCCAGAAGATGATTTTAAGTAACCCTACGGTTGCTGCCGAGTATGGGCTTTCTGAAACGGAACGTGATTCGCTTTCGATGCGAACCATGGCAACCTTTAGAAAACTTATTGACAACAGCACGAACGATGGCGACTCTCTGGTGCTCGAAAATCCGGGAGTTGGCTCGGGGGATCCGCATGAAGGCCCGTCTAAACTGCATGTGATAACACCTTACAACTTGGTATGGACCAGCTTTGACTGGGGTGTGATGCGCTACAATATGGGTACTGCGGTGTCCATCTTCTTGATGTATGAGCTTACCGGCGATGAACGCTACTTGAAGGTGGCTCTCGATAACATGTACTTTATTTTGGGTGCCAACCCTTGGGACATTTCGTTCTTGATGGGTGCCGGTGAAAAGAATCCGCAGCATCCGCATAACCGTGCTTCGAACCCCGATGGTTACAACGCGGGTAGTATGCCCTACAAGTACAAGTGCCCGATTGGAGCCTTGATGGGTGCACGCGAACCGACCAAAACTTTGATCGAAGACTGGAACAAATATACCTCGACCGAAACCTGTATCGACTTTACGGCTCAGTTCTTGTTCCCGGCGCAGAGCTTGGCGCAGACACTCCCGATCGATGCCGAAGGCCCCTTGTTCAGCAATATTCAAGGTACCCCGATTACTGAAACTTCTGCCATTGTAAGCTGGGATGCGAACGAAGTTGCCCTAGTGACGGTGTTCTACAATACGACTCCGGATTTGGCCGGCGCAAAGTCGGTGGGACAGACCAAGGCAACCAAGGGCGGCGAAGTCACGCTTGAAGGCCTTGAAATGGGCCAGACCTACTACTTCTTCTTGGAGGGTATGGACACCAAGCGTAACATGACGACGGACGATAACCATGGTCAGTGGTACCAGTTTACCATGACCAATGTGAAGCCTAATATTAGCGGTGTGACGATTTGCCAGGTGGACCACCGCAGTGCCAAGATTTACTGGTGGACCGATGTCCGTTCTAACGGCGTGGTAAAATATGGAACCTCTATGAGTGCCTTGAACGAATCTGCAACTGCAAAGGATGGCGCCGTACTCTTCCACGAAGTGGAATTGACCGATCTTAAGGCAGGAACAACCTACTACTTTAGCGTTTCTTCGGGAATGTCTAGCGACGATAACGGTGGCGCTGGTTACAGCTTTACGACCGAAAGCGAGGCCTCGTATGCGGATCTTGCCATATTCGTGAAACCGAGTTCCTACGGTGACGAGGCTGCTTGCAGTAATTGGGAAGACTGCCATGCGTTTATCGTGTCTATTGCAAACAACGATACTATGCCCTTTGAAGATTTCGAAGTCCGCATGTACTTGAATGATCCTAACCTTGCCGCTTTAGGTAATTGCCATCAGAACTTTGGTGGTGATGGCCAAATGGGTAAGGCCATTAATATCACGTTTGGCAGTGCTCAATCCGACGGCTTGGGTGGATACTATTTGCCTATCAATGTAAAGGGTGTTCTGGAAGTTTCGGGACAGTTGATTATTCAGGTCGTATTCCATGATTATAACCCCAGTGTAAAAACGGTGAAGTATAAGGATATCGAAGGTTCTTGGTCGCTCCGGGCACACACTGCTGAAGACGATCCCGTATACTTTGAAGGGATTGATTTGACCCAGGCGCCTTACTTCAAGGGCTCGGAAACAACCTTCCTAGAATACAATTCCAATAACGAAAAGGTCGTTGCCTTTACAGAAGACCCCTACATTGCGGTTTTCTACCATGGCAAGCATATCTTTGGTTACACTCCGGATTACACTCCCGAAAATGGTCCGCAGGTTCGCCGCACGGTAACGCTCGAATTCGAAAAGCCGTTCAAGACTCCGTTCTATTCTGTAGAAAAAGAAGACTACAAGACAAGTTACGAAGGCTATAGCAAGGTTTCGCCGACGGGTTTCCTGGATGACCTTGAAATGAACGGTAAGCCGCAGAGCTTTATTTACGACAACGGAACCCGTACCGATTCTTACGTGTTCGCCAAGGATACGAACCTTGCTTACGGCAACAACTACATGGAATGGGTCAGCTGGCATAACCATGGCGCTAATAACAAGACCGAAAACAAGTACGACTGCGCCTGTGCCGTGGTGCGTAGCAACGTAGAAATCGATACCATTACGACTCCGCTCGAAAAACGCTATCTCAGCTTCGACAAGAATTCTTACAAGACTTACCAGACTTCTGCGGGCGGCACGCCCAAGATGGTCGAAGTCCGCGTGCAATTGCTGGACTCCTTGGCTCAGCTTTTGGACACGGTGAACGTTACGCTTACTTTGGGCACCACCACTGGAAACGCTCTCTTCTGGAGTTCTGCAACCTCGACGATTCCTATCACGAGCATTCAGCTGGTGAATGGCGAAGCGACGTTCTACGTAAGCTCTGAACAGGTGATGGTGACGACCTTGTATGCAAAGGTCAGCAACTCTACCCAGTTTGATTACGAGCCCGCCACCGCCGACTTGATTATCGAAGAACTGCCGCCTTGGCCGATTATCGATGTCGCAAAGATGATCGATACCGATTGCGACAACAAGCCGGACGCCTTGAAGATTACGATTTCGAACGAATACCAAGAAAACCAGTCGTTCAACTCGGTGGAATTCGTTTATAAAGGCGATACGCTCAAGACCACCGATGTCATTAGCAAGAACGGCAAGGAAATCGTGGTGAAGGCCAACATCAAGGATACCGCCATCAACACGAACCCGAGCGGCTCCATTACGCTGTATTCTAACGTGGGCGGCAAGGTCGAAAGCCATACGGACTTCTACCAGGACGGCATTGCGCCGACGCTCTTGGCCGTGTCTGTGCTTGAACGCCTGGATACCGCGACAAGCGACCGCGTGTACATGCAGTTTAGCGAACCGATTTCTAGCCCGGGTACCGATTGGCCCACGCAGCTGTTCGCGACGAACGGTTCTACAGCGGTCAATGCGCCTACGGTCAAGTTCACGCAGATTTATAACGAATCGATGAACGTGTGGGAATTCGAAATAGGCTTTGACGCTAGCGGCAATTCCATTGTGACCGAAGGCATGTTCGCGCAGCTCCTGTCGAATGCATCCATTAAGGACAAGAGCGGTAACGAAGTGTCGGCCACTTGCGGCCAGCCCAAGCTCCCGATTACCTTGAAGCTGATTCCGGTGCCCATGACGTATGCCTCTATTTCGGATGCCGACGAAGATGGCGTTGCCGAACGCGTTTACATTGAATACGCCCGCGCCATTGACCAGAAACATTATCCGGACAGTATTTCGGTAATCTTTGGCCGTACCGCTCCCGAAACCCTTTGGGTGGCGGGCACGGTTCCGACTTACGCTGCCGACGGCATGACTTCTGTTCTTGACTTGCCCAAGCCCTTTGCCTATGGCATTACCAGCGGTACTTACGAGGGCGCTTCGAAGGGCGTGAATATTACGGGCGCAGGCCTTGTCGCCCAGCATTTGGGCAAGGGCGCTTCTTACGAGACGAATTCCGTGCTCGGCGAAGACCTGGCCGGCCCCGTGATCGTGACGGCGACGATTGACATGTCCAAGTCCGATAAATTCGACATGCTCGACATGGTGCTGAGCGAACCGGTGGCTGTCGTGGATTCTTCGCTGGTGTATTACCGCGAAAAGATTGCCGATGTCGACACAGCCATTTACAAGCGCTCGGTGCAGACGCTCACCATTGCGGCCACCAAGACGAGCATGGCTGCCATTTACGACAAGGATAGCCGCCTCGCCGTGACCGACGGTGACTTTGTCCGCCTGCATCCAAAGGAATTCAGTGCCCTGCGCGATGCGCACGGCAACATGCCTGCACAGAATTCTCCGTGGGTCCCGATCTTGAGCAGCGGCAATCCGCAGGTCAAGTTCGTGGTGACCATGCAAGACGTGGTGTCCCGTTCGGGCGGCGAATTGCGTTCGCAGGTGCCGTCGCAAGACAACATGCGCATGTACGTGCTGAACCCCGCTACCCACAAGCTCGACTTGATCCAGAACGGTCAGGTGGTTGCTGCGGGTATCGATTCCGCAAGCGTGCAGGGGGCGGTCTGGAAAATCGAAATGACTGTCCCGAGAGGTTCTTCGGGCAACGAAGCCCCCGCCTGGGATTCCTTGCGTGTCAAGTACAACATGCCGATTTATACCAACCTGGGTAGCTACGTGAACCGCTTGGCTGGCAGGTACAGCGTGCCGTCTGGCGTGTACCTGTCTTCGTCCGGCAAGATCGTGTTCTACGTGGAATGGGCCAATACGGCCGTCGGATTGCAGTCTGAACAGGGTAGGGCTGTTGCCACGGGCGCGTATATTTATAAATTGGATATGGAAACGGTGTTCGTCCCGAATGAAAATTCCACGAACGCGGAAAAATTCAGCGGTAAGAACCACTACGATAAAACGTCCACATTTGGTGTCAAGCGGGTAAAGTAAAATGGCAGAGAGCCTGTATTCCGATTCTCCATACCTTTTGGTGCTTTCGGTACTAGCCCTTCTTGTGTCGTTATACTACCCGGTACTGCTTGAACATAAGATGACGGCACGTCGCTTGCCGAAACCCTTGCGCATGATGGTGGTGTCGAACATTGCCTGGAATGCGTGCAGTATTTTGGGAATTATCTTCTTCAGTGGCACCATCACGCCCGAAATGTCGAACCTTTACATTGGCCGCCAGTTGATTTTTGGCTTGCAGGCCCTTTGTTGGGTCCGCGTGGGCGTCGCCCTTTACGACATGGGCGAACTGGTGCTGTTCAGCCGCCGCACTCCGTACAAGACCATTTCGGGTTCTGTGGGCGTCATGTTTGTTATTGCACTCACGTTCTTGTTCGTGGTCGGCCCTGAGGCGGTTTCGGGTTTTGACTTTTTCGGAATCTTGCCGTTTGCGTACATGCCGATCTTCAAGACGTTCACGATTGTGTATGTGTTGTTCTTCTTGCCGGCATGCTTGCTGATTATCTACCAGCTTTTGCGCAGTTCGCTCCGCTCGCTAGACCCGACGGTGCTGCATACCGGTGCCTACATGGCAGGTAGCTTGAGCGTATGCCTTGTGGTGGCCGTACTGTTCGACTTCGTGATTCCGCTGGTCAAGGGCTATGGCGCCTGGAATGGCGGTTTCCAGTTCTTTGTGTGGCACCAGTTCCTTACATTGTTCATTGCGGTTCTTTGTGGCCAGTACTATACCTCGGCCAGGTTCCGCGATATGGGCGCCCACTGGTTCTTGCAAAAGCTGATTAATAAAATCGAAGACGGCATTATTTATTACGACGAAGCCGGAAAGATCAAGGCGGTCAATCACGGTGCCACCAAGTTGCTCGGCCAGTCTTCTATTAGTTTGTGTGGAAGGTCCATCAAGAACGTGCTCCCGCCGAACCTCGACTTTTTCAGGGAGACGGTGTATAGCGATGTGCGCATGAACATCAATGGCGAAACCCACGTAATGAAGATTTATTTCTTCAAGTGCCGTCAGACGTTGATGACGATCGTGAATGTCGCATTTTTCATGGACCAGTCCAAGACGCTTTTGCTGCAGCAGAACCTGAAGACTTTGAACGAACAGTACGTGGAATACACGCACGACCTGGTGCGCTATCAGGACCGCTTGAACAAGGAAGCCTCTATCAAGGTCGAAAAAGAAAACGTGCTGAACACGCTGATTAACGCCTTGCCCTTTAGAGTGTGGTACAAGAGCGAACTGGGCGTGTACCAGAAGCAGAACCGTTTGGACTTGGAAAAGCGCGGCTCCCGCGAAGGCGCCCGTGACAACGACGAAGATATTTCCGTTTACGAAAAGGAAGCCCGCGAAAAGGGCGAAGTCAAGGTGTACACCTCCTTCGAAGACAAGGACGGCTCCGAAATTTCGCAGGACGAAGCGAACCGCCTTACGGGTATGGGCGAACTGGTGCAGACCTTCGACAACATGTACATTCCGATTCTGCAGGCGGCCAAGGCTCCTTACAAGACGCTTTGCTTAAAGGTCGACATGACCGAACAGCGCAGGCTAGAATACGAACGGAACATGTTGCGCGAACAGAAGTTCATTCATTCCCGCCTCGAAGAACTGGGCACCATTTGCGGCGCGTTCGCGCACGACTACAACAACATTCTCGGCTCGCAGCTGGGCTTCCTCGAAATTGCTCAGGAAGTGATTGAAGACAAGCAGTCCCAGGTGTACACGTTTATTTCGGAAGCCAAGAAGGCCGCCCAGCGCGGCAAGGATTCGCTCAACGAACTATTGAACGCCATCCGCGGCAATGCGAACGCGGCAACGCCTGCGATCGTGTTCTCGCCTTACATGATTATCGAAGACGTGGTCCGCAAGATTTCTCTGACGTTGCCGCCTAACGTGAAGGTGCATAGCGAAGAACTCGACAAGAGCCTCAAGGTCCGCGGTATTGTGGCCTCTCTTGACCGCATTATCAGTAACCTCGCCAACAACGCCCTGTTTGCCATGAAAGAAACGGGCGGCGGTTCCCTGACCTTCAAACTTTATCCTGAAGTTCTCGAATCCCAGCTGGTAACGCCCTATGCACCGCCGGTACCTGCGGGCAGTTACGCCAAGTTCGAAATCTCCGATACGGGTACGGGCATGGATTCGAGCACCCTGGAACGCATTTTTGCACCATTTTTCACGACGAAGGCCCCTGGCGAAGGCTTGGGACTTGGTCTATCTTCTGCCTTAAGGCTGTTAAAAGAGGGAAATGCCTACTTTACCGTGCAGACAACTTTGGGCAAAGGAACTACATTTTATCTATATTGGCCAATGGAAACTGAAACGAAGGAGGGCTAGTGCCTACGATCCTGATTATTGATGACGACGAGCAATTTAATTTGATGCTCAAGTCCGCTCTTGAAATCAAGGGCTACAATGTGGAAACGGCAAAAAACGGTAAGGAAGCCAAGACTCTTTACCAGAATAAGACCTATGATGTGATCATTACTGACATCATTATGCCGGATGTCGATGGTTACGAAGTGATTTTGGACCTGCGCCGCTTGAACATGAGTGACCGCACTATCGCCGTGAGCGGTGGTGGCCGTACCTCTGCCGAAGACTACCTGATGACTGCCCAGCACTTTGATGCCGCGGCAACCTTCAACAAGCCTGTAGACTTGCAAGCCCTTCGCGCGAAGGTCGAAGAAATCATCAAGAGCCATTCGTAGTAGGTCGCGATGAATATCCTGATCGCGGACTTGGATCAGAAATTTATCGGCGATATCCAGCACTCTTGGTCGGTTGCGGGGACAACCTTGTTCACCTGTACCCGCGAGAGTGACCTCATGCCCATCGTCAAGAAGAATTCGATAGACCTCGCGTTTATCGAAGTTCCTTTCTTGATGCAAGACAATATGGACATGGTGAGCTTTTTGAAAGAGACTCACCCGGGCGTGGAAATCTTTGTGCTGTGCGACGACCGCAACTGGCAGGGGGCCGCCTCTGCAATTACCCGCGGCGCGAACACCTTCCTTAAAAAGCCCATTTCGATTTCGCAACTGGAATCGACGGCGCAAAAGGTGCGGACGCAGCAGCTGAACAAGTCCAACAACCAGCTCATGGAATCCCAGGTGCTGGACGGCCTTTTGGGGAATACCCCCGAAATGCGCAAGATTCTAAAGACCGTCTACAAGGTCGCTCCCACCAACAGCACCGTGCTCATTACCGGCGAATCCGGTTCGGGCAAGGAATTTTTGGCTAACGTGATTCACCGCTACAGCAAGCGTGCGGGCGAACCGTTTGTGGCGGTAAACTGTGGCGCCATTCCCGAAAACCTGGTCGAAAGCGAACTCTTCGGTAGCAAGAAGGGTTCTTATACCGGTTCTACCGCCGACAAGAAGGGCCTGTTCGAATCCGCAAACGGCGGAACGCTCTTTCTGGACGAAGTCGGCGAACTCTCGGCGGCGACCCAGGTCAAGCTTTTACGTTTTTTACAGAGCCACGAAATCAGGCGAGTGGGCGATACCCAGCCGCAGTACCTGGACGTGCGCGTGCTTGCTGCAACGAACCGCGACTTGCAAGAGGCCATGCAAGAAGGCCGGTTCCGCGAAGACCTTTACTACCGCCTGAACACCTTCCACTTGCTTTTGCCCCCGCTCCGCGAACGCAAGCCTGCGCTCCCGAACCTGATCAAGTATTTCATTTTGAAAAACAAGGACGCCCAGGGCAAGGACATCGTGGACCTTGAACCGGCTGCCCTGTATGCGCTGACCAAGTATTCTTACCCAGGCAACATCCGCGAACTCGAAAACATTATCGAGCATGCGACGGTGCTGGCCGAAGGCGGCGTGATCCGCCTGGAAGACTTGCCCGAAGAGGTGCAGGCCTGCGCCCGCGAACAGACGATGGCGATTCCGCACATCAAGGGCGACCACAATGCCGAACCCCAGGTAATCGAGGCCGAACCGGTCGACTTGCCGGGAATCTCGTTTGAAGGCAGCGCAAAAACAGAAAAGAAGTCCGCCGAAACCGAAGACGGTGGCGAACTCCTGTCGCTCGAAGAAATGGAACGCAGGCACATTCTGCGCGCCTTGAGCGTGTGTGGCGGAAACCGCACCGAAGTCTGCAAGCGCCTGGGAATCAGTCGCGCGACTCTGTGGCGTAAATTGAAAGAACTTAAGATTATGATGGATGGCGACGATGCCTGATTTTGAAAATCAACAGAATTCTTACGAAGGCCGCCAGGTCCCCATGGACCTGGATGCTGAACGTTGCCTGCTTGGAAGTATTTTGCGCGATCCTGACGTGATGGGCGAAGCCATCATGATTATCAAGGACGAAAGCTTTTTCTACCTGGAAAAGCATCAGCTGATTTGGACTGCCCTTTGTACGCTCAACCGTAACGTGACGCCCATTGACTTGGTGACGCTGGCGGCTGAACTCGAAACCATGAACAAGCTTACGCTGGTGGGCGGTCGCGAATACCTGTTTGAACTCATGGAATCGGTGGCCTCTTCGGCCAACGCCAGCTGGCATATCGAGCTCTTGCGCAAGAAGGCGACGCTCCGCAAACTGATCAAGTCTTCGTCTGCGGTCATCAAGAATGCCATGGATCCGGCGGCCGTGCCCGACGAGGTCTTGCAAGATGCCGAACGCGATATCTTCGCCATTGCCGACGACCAGATCCGCGATTCCCTGAAACCGATCCAGAATTTCGTGACTCCGCTCCTGGAACGCCTGAACAACCGCAAGGACGGCATTACGGGCATTCGCACGGGCATTACCGAACTCGACGAACTGACGAACGGTCTGCAAAAGTCCGACTTGATTATTCTCGCTGCCCGTCCGGGTGTGGGTAAGACGTCTTTCGCGCTTACGATTGCGGCCAATGCGGCCATCAACTTCCAGCAGAATGTGGCGTTCTTCAGCCTCGAAATGGATGGCGTGCAGCTGGCCCAGCGTTTGCTTTGCTCGCAGGCTCAGATTGACCAGAGCAAGCTCCGTAACGGCTACCTCAACAGCGACGAAAAGAAGAAGCTGATCGCCGCCGTGACGCCGATTCAAAAGGCCCCGCTCTACGTAGACGATAACGCCGACCTCGGCATTATGGAACTCATGAGCAAGGCGCGCCAGCTCAAGCGCAAGGGCAAACTTGACTTGCTGATTATCGACTACCTGCAGCTCATGAAGACGGGTAAGGAAGAAAACCGCGCCGTCGCTATCGGCGCCATTTCCCGCGGCCTCAAGATTCTGGCGAAGGAAATGCAGATTCCGGTTATTGCGCTCGCTCAGCTTAGCCGTAAAGTCGAAGAAAAGGGCCGCGAACGCCCGCAGCTTTCTGACCTTCGTGAATCAGGTTCTATCGAACAGGATGCCGACATGGTGTGGTTCGTGGAACGTAAGTTCGTGCAGACTCACCGCGAAGAAGACAAGCACACTGCGGAACTGATTGTGGCCAAGCACCGTAACGGTTCGGTCAAGGATATCCCCATGACCTTCATTCCGGAATACACAACCTTCTACGATGCCGCACCCGAAGGCGAAGGCGGTGGCGAAGCCTACGCTTACGACGACGCTAGCGACATGGGCCCGACGGATTTCGGAAGTTACTAAGGAAGTCTAGATGCAGATACTGATAGCTCCATTTGTCTGGATTGGCGAGGTTATCGTAACCGGTATTTCGGCTATTGGCGAAGTGGTCTGCATCTTGTTGAACACGCTCAAGCAGGTTCGCTACATTCACAAGAACCCGGTGCTTATCGTTAAGCAGATGATTTCCATTGGTGTGTCGTCTTTGCCGCTTTTGTTCGTGACCTCTATCTTTACGGGCATGGTGGCTACCGTGCAGGCTGAATTCGAATTCCATAACCTGGTGGCCGACAAGTTCGTGGGTACGGCCGCCTGTAAAATGATCCTGATCGAACTTGGACCCTTGCTGACGGCAATCGTGCTTTCGGGCCGCGTGGGTTCTGCCGTTGCAGCAGAACTCGGTTCCATGAAAGAAAAAGAAGAACTGGCCGCCTACACGGTGCTGGGTCTTGACCCTTACCGCTATTTGGCTTTGCCGCGCTTTGTGGCCTTCTTTACCATGGTGCCTTGCTTGACCGTGATTTCGAATGCGCTGGGTATTATCGGTGGCTGGATCGTTTGCGTGCTCGGCCTCGACATTACCACTTATACTTATGTGACCGGTATGCAGTACCTGTTCGACCCCATGGACTTGTGGTCGGGTACGCTCAAGTCTTTTGTATTTGGAACCTTGATTTTCTTGCTGGGTTACTACCACGGCATTAATGCCAAGGCGGGTGCCCGCGGCGTCGGAATCGCGACCATGAGCGTGGTGGTTTCGAGCTGCCTCATGATTTTGATTGCAGACTTTGTCCTGGATGCCATCCTATTCTTCTAAGGTGTCGCTATGCCAAACGTAAAAATAGACCCGAACGATATCGCCATCCGTCTTAAGGGATTAAAGAAGTCCTTTGGTCCGCAGGATGTGCTTTGCGATGTGAATCTCGACATTCGCCGTGGCGAGACGATGGTGATTATCGGAAAGTCCGGTGGCGGAAAGTCCGTGATTCTCAAGCACATGATTGGGCTTTTGCAACCGGATGGTGGCGAAGTGACGGTGGACGGCGTGACGATCAGTACGCCCAAGTTCTTCGATACGCACACGATCCGTCGCAAGATGGGTATGCTGTTCCAGATGGGTGCGCTTTTTGACTCCATGGACACCGGCGAAAATATCGCGTTTGCCTTGCGCGAACACCACCCGGAAATGAGCGAAGCCGAAATCCAGGACGTGGTGACCGAAAAGCTCAAGATGATCAACCTGGTGCCGGAATTCCGTACCAAGATGCCGTCTGAACTTTCGGGCGGTATGCGCAAGCGTGTGGCCCTTGCCCGCGCCATCGCCTTGAACCCCGAAATCCTTTTGTACGACGAACCGACCACGGGTCTTGACCCCATTACCAGCGACGTGATTAACGACTTGATTCTGGATATGCAGAGCAAGCTTGGCGTGACGTCCGTGGTGGTGACTCACGACATGGTGAGCGCCTTCAAGGTGGCCGACCGAATTGCCATGCTGTATAATGGCCGTATTATCGAAGTGGGCACGGTGGACGAAATCAAGAACACCAGCAACCCCTACGTACACCAGTTTATTACGGGCCAGCGCAAGATTTCGGTGGACGAAGAATAAATAGGGAAAATACGTAAACTTGACTTTACGTTTGTCAAGTGCTAGTAGCCCATGTATGCAAAAAATATGTGCTTTTCTGCACGAAATTTAGCACGCCTATAGCGTTTTGATTTTTAAAAATGTATTTTTCCGACAAAGAGGTTTTATTATGAATAAGAAACTATTCGTAGGTATTTCTATGGTGACTGCGGTCAGTGCAGGCTTCTGGGCCTGTGGTGAAGGCACCATCAATGAAATGACCGAAATGGATAACGTTATTTCGATGCAGTATCCCTTGGATCCGGCAACTGGCGGTGCCAGCCCCGAACTTCAGAACCTGAGGGACAACGCCAAGAACACTTGTAAAGAAGACATGGGTTGCTACACCCAGTATCAGAGTTACCTCGAAGGTACGGAACCGGTAGATGTTCCGGAATCCTCTTCCTCCGAAGAAAATCAGGGCCCGATCACGAACCCCACGATGTCGTCCTCTTCTCGTGGCGATTTCAACATCGTGACCAAGCCATCTTCTTCTTCCATGCAGATTATCGACAACCCGGACCCGACGTCTTCTGCTGACGTTGAGATCACAGTCCCGGTAACTGGCCTCGGTTCTTGCGCTCCGGCCTCTACGCCTATCAGCAAGGGTGGCAAGGTCAAGTGGAAGTTCACTGCAAACACGGCCAATGCGACTTACAGGCCTGCTGATTTTGCCAAGGCCCAGTTTGCCTGGACTTTCGAGGGCGGTACTCCGGCTACGGGTACTGGTGCTACGACTGGCGACATTACATATAGCGCATCCGGTGCTGTAGGTGCTTCTTTGACCGTGACCATGGGTGATGGCGCTTCTGAAACCATCCAGTGCGCTACTAAGCTCCAGGTGAACGGCGACCCGATTACGGGTTGTAAGTGCGCCCCAGTCGGTGTGACTGGTTCTGTCAATTTCCTAGAAACGCCTGATGTCAATTGGGCTGTGTCCGGTTGTACCTCTGCTTCCGACATTACGTCCTATACATGGGAGGGTGTTGAAGGTGCTGACACCTTTACCAAGACCTTTGATGCTGCTGTTGCGTCCTATGCTCCCAAGCTTAAGGTGGGCAATAACGACAATACCGTTGTCGATGTGACATGCAGTGCCGTAAAGGTGACTGAAGGTGCCGAATACACGATCAAGAGTGCTAATGACGAAGGAAAGATTACACTTACGGCGGCTGGAACCTATAACGTGGTTATCGGATTCGCATGCCAGAACAAGGTATTCTTCTGTAGCGGAGTCGGTGGCCCGGTGGGTGGTTCTGTAAATAAAGTGCCGATGGCGGAAAGTTGGTACACGACAGCCTCTCTGACAGCGGCTGATTGCTCCGGTAATGCTACGGTGTCTCTGACTGTGACTGGTCCTGCCACTTGCGGTGCTCAGTAATATAGATTCAATCGTTTTAGAAAGGCTCCCTTCGGGGAGCTTTTTTTGTATCTATAAAAATGAAATCACGTTAGTGATTTCGAATAAATGCGTAAGGCGAGTGAAACAGGATTGCTTGCAAGCCTATTTAACGCTAAAGCGTTGTCTCTTGAGCTCAGAAATAGTCAAATAAATTTGACTGCTTCATTCGCTTTTCGAGACTTTCCGAGCCTAGCATTTAACGCCGTTGGCGTTCGTGGCTACGGTTATGCCATAACAGAAAACAAGCTTTCTGCTGCGTCATAACCTTGCACACTTTTAGTACGTAGTACAATCCGTGTGGCAATCTTATAAATACTTAAAAGACCACCCTGCAGGGTGGTCTCTTTTATATGCTGTAGAAGATTGCTTCGTTCTTTCAGAACTCGCAATGACGTCTTTTATTTCTTCTTGAAGGCGTTCCAGACCATGTAGCCGATGAACAGGGCGCCAAAGGCAAGGAGCGCGATTGCAAGCTCGGAGTTGTACTTCTCGATGATGTCCTTCTGGCCGTGGGCGAGGTAGCCGAGGCCTGCCAAGACGCAGTTCCAGATGGTGGCGCCCAAGAAGGTGTAGAGTGTAAAGGGCAACAACTTCATGTTGGCGATGCCTGCCGGAATCGAAATCAGCTGGCGGATCACGGTAATTAGGCGGCCCACGAAGGTCGAGATGGCACCGTGTTCGCGGAAGTAGTTCTCGGCCTTTTCAAGCTTCTGGGTATCGAGCAGCAAGAAGTGGCCCAGGCGGCTGTCGGCGAACTTGTAGATGATCGGGCGGCCCAGGAACTTGGCCAAGAAGTAGTTGATGTAGGCGCCCACGAGTGCGCCCATGCTGGCGGCTACCACGATCAGGGCGATGTTCAGGCCAGAACCGGGCTGCAAGGCCTTGTAGGCGGCGGGCGGCACCACCAGTTCCGACGGGAACGGAATGAAGGAACTTTCGATGGCCATCAGGAGCGCGATAGACCAATAGTTCAGGTGGGCGTTGTACCAATCAATAATCTGCGTGTAGAGTCCGACGGACTTTGTGGCGGGGGCGGCCTGCGCGACAGAGTCGGCGGCGTCGGGGGCGGCGAATGCCGCGACTGCAAACAACGTAACGGCTGCAAGAAGCAAGAGTTTTTTATTCATAGGGGCAAATATAGAATTTGGAAAAGGTGACATCGGAAAACAAAAAAGACCTGGCGTCAGAGCCAGGTCTAATTAAAAGTGTTATCGAAGATTATCTCTTTTTCTTCTTGGCGGCGCGGGCCTTCTTGGCTTCGAGCTGCTTCTGTCTAGCCTTCTTCTTGGCTTCCATCTTGGCGGCTCTCTTGTTTGCGGCTGCGCTGTTGTTGTGCTGAACGGCAGGCTGTTCTTCTTCGACAGATTCTTCTTCTTCGACGGCCGGTTCTTCTTCAGCCGGCTGTTCCGGTTCGCTGTAGCTTTCGCCAGTCTGGTATTCAATGATAGACTGTTCTTCGGCTGCCGGAGCTGCTGCGCCGCCGTTCTTGGCCTGCTGCAATGCGGCCTTGGCTTCTTCGACGTACTTGCCGTTCGGGAAACGCTTCAGGTAGATTTCGTAGTCCTTGAGGCGGTTGCCGGCCTTCACCAGTTCAAAGATACCGGCTTCGGCTTCGTCGCGGAATGCACCGTTCGGATTGTCGTTTAAGTAAGTGAGGTAAGCCTTGAAGGTGTTCTGGGCCTGAATAGCGCGGAACTTGTCGTATTCGCTGAGAGAGCGGAGCTTGGCTTCGACTTCGGCTCTACGCGGAGAGTCGGGGTAGTACAGCAAGAACATTTCGAGCATTTCGGGGTCGTTGCTGGCCATGACCTGGTCGAAACGAGAATCTTCCTGCTTGGCCTGGTATTCCTTGATCTGCACCTTGCCGCTGTCGAGCGTGGAGTAGAGCTTTTCCTTGGTAGCGAGGTCTGCCGGGTGGCAGAAGGCGAGGAAGCTTTCAAGAACGTCGGCGAACTGCGTGCGGGTGTAAGCTTCGCTCATGTCGGGGAGCTCACCGTTTTCGTCGAGGTAGAAGCGGTAGTCGCGTTCAATGGCCATGCAGTCCCAATCGGAGAGCGTGTCCTTGACTTCGCTGTACTTGCGCAGCACGTCGTCGCGGTCATGCAGGTTGTAGCGCATGCGGCGGTCACGGCGGCTTTCACGGCCGAAGTCAAGCGAGAGTTCCAAGCCTACGCGAACCGGCCACTTGTATTCGATCTTGTCGAACTTGAGGTCGGAGTACGGCGAGGGGCTCGGGCTGTTGTCCTTGTCGCGGGCCTTGACGTTTTCGTACGGCAGGAATTCCTTGCGGACGTTGATGCCGATCTTGAAGTCTACATCCTGGAAGAGCTCGCCAATGCGGTATTCCAAGGCGCTAGACACAAAACCCGTCTTGAGCATTTCGGTATGGGACTTGGTATTGCCTGCGTAGTCATCGTAGAACGTGAAGAACTGGAAGCCGAAGCCACCGAGCACGCGCAGGTCAAAGTCGCCGCCGAGGTTAAAGGTGAAACCAGCGAGAGCGGACGGAGCGTAACCGAGGAACCAAAGTTCGCGGTCGTTTTGTTCGCCCTTACGGTCCTTTTTGGTTTCCGTATCGTAAATCGTGTATTTGGGAGAATCCTCAATCGTCCCGAACTGAATCGAGTTGACTTCGGCGCCGAGCCAAAGGGTAAACGGAATGTCAGCCTTCCAAAGCGGGGTAATCAGCGGCGACCACAGGAAGCCGACCGAAGCCGGAATCGTGAGAAGCTTGGTGTCAATAGCATCATCAAGCAGGTCGTTGTTTCCCTTGAATTTCAGGAAAGCGGGTTCACCCTGTAGGTACAGCTGGGAACGCCATTTGATTCTTTCAAAATCGGCGGCCTGAGAAGCCGCAGCTAATAAAGTCAGTGCAAGTAACAGTTTACGCATCAGTCTAAATTTAATTTTTACTTTGGGGTTGAGTGATAAAAAAAATAAATATTAAGCTTTTTTTAATGCTTTTTCGTTCATTTTAGAAGGTTAAAACGAATCCGACGCCCAGGAGGATGATTCCTGTGCCCAGCAAGGCGCCTCCGACAGCCATTTTCTTGTCGCCCTTGTCGACCAAATCCTTGTTTTCGGCGGCCCTGGCCTGGAAGTTTTCGCCACCGGCGGCGGGGCGGTCCAGGTCCTGTTTTATCTTGTCTGCATCTTCGTAATCGATGTTTGCAAGGTAAATAAAGAGCGTTCCCAAAAGAATCGGGGCGATGGACGAACCCATCAGCGTGCGTCCGATAAAGTCCTTCTTGCGTTCATGCAACCATTCCTGCTGCGAAACGAGTTCCTGCTTGTCCGAAATAGGCGTGAGTTCGATTTCGACGTCGGTCAGTTCGGTGGGCGAGGTGAATACGGTCAGCACGGTGTCGCGGAAGCCGGCTTTGCGGATCTGGAAGGTCGAAAGACCGGGTTCGTAAATGGGGTACTTGCTCGGCGTAGATCCGATCGGCTTCGATTTCTTGGATACAGGTGTGCTGCCGCCAAAGATATAGGCGCCTTCGGGATTGGAGTGAATCAAGAGCTCGGGCTTGACGCGCTTGAGCTTCAGGGAAATTTTGGCGGTGTCGCCCGGAATCGGCTTGATGGCGGCCTTTGCGCCCCACATCTGGCGGTCTACACTCCAATAGGCGTAGATATCGGTTTTGCTGGAATCGTCGATGATGAATGTGCAGGGACTCTTGCAAATGTCGTCGTTTCCCCGGGTCATGATGTTTGCGCCGTCGGGGTTGGTTTCTACGTGCAAGTAGCTCTTGCCGCTTGCCAATTGCTGTACGGGGGCTTTTTCGCCCTGGAGCTGGAGCACGAATCCGCGGAGCTTGTCTTTAGAAAGGGCGTCGCTCAAGGTCTTGATTGCAGACAAATTTGTTTGTGCGACATGGTCGGTCTTGGCTGAATCGCTGAACTGGAAATGCGACATCTGTACCATGATCGAGTCAGGGGTTCTTGCCGAGGTAATCCGTCCGATATAGGCAGATGCCGCCCCGTGTTTCTTCAAGAAGTCCTTGATGCAGATGGCGTCGTTGCAGAAGTCGAATTCCTGACGGTTGATGAAGGTAACGGGCGTTCCGGATTCCTTGAGCAAGCGGATAATCAAGTTTTCCAGTTGTTCGGCAAGTGCAGATTCCGAATTGCGGCGTTCAAACGAAACAAAGATATGCTGGCCTTCGACCGGGATCTCGATGGAATGTTCTACGACGGCAGAATCGTTCTGCGTCGAATCTTGAACGGTTGAATCCTGGACGGTGGAGTCTTGACGCGTAGAATCTTGTGCCACGGAGTCTTGGGCGCTTGCCTGTGAAGGGGCTTCTTGGGGCTGGTTCAAGAGGTCGTTGCCGTTGTCGTCGACTATGCTCTTGAAACGGTTCTTGTGAATGCGGATGACGGTGAACTGGCCCTGTATTGTTCCGCCGAGGCTCACAGTGTCGTCTTTAACACCCAGGAATTGGGCGTCTTGCTTGGCGCCGGTCACGAGTTCTACGTGGCTCGGGATTCCTTCTTCGGCCCAAATGACGCTCACCCAAAAGAGTGCAAATGTCAGTAGAATCTTTTTCATAAAGCCCTAGAATGAAAAAATGAATCCAATAGAAAGTAATGAGACGCCTGTGATAAACGATGCGTAGGTAAAGCCCTTTGCGGTCCTTGCCTTGCGCTGGTAACTCCTAAATTCGTCGCGGGCATCCTGGTAGCGGTCTGATTCGATAGAAGAGTTCTTGAGAGTCTTTTTGCTGTCGTCAGCCTTGCTGATTTCGTAATAGGTAATGGCGCCTGACACGAGACTCAAGGCAAAGGGGATCAATGAATACTTCATGAGGTCTTTGCCGAAAACCCTGCGGTTACGCTTGGAAATGTCGGACTCCTGGGCACGCAGGAATTCTTCGTCCAGAATCGGCTGCTGCGAAACGATGATGAACGAGGTGTCCTTGGCAGAAAGCCTTACTCGAATCGTGGTGTCCATGAATCCTGGATTGAACAAGGAAATCAGGATGTCGGAGGCGAGCGAGTCGTCCGTGCTGATGAATACCGGCGACACGTAGGCCGGTTCCTTGGAATGGTCGGGGCTCACTTCGTCAACGTAAATGTCGGCGTTATTCGGAATGGTCGAGACATGCAGGACTTTCGATTCTGCAAAGGCGTAGCCCATCAAAGAACAAAGGAGTATCATGAGTATTCTAATCATTTAATACTCCCTATTCGGGAAAGGTCCCGTGATGACTCGATAGCTAGACGTGTTCTCGATGTACCAGTGGACATCGGGGAACTTGTTGCGGGCATTGTCTTCGCCCAGGAATTCAATTTTGCACCTGCCGAAACAGCGGGTGTGGAACGACAGCACCGGATTGGAATAATTGGGCTGAATCGTATCGAAATCCACAATGACCGAAAGTCTGGATTCGTTGATTCCGGAGCCGTCGTCGAAGAGCAGGAATTCAACGTCTTCGGCAACGCCGATGGTGTCGTGGTAGGCGGCAATTTGCGGCGCGACATTGTCCTTGAGCACAATGGTGTCGGTCGTGAGCACGGTGTAGGCGGGTACGTCTACAATAAGGCTTTCGCTCGCGTATTCCTTGCGGTAAGATTCTTTCACAAGAATCTTGAGCCCAAGCTGCGGCTCGACCTTGGCGACAAGCGTATTCGAGATTCGGTCGCCGGAGAGCGTTTCAAGCGTGTCGCCGTTGTTGGCGATCAAGTAGGCGACCGTCTGCAAAATGGAATTGTCTCGGTAGCGGTCGTAAATCAGCGGGATCTTGATGGTCGAAGTCTCGTTCAAGATCTTTGTCGAGAAATGGAAGATTTCGGTGGAGTCGCGGTACTGGCGGCCGCTTTCGCTGGTCACCAGCATCTTGGTGCCCCAATACAGCGTGAAGGAACTGTCGTACAGGTCAATCGCTTCTTGGGCGACGGTGTCGAAATCTTCGACAAGGGAACCCATCAAGGAACCTTCGGAATTGCAATCGATTGCGCCGAGCGGAGAAACCCAAACGGAATCTGGGTCGTAAGACAGGTAGACTTCGCAGCGGGCGGTTTCCCACGGGTCAATTCCCGAAACGTTCCAGCGGAGTGGCAAGGCCTGGTCTTCGGAGGGGTCGGCCTGGTTGTAGCCATTGTACGGGAATTCAAGTGAAATGGCGTTGGGCGTGTTCACGTAAATCTTGAAGGTGGAACGCAAGGTGTCGCCGTAGGTGTCGGTGGTCTCGAGCGAACCGTCTATAATTCCGGTCTCGTTAAAGGTGTATCGGAACGAATTCAGGTTGAAGGTGCTTTCGCCGATTTTCCAGAGGATCCCGTTGTAATAGGGTTGCAAGGTTTCGTCGGTGTAAATGAGCCCGCCTATAGAATAGCCGGCATAGAACCGCAGCGTTTGGCCTTGCTCCACGTAGACTTCTTCTAGGGGCGCAAAACGGTTGGAGATTTCGGTGCTGTATCCGTCGGGCCCGGCAAAGGCGTATTGCGTGAGGACGTTAGAATCCTTGTCGATGAGGTGCTCGTCTCCGCAGGCAATCAAAATAAAGGTTGCTGCCAAAAGCCAGATGTTCAAGAACTTATTCACTGAATACCTCCGGGAGTGTAGAGTTCGGGCGGAGGTAGAACGTCTTTTTATTTCGGTTGTAGCTGGCATCGAAGGCGACGACCGTAATTGGCTTGTAAGTCCAGCTCTGTACCGCGGCTTCCTTGGTAAAGGGAACGTAGAGCGTGTCGTTCGAAAGCTTGAAATCGTAGAGGTAATCGTTTTCGTAGAAAATGTGAATCTTCGATGTCGGAATGTCGCCGCCGAGGTCTTCGACAATGAACCGCAACGTGTCTGCGATGTTGATGGTATCGCGGTTCCAGGGGGATGCGATGCGCGGCGGTATTTCGTCTTTCAGGATAATGGTGTCAAGTTCCAGGACTTGGTTCGTGCCCAAGCGGAACGGAATGGATTCTGCCGTAAAGTCGCTTTCCTGGTCCACCGAGACGACAATGCGGTAGTTGCCCTTCGACAAGGGTTTGATGTCGAAGTCGGCGTTGCGCAGCTTGGAGGTAGTCAGGGTCTTGATCGTGTCGAGGTTCTGGTCCAAGAGACAGACTTTGAACTTGAAGGCTCCTTGCTCGTTGCTGGTCGTGATTGTTCCGGAGAGGGCGCTTTCTTTATTAGGCCCGTTGGTGTAGAACGAAGACGAAAGGACTTCGTTGGATTTCTGGTCAAACTCGTTGTAGGCGGTTACGCTCCAGGTGTATTTCCGCAAAGGCGAAAGACCCTTGAGGTACGTAAAGTAAGCCTGGTTCAAGATGGTGTCTACAAGGACGTTCTTTTCGTTATCCTTCAAAATAAAATGCGAATAGATTTCCCAGAGGGAATCCGGGTCGTCAATGTTCCAGGCGAAATTGACGGCGGTATCGGCGGCAATATTCTGGGTCTTGCTTGCCGGAATGAAATGCTCGGTGTCTATGGTCGGGGGAGAGGCGACGGTTATAGAAAGCGTGTCGCTCAAGGTGTCGCCGAAAAAGTCGACAAAGACAAATGCCACCTTGTGTTCGCCGGGAATGTCGATACTTTTCTTGAAACTGTATTCGCTTGCAAAGGAATTGCCGTCGATCGTCCAGTAGTACTGCTTGTTGCGAATCGATTTGGACGGGTAAACCGTCGTCAAGAAAATGAGCGAGTCGCCCGGCTGGACCGTGTCGGATTTTGCTTTTATGGCGTCGACGTCGAAAGACTTGGAGACGGTTGCAGAAACGTAAATTTCTTGAACGGACTGCTCGTTGAACAGGTATTCGTCGGAATCGGTACAGGCGACAAACGCCAAAATCAATAGACCTAGGGCGGCAAGACGTTTCATTCTGCCTCCAAGGCGTCTATGACGAAAAATTCCTGCTTGTCGGTAGAATCCTTGTCGCCGAGGGAATCCGTGACCAGAATGCGGAAGGTGTGGCGGCCTTCGCCAAAGCCCGATTGCATGACTTGTTGCAGTTCACCTACCTGGTACTGGGTTCCGTCGATTTCGAGGACGTTTTCGAGGCCTTTGCTGCCGTCGCGGTCAAAGGACTGCCAAGAAAACAGGAACGGTGTGTGGCTGTTGCCGTACAGCGTGTCGCCATCGGCGGGGATTGTTTCGGCCAAAATCTGCGGCGGGTTATTGACGTTGACGGAGAACGTGGTCTCGAGCGTGTTGCCCTCTTCGTCCTTAATGACAAGCCGGTTGGGAATAAAGTTCTTTGACAAGAAACTGGAGGTCATGTAGGTGGTGCTGATGGTGTAGGTCGCACCGCTGTCCAGAATATCGTCGTCGTTGTACCAGTAGTACTTGATTTTGTTCTTGTACTTGCTTGGCGTGACTTCGGCAATCAGTTCGGCTTGCTCGTTGGAATTGATCTTGATGGGTTCTTCGATCGCTTCGTCGAATTGCTTTGCGAAGACGCTCACGTTTGAAATTTTTTGAACGTCGTTTGGAGCATGGGGAACATGCAGACATGCCGAAAAAAGGACGCCCGCCGCAAAAGCAAGGCTAATGTCCAAAAGGCTCCGATTGTTCTTACTCAATAAACTCACCTTGTTAAAGATAACTATATTCGTAAATATGAGTACCGAAAATTTTGAATATAAAACCGCAATGGAGCGTTTAGAGAATATCTTGGAGCGAATTGACAACTCCGAGATGGAAATCGACGAATTGGCCGGTGCGGTACAGGAAGCGACGGATTTATTGCGTAAATGCCGCCAAATTTTGCTCGCGACCGAAAAGAACGTGCAAGAAGCCCTTTCGGGCCTCGACGGCGAGACTGAAGCTGGGGCGTAAGAATGGTTGATGTTCCTGCAATGGAAGTTTCGGGGCTTACGGTCAAGTTTCCGATTCGCGGTGGAGTGCTTGGCAAGGTCCAGAAGTATTTTACGGCGGTCGAAAACGTGTCGTTTTCGATGCAGGCCGGGCAAATCCTTTCGATTGTGGGGGAGTCGGGCTGCGGTAAGTCGACTCTAGTGAAGTCGCTTGTCGGGCTTGTGCCCATGGACAGCGGCGAATTCAAACTTTTTGGCGAAAAAGTGGTAAAAGGCCGGACTGCATCCGGAAAACGGGTCTCGGACTTGGTTCAGATGATTTTCCAGGACCCGTTCAGCAGTCTGAATCCGCGCCAGACGGTGTCTGAAATTCTGACGGCGCCGCTGGTTGCACGCGGAGTGAAGGTTCTTGACGCCGAGGCGCGTGCAAGAGAACTTTTGGAGCGCGTGTCCCTGCCGAAAGAGGCTCTCCAAAAGTTCCCCCACGAGTTCTCGGGGGGCCAGCGGCAGCGCCTGTGCATTGCCCGCAGCCTCATGGTCAAGCCCAAGATTCTTTTGTGCGACGAAGTCACCAGCGCCCTGGATGTATCGGTGCAGGCCCAGATTCTGCACTTGCTCGACGACTTGCGGGGCGAATTCGGGCTCTCAATTCTGTTTATCAGTCACGACATGCAAGTGGTCCGCGCTCTGAGCGACGAGGTCTTGGTCATGTATTTTGGGCACGTGGTGGAACGTGGTGCGGCCGATTCTGTGCTCACTGATCCACAACATGAATACACGAAAAAACTGCTGGCGAGCGTCCCGACCATTCGCCGCGACAGGTAATTTCTATCTTTGCGTGCGAAAAAGAGGTTTTATGTCCGCGAATCCGATTATCGTAGTAGATTACAATGCCGGCAACCTGACTTCGGTGATGAACGCTCTTGCCCACATTGGTGCAGAGGCGAAGTCTAGCCGCGATGCCGATGAAATTGCCAAGGCCACCCGCCTGATTTTCCCGGGCGTAGGTGCTGCCGCCTCTGCCATGGAAACTCTGACCCGCACAGGAATCGGCGATGCCATCAAGGCGGTTGTCAAGGCCGGAAACCCGGTTCTCGGCATTTGCATTGGCTGCCAGATTATTCTCGAAGAAAGCGAAGAAGACGGCGGTGTCAAGACTTTGGGCCTTATCCCCGGCAAGGCCGTGCGCTTCAAGGATGAACCGGGCCTCAAGATCCCGCACATGGGCTGGAACCAGGTGAACTTTACGCGCGAACACCCGATTATGAAGGGTATCAAGAGTGGAAGCGATTTTTATTACGTGCATTCGTACCACCCGGTGGTGCCTGCCGAATACGCTTTTGCCGAAACGACTTACGGCTCGCAGACCTTCCAGGGAATGGTGGGCAAGGATAACTTGGTTGCAACCCAGTTCCACCAGGAAAAGAGTGGAGACGTGGGTCTTGCCATGCTCAAGAACTTCTGCGATTGGAAAGTTTAGTATTACTATATTTCCCCGCAATTGGAGAAAAATATGAAAAGAACGATCGTGATTACTGGCGGTGCAGGCTTCATTGGTAGCCACGTGGTGCGCCTGTTCGTGAACAAGTACCCGGACTACAAGATTATCAATCTTGACAAGCTGACATACGCCGGTAACCTTGCCAACC
>JAEEGJ010006843.1_pt1 | contig 33628 bp, 28 predicted proteins | sample 8958761 | NCBI WGS metagenome assembly JAEEGJ01 (sample SAMN16246546, study PRJNA631951) | gut metagenome | biome: gut microbiome; feature: rumen; material: RS-attached | host: Bos | place: Iran: Karaj | collected 2018-10
TCCCTTCGAACGCGATGACGATTACGTTTCCGATGATGATGATGATCGCCTGCCACAAGCCGCTCACAGGCAGTTTGGACATCATGCCGACGATCAGGAACACCGCCATGCACAGCGCCGCATGGGAAATCGCGAATGCGCCCACACGGACGAACGACACCGTGCCGCTGAGATAGCCTGTGAACGTCTCCATCATATCCAGAACTGCTTCCAGCACAACACCGAAGGCGCTTTCTCCATGGAACAAACCATGCTTGTTCAACAGGTTGTGCAACGGCTCTTTGATGAACAACAGCACCAGCGGCGTGACGATGAGAACGATCTGCCATGTCGCAATCGAGCCTTTGACGACCATCCACAGCCCCGTCGCCAAAACGCTCCAGTAGAAAATCAGCCCGAGAAGGCCGAATTTGTCAAAAATCCCTTCATAGACGCGTTTGGTCAGAAAATGGTTCACGATGTTGATGATGATTGCGACGGATGTAAACACGATGCCCATGCCGACGGCTGCCAGCAACAGCCGCTGAATATCGCTAAGCAGGCTTCCTTCAGAGACTTCCATCTTCAACGGATTCACCCACAGATGATGGATCAGATGCTCGTAGCCGAAAATGGAGCCGTAGAAGAAACCGAACACGACGGCGCTCAGCCCGCAGAACGCTAAGAGCACGCCCGCGTCGCGAATCGTTTCGTCGAACTTTTTCTTGGAGAATTTCATAAATAGGCCGGCCAACAGCAGGACGAGGCCCTGCCCGATGTCGCCGAACATGAAACCAAACATCAGCACGAAGGTGATTCCCACGAAAATTGTCGGATCCAATTCATTGTATCGCGGCATGCCGAAATTGGAGATCAGCATCTGGAATGGACGGCGCAACGGACTATCCTGAAACTTCACAGGAACGCTTTCCACGCCAGATTTCACCAACGCATCATCCTCTGCTTCAGTCACTTCGACGAGGCCCGTCCCGTTTGTCGCTTCATCGACGATCTTGCGGATGCCGTCGACGTCAGTCTTCGGCGCCCAGCCGGAGATGCAGGACAGTCGCGACAGTTTTCCAAAGTGTTTCCGTGCTTCGTCCATGGATGCGAATTCGTTCAGGCGGGAGCGGATCGACAGCAGTTCGTCGCTGTGCTTTTCCTTCAGCTGCAACAACTTATCTGCATCATCCGCGCCTTTGCAGTCTGCGACGATTTTGTCTAGCCCGGCGGCAATTTCATCCATGCTTAGTTCGTTCGACGGCGAAACGGCTGCGTTTTCATCGACGCCGAGTTTCGTCATCAGCGTCTCCATCTTGTCCAGAAGCTGGCGGAGCGCCGCCGCATTATGTTCGTCGTCCAGACTGCCCAGCAGGCCGGATTCCGACTGGGCGGTTGCATCGACCAGATGCAAGTTGCCCATGGCGCCCAACTTACGCGTTGTATCCGTCAAGTGCTTGTTCAGCAACAAGACGTTGATTTTGCACATTTCTACGGGTTTGAACATGGCTTTTTCTATTTGAATGGCCTATGGTTATGAACAAATCATCATGTCCTGCACGTCCTGCGGCCGCATCCCGAAACGGATCCCTTCGTAGATCCGCGCGATGTTCAGCGACTCAAAATGACGGAGGAACGGAAACGCCACGACGGATAGTTCCATGTGGTCGTAATCCGCAAAATATTTTTTTGCCTTTTTGTAAAGCATTCTCCACAAGGTGTTTTCGGACATGTACAGATCCGCCGACGTGAACGGCTGCAACGCGTCGCGAAACGCCGTCGGTAGCTTCGCGACCGCCTCCGCCAGCGTCTTCATGCTAGACAGCGACGTCAACAGCGCGGGCGGAATCGTCCCGCCGTCAATCCACATGGCCGCAGCGGCCTCTTCGTCCAGCCTGTACGTGCGGACGATGCGGAACAGCATGCGGAGGTTGACGATGTCTATCTCCATCCGTACCAGCGACTTGCAGGCGGAACGGACATCCGCCGAAACGGCATCCGCGTGGGACAAAAGATGGCGATAGGCCAGTTTGTCCAGTTCGCGTTCTGCAGATTGGATGTCGTTGTCGTCAAACAACTTCCGTACGATGTTACTGATTTCCTCTGGATACAGCGTGGGATTGAGCATCTGCAGGAAAGATTCCGCCGAATCTTGTTCAACAAGTTCAGCCGCAGGAATTTCCGGCAGGCCGGGAATGTCCGCCAGCAGATGGCGGATATCCGTCACGCGGCTGGTTGAGAACTTGTCGTTCAGCAACGCCTTGATGTTTTCGAAATACGCGCGTTCGATGAACGCGCGGTAGAAACCCGCCGTCCGCTTGTCCAACTGGACAGCGATGGCAGACAGCGATTCGATCTCACGCAATGCGAGATTGCGGTGGAACAGCTCACGGCGAGACGCGTCCAGATTGTATTCCGCCAGCAGGCGGATGATTTCATCGACCGATCCCGCATTGGCCAGTTGCGACAGCCGCGAGCCCTTCGCCGCGTTCGCCCACATGCCGTGGAGCTTCGCGAAGATGAATTCGTAGCTGACGTTGATGACTGACTTCTGCATGATGGCTCGATAAAATCCCTTACTCGCTGAAAACCAACGCTTTCACGATGGCGTCCAGCTGGCCGGAAATCTTCTTCGAAAAGGCCTGAGCCTTTTCGTCCATTGCTTTTTCCGCGGCGGCCAGACGGTTTTCGCGCTCCTTGCGGGCCGCTTCCACCTTCTCTTCAATGAAGCGGTCATGCTCGAGGATTAGGTCGGCCTGCGCTTTTTCATCCAGATCGCTCGCATCGCGTCGAGCCTGCGCACGAAGCTCTTGCGCCTTCTTTTCAGCGGCGTCCGTCACTTCCTGCGCGGTCTTTTCCACCGCCAGCAGCCGTTTTAATATGTCATCCATTTTTGCTCCTATGGTAGCGACGGCGTCTCGCCGTTGAATGGGAGATACACCCGCACCACTCCCTTTTTTCACACAAAAACTATTAATATAGTTTTTTTGTGGTAAACCACAACGTATATTATAAAAAATTAACTGTTTAACTCTCCTCCGTACACACCATGCCGCTGTCAGACACGCTGAAATCCACCGCAAAAGCCTTGAGACGAATCCATTGCTTCACGACCGTCTCAAAGGCCGTCGCCTGTCTGTCGCTGTTCTTTCTCGCCTTAAGCGCGGTGAACATGGCGGTTCCGCTGGCGGAGACGACTTGCACCGTTCTCGGCTGGGCGGCTATCGTCATTGCCATCCTCTACATAATCAAAGACTTGCAGATTTCCGCCAACCGCCTGTCCATCCCATCGCTGGCGATGGATGTGGAAAAAGCGCATCCGGAACTCATGGATTCGTTCATCTGCGCCGTCGAATTGGAAGCGAAATCGGAACCGTTGCGGCCCATGGAGGCGGATCTGCTGGCGGACGTCCATCGTCGTGTCCAAAGCACGTTCATTCTGAAAGATACATTCCATGAACAGCTTCGTCTGACGAAGCCGTTCGTCTGGGGGCTGGCCGCCGTCGTTCTGACCGTTGGCGCGATTCACACACCGGCCATTCATAAGTGGTTCCACGCCAATAGGAACGCGTTTTCATTCGCGAAAGCGGCGGAAGCCGAATACCCGCGCCACAGCGACGTGCCGATCACCGTCAGCGCCAATCGTTGGGAACAAGATCTGTGGATCGACGTCATCGATGGCGACGGCGACCGTCAGCGGTTTCCTATGCATCGTTCGGAAGAGGACGGTACGTCTTCGTTTGTTTTCTATGATGTGCAGAACGCCGTCCGCTATCGCGTCGGCTCTCCGTCGTTGAAATCCAAGTGGTTCTCTTTCAACATCTTCGATCCTCCGGAAATCTCATCGTTGACGATAACCGTTACGCCGCCAGCCTATACGGGCAAGCCTACCGTCACCTACACGGAACTGCAGGATTTCACCGTCATCGAAGGCTCCGTCATCGCAATCGACGTGCAATCATCCGTGGAGGCCACGCAGGCCATCGTCACGAAATCGGAAAAGCAACAGCTTGATATCCATTCCTTTACATTAAAGGAAACGGATGATCTGCGGATTGTTTTGACGGACAACGATGGCCATCAGCAGATGACGCCGTGGTTCCGTGTCACCGTCGAACCGGATCTTCAACCCGTTCTCGAACAACGACAACCAACAGGCGACATCAAAATCCATTCGTATGACAGCGTCCGTCTGGACGCGTCAGCTTCGGACGATTTCGGTCTCCATACCTTCGGGCTGCAATTCACGAAAAACGGCATGGAACGCCAAGTCGTTCTCTTCAATGAACATAAGGATGGAAAGCCTTGGGAAAACACATGGGACCACAACGCCTTGTGGGACATTCCATCTCTGAAATTGAAGGATGGCGACATGCTCTCTTGCGTGTTTTTCATCGAAGACAACCGCGAGCCGAAGCATCAGACGACGCGTGGCGAAGTCTTTTTCATCACCGTCGAACCGGACGAAGACGAATTGGAAGCCGACGGTGACGGCGGTGACCAAAAACGGACCACCGTCGCGGATTTGATTGCCGAATCCAAACGGCTTCTTCGCCTAACATGGGATACGTTATCGCTTGCGCCGCAAGATCGTATGCGTCAGACGGAAGAACTTCAGCGCGGCCTTCCAGACCTCCAATTGGAAATCGCCCGCCGCGAAAACAAACTGAAGGAGGAATTGCGCAAAACCATCATGGACGCCAATAAATCAGAGGATGAAAATCAGTCGGCGGAAGATGAATTCATCCAGACGAGCCTTCCCGAACCGTTTAACAGCCTGTTCGGTGGCGCCGTGAAGGCGGAAGATGCGGCGGCGCGGTTGGCGAAAAACAACTTGCTGGATGAAAGCGCTATTCCGCAAGAACGTGCATTGACGTTACTTGTGAAAATCGAAAACGAACTTCTCCGCAATGCTATGAAGAGCAAGAAATCGAAGGAAGGGCAGGGCGGAAAGGGCGAAAAACAGCAGCAGGAGCAGCAGGAAAAGAACTCTGACAATCAAGAAAACAATCAGAATCAACAACAAGCGGACAACGCCAAACTGCTACAGGAAGCGGCCGAATTGTTGCGGCGGCAAATCGTCAAACAGGAGGCCATCAACGCTTCAGCCGCATCACAAGACGCTGCCGCTGCGGGACTTGCGGATAAGCAACAACAGCTTGGGCAGGACACGGAAGATTTGGAGAAAACGCTCCGTCCGTTGAAGGAAGCGGCCGCGGCCCGCGAAGCCGTCGCCCGTGCGGCGGCTGAAATGAAACATGGTGCGGAATCGTTCCGCAAGCAGGATACACGTACAGGCGCGATCCATGGTGGCCGTGCGCATACCGCTCAGCTGGAAGCACTTCGCGTCATGGAAGACGCTATCCAAGCCGCCGCCGCGAATCAGTTGCGGCAGCTTGGTGAGCAAGCTCGCGATTTGAGCCAGCGGCAAATGGACGCGGCTGACAAATCGGGGGAATTCAAGAAACAAGAAACACCTGTGTCGCAACAAGATACGAAGCAGGCTCGTCAGCAGCAGCAGGACTTGAAGGAACAGGCCGAACAGCTTCGCCAGTCGTTGCAGAAAACGGCGGAGCAATTAGACAAAACGTATCCGGACATTGCGAAAGATTTGCGCGACGCCGTCAAAAACATGGACGAACGGAAGATTCTCGCTGCCCAGCAGCGTGCCCTTAACGCGTTGCTGTACAAGCGTTTCGACCGCGCAGAAAAAGAGCAAACCGACGCTTCCAACTTGCTCGCCGCTCTCGCCATGGAGCTTGACGCCGCTGCTGGCAAGATGCCGAATATGACCGCGCAGGAGCTTCGCGAAGCGTTGCAGAAATTGCAGCAGCAGGCCCGTCAGACCGCCCAAAATATGGAAGGCGAAGGCCAAAAGGCCAGCGACAGAATGGAACAGCTCCGCCAACAAATAGAGCAAAATCTCCAGAAACTCGGAGAAAAACTTAAAGACAACCGCCTGAACGAGTTAAGTGATAATATGAGCATTCCGTTCAACGGCGAATCGCCATCGGAGGCGGGTCAGTTCATCCTCCGCAATCTCCAGCAGGCCACCCAAATTTTGGCGGAGCATTTGCAACGGCTAACAATGGAAAAGAAGCGCGAGCTATCACGTTCACAGCTCGCGCCGCCATTGAAATACCGTCGCCTCGTGGAAGATTATTTCAAGCAGATGAGCAAATAGCAAGATAATTGTTCATCTAATCTGGTCTATAATTTAATGATTAATTAGCATTGTTTTTTCTTACAATGTGAATAATATTCTTCAACTGATATCAATAATAACTGGAAAAATCCAAAAAAGAATCTGTTTACATAATTATTATCAATTATATAGAGTATATATAAATAATGTTTTATATATGTATTTAACTCTATACATTTTTAATATCATATATAAATTCTTTTTTTCGTCTAATCTGTTCTATTCATATTTTGATATCTTTTTCATACTTCTTTTTTATCATAAATTATAAGATATCATATAATATGGATACTTATTATTTTTATAAATAATAAATATATTATTTATATAATATTTTTTTAAAAAAGTCCTTCAGATTAATTAAAATTGGGGAGATAGTACTCAACTATTGATGCAGATGTAGCATAGGAATAGTGTTGATATCAAAAAACGGAGACAGTCAACAAAGAAATCATGAGAAATCACTCAAATTCGCCTCCCTTCAATGGCATAAATAGCTATACAAAAGCCAGAGGATATGACAAAAGATAATCAAGCCAAGTATTAAAAAGAGTCACCCATGAATTATTTCAACGCATTAACAATTCTTTTACAGGTTGTGTGCTTTACGCCAGTGGTGTTTCTGATGCTTAGCATTCTTTGCTATCTTCCATCTGTGTTCGTTTATGCGGCTTTTGAAACTATTTGTCGAACTGTTGGCATCGCAACGTGGTTCGTCCACTTTCCCTGCAGAATAGTAAAAGCTTCTGTCCGACTGAAAGAATGAAGAACTTTTTGTAAAGCGCTCAAGATCTCCAGCCAAAATGGCATAGGCATAATGTCAGAACCAGAAAAGCTATGAGCTGGCGGCCAGGTACGGTAAATGGCCAAAAGCAAGCGGCGCAAAAACTCATAAACCATAAACAATGTACAAGGAAACCATGGAAATCCAGATGGAAAAACAAAGCCACATCAAGGCTGCCTCTACCCAAAAACCGGAAGCCACGGTAAGCCGCAACAGCGAGCCGAGCGGTTCGAATCGTTCTTCACTGGCGGGGTGGCACTGCCTCCTGGCCGTGTTGCTCTCGGATGGGCCGACATGGCGCATTGCGGAGGAAGAGCAGGGCCCAGCAACCACAGCGGCATAGGTCCGATGAGATGCGGTGAGATGACATTCCCTCAGCCTTATGACAGTCTGAGTCAAAAAAAATAAGGAATTGATAAAGAACTTTTTGTAAAGCGCTCAAGACCTCCAGCCAAAATGGCATAGGGATAATGTCGGAACTAGAAAAATTACGAGCTGGCGGCCAGATACAGTGAATGGCCAAAAGCATGCGGTGAAACAACCCCATAAAAGGAACAACGAACGCATGAAAAACCAGAACGAAACCAAGATCAACAACAAGGCCATCATCAACTTGAAGCCCGAAGCTGCAGACATCCGCAACCATAAATCCCCTTCACAGGCGGGGTGGCGTTGCCTTCTGTCCGTGCTGCTCTTGGACGAGCTGGAGAAAAAAAGCGCATAATCCGTCCCGGACCGCTAAAATTCGGCCACGAGGGCGGCATAAGACTAGTGCAGGCGCGTGAAAACCAATTAAGGCGGGTCCGCCGGGCGGCGGATCCAGAGCGCGGCGAGAACCACAACCAAAAAGGAGGACAGCCATGGGCATCGTCAAGAATGTCAAGGACAGCATCGAGAAGCATTTCGCCCGCGAGGGCATCGGCAAGATCGCCCGCAACGAGGGCGTGATCAAGGAGTTCGGCGGCCGCTCCATCTACAACGGCATGATGGACACCGCGATCGGCCGCTACAAGAAGTAGGGGCCGCGAGAGCCGGGCCCCCCCGCCGGGCGGGCCCGGATAAGGCAAGACCAAACGAAAAGGAGCAGGACGCATGGGCAAGATCTACAGGAAAATGCGCGACGAGGCCAACCGCCAGCTGGCCGGATGGGTGAACAAGGAAAGCGAGGCGAGCAACTGCGTCTCGAGATTCTACTACCACGTGCGCGGCACGATGGCCGGCGGCACGGTGAGGGACGTCTACGACAACAAGGACGCCATCGACAAGCGCAGCCGCTAGGCCGCCGGAGGCACGGCTCCCCATTCGAACGCCGAAACGAGCGCTCAATCCGGACCGGACGGCTAAAATTCGGCCACGAGGGCGGCATAGCGATGCCACGGGCAAGTGAAGAAAAACGAGAGGCATGGCCACCATCCGGCGGCCATGCATGAAGCAAGAACAACAGCCAAAAGGAGAAAAAGCATGCTCATCATCAAACAGAAAGAACACATCCTCATCAACAGACCGACACCGGATGACCGGATCGGTTCGATTCGTGAAGGTCTGCCCTGGCCTCCCCGTCATCCTCGTCCTATACCTACTACTATTATAATCTCTAGAGATAAGAAGAACATATAGCCATTTTTTAGCCTATGACCATCCAATGGAGAGATACACTAGGATGTTTTAATCAAAACACTAGATCAAAAAGGAGAAACAATCACGCGGCGGCTTTACTGCTCGCTGTCCTCGTCATGCCTCGTGCAGGGCCTGTTCCTCACCGTCGCCAGCAGGATACTCCTGTTGGCGTAAGTCCGGTGATGGTGCGCCCCTCCAGATCTCCATGGGGGAAAAGGAAATGGTACCCCGAATCATGAAAAATGGCTAGTTTTTTCATTAAAATCATGCTATTATTCATGAAAAACGCATTTTTTCGTTTTACGGTGATTCGGGCAAAAGATGAAATTATGTAATGCCTCCTCCATGATTAAAGGGAGGAATTATATTCACATTCAGTATTTATTTCCATCTCTATTTGAAATATTCGGCACGATTTCTCCATTTTGGTTATAGGATTTTTCCTCCTTAAGTATTCCATCTGTATCATAAAATCTTTCAATACGTATAATGTCTTTCATATCTTTTATACCCTTATTGGGAAGGGAATAGAATATTCTTTGTTTGATCTTCCCATTCTCATGATAAGCAGTTTCATCTTTATAAATCCCTTCATTATTGCAAGTGGGATTATTACCTAATTCTGAATCAAAACGTTTTATCTCAAGAAGTTGGCCTTTTACATTGAATATTCGTTCTTCTCTTATGACATCTTTAGAATCTTCAACCCCTTTGCCTTTCATAGAATATCGTATGCACTTTACCCACCTGCCTGTCTTGACATCATATATGTTTTCATACCAGCTGATGCCGTTGGAGTCGCAGGCCATTTCATCGCCTGTCACATTGGCGAAATGCTTTTCCACAAGAACCTTGTGATTAAGATTGAATGTCTGCTCCACACGTATTACATCCTTGTTCCCCCAGACACCTTTACTGGGGAGGGAATAGAATATCCTTCTCGTCTCGTTTCCTTTTTCATCGTATTTATGTTCAATTCTGCTAATACCCTCATCGTCGCATGTAGGTGTCTTTTGGCCATCTGCATAATGGAATTCTTGCAGGCAATTGCCCTGTGAATCATACTGCCATTCTTGAATGGCCATGTTTCCCGAAAAGGGAATCAATTGATTGCCTTCGTCGTACGCCGTTAAACTTGTCATCTTGAAGTTGTCGCCATATAATTTATATGAAGCCGTGCTCCTATGAATGCCTTTATGGTTGACAGCAGGTAACTTTCGCTTCTCATATTCTCCTTTCTCATCAAAATATACCATTGCATAATACAGCTCTTCTGTGGTTTTGTTATTACCTTCAACATCAATAAATTTACGGTGCATAGTAATCGCTGTGCCGTTAAAAAGGTATTGGCCTGGCAATGCAAAACTGTCAATCCTAATCAATCTATATCCATAGTAGCTTGTGATTGTCCTACAAATATTGTTGCTATCACAGGTCAATTCCGAACCTTCTTGAGATGAATAATATAATTTTTCAACTTCATCGCCTCTCTTATTATATTTTTTCTCTATACGCATGACGTTATGATTACCATATAAATCATGCCCATATTCTATCTTTCGATTCAAGATTTCGATTTCGTCTGTTTGGATATAGTATTCGTTTTTATATAAACTGATGCCATTGGAGTTACATGCGAGTTCATTACCGGTCATGGCAGCATAATGCTTTTCTGTAAGAATGTTGTGATGTGAAGTGAATGTATACTCTACACGCATGACGTTTTTATCACCCATGATGCCTTTGCCCGGAAGGGAATACAAAATTTTTTTCTTTTCATTTCCTTTTTCATCGTATTCATGTTCAATTCTTGAAATTCCATTATCGTCACATGCCGGTGTCTTTTTGTCATTTGCATAATGGAACTCTTGCAGGCAATTACCTTGTGAATCATATTGCCATTCTTGAATGGCCATGTCTCCAGAAAATGGAGTCAATTGATTGACTTCGTCGTACGCCGTTAAACTTATCATCTTGAAGTTGTCGCCGTATAGTTCATATGAAGCTACGCCTTTATGAATACCATTATAGTTAAGAATTGGATGATTCCGTTCATCATAATATAACTCTTGTATAGTTTTTTTATTACCATCAACAGTAATCTTTTGACTACGCTTTGTAACTGCCATACTATTAAATAGAAATTTTCCGGGTAAGGCAAAACTATCGATTATAATCTCATTTCCATTGTAGCTCGTAATTGTCTTGCAAATATTTTCTTCATTGCAAGCCAAATCTAATCCTTTTTGAGATGCATAATATATTTTTTCAATTTCATTGCCATTTTCATTATATTTTCTCTCAATTCTCATGATGCCTGGAATATTATATAAATTCTTTCCATATTCAATTTTCTTTTTCAATATTAAACCAGTCATACTATCATATTCCATTTTGCAAGAACTAATACCATGAGTATCGTAGAATATATTTCTTTCATTTGTGAAATTATTCTCCTCAATAATATTGCCAGCTTTATTGAAAGTTTGTTCCACACGTATAAATTTTGTATTTCTTGATAAATCATAAATGTTAAAATAATATAAAAACCTTTTCTCTTCATAATCATCTTTATTATATTGTGACTTGATTTTGCATAATCCAGTATCGTCTATGAATGATAAATTTTCACCTGTCTCGTATGCAAGATATTCTTCTTCAATAATGTTACCATTTATATTATATTTTTGTCTAACTCGTATAATATTACTTCCTATTATGCGATCTTTAATCATATATTGTATTGTTTCAGTATGAATACCATTAGTATATTTAAAGTCTATACGAAAAATATTACCCTTAAAGAATGCTCTTTTTATATTTTCTTTAAAAATATATTTATTATAAATATAATTCTCATCATGTTTCCAAAATGTTGCTTTAGTCATATTACCATATTCATCATGCTCATATATTACAGTGTCATAATTTCCATTATCTTTTAACATTTTTATAAGTTTTTTATTTTCGTCATAATAACTCTGCATAATAGAATTACCATTTTGATCATATTCAATCTTTAATATACAATTACCAGCATTATCACAGAAATTTCTAAATGTTCCATTATTAAATTCCTGTGATATTATTGTTATTGACTCAACAAAATCATATTCATTTTTGTTCTTTGTATATTGAAAAATACGTTTATGCGAATTATCTAAACCTCTTATATAATTTCCAAGAGAATCTTCCCATATCCATTCTTTTTCAAATCCTAACATTCCATCCTTTTCATTTTCTTTATAATAATTTATTCCTACATAAATTAGTTCTTCAGAAGATTCATCATCATTTTCTTGGGAGCGTAAAATAGGTGATCCATTATATTGAATAAACATTATTAGAGCATCTGTTTTGGGCCTTATAATATTTTGTTTGACAAATTTTTGATCTTTATTTTTGCTTGTTTTTAAAGATAATTTGTCATTTTTTTGATTTTTAAAAAGATGATTTTTCTGATTATGATCTGCTAAAGGCTTGCTTTGATGCTCATTATTATAAACTAGGTTTTTTTGGTCTACTGCATTCTTTTTAGATTCTTGATGAAATACACTTTGATTTTTTTCTTCTTTCTTTTCAATAATATTATTATCATAAGTTTTCTTGGGATCCCTTTTATTACCATGAATATCGTATTGAGGTATATAGAAAGCTCCCCAGATCATATACCCTTTTTTATTCTTGCCAATTTCAGATAGTGGTATTTTATTACCGTCTTTATCTTCTATATATGAAAAATCTATAATTACTACGGATTTTAATTCATCTTCAGTAATACCAACAAGCTTATTAGTATTATTAGTATTTGATGATGATTCATTAGAAGACCATATGTATGTATCGAAACATCGGTCAGTCAAATCATATGTTTTAAGATGATTATTAACAATAGAAAGTCTATAAGGCGATGACCTTTTAAAGGGAATATATGATTTCCAATCGTTTAATTTGAAGCATTTCCAATAATCATGCCATCTGAAATCAAAATCAAACATCCCTATGGTTTTGATTTCGTAGGAAAATTCACGGTGTTTAGCTTGTCGTTTACTCAATCGATTAAAGCCGTTTGGCACACCATATATTTTGTGCCAGTTTTTGTAATATGTTTTATATTCTTTAAAGAAAAGAAAGAATATAATAATAAAAAAAACAGTAGGTACAATAACAGAATAATAAATTTTACGGTAGAATTTAGCTTTCTTCTGCTGATAGCGCATAACCTTTTTTCTTTCTACTATAGGAATGATGATATCATGGCAGAATTCGATGTATTGAACACAATTACGGTTATCTGTTCTTAATAGGCGCAGATTCACCAGCTTGTAGATTTCATCTCTGGGCAGTTTGAGGTCATCAACAGCCTTCAGCAGGCGGAAACCAGAATCGGAAACGAGTTCTTCTTCAAGTGTTTCACATGTATGCAGGGAGACTTTCTGCATCGCGTTATCATAAAATTTGCCCAGAATATTATCCTTGTTTTCACGTACTAGCTTCTCAGTAATGCGGGGAAGGGACTGCTCCAGACGGCAAAGGTTGATCTGTTCGCAAAAGAGGGAGAGCAGGGCCGGCTCGACGACTTTCTTGAAAGATCTGCGTGTGCTTAGAGTGTTCTCCGATACGGCCTTGATGATGCTTTCGCATACGGATTCGCTACAGATGTCCTTTGTCTTATCATTAAAAATGACTTCACGGGCGTTCTCTTCACTCATGGGCTTCACGGAAATACGGTTCTGCCGTAGAGGAGGACACAAATTGGACATCTCGTCAAGTCTTGCAATGAAATCGTCGCGTAGCGACAAAATTATGCGATATTCGGCTTGGACTGGGATAGCTAGGGATACATTGTCCTTGTTTATAACGGCTTCTAGCTCGGCGGGTAAATGGTCGCCTGCGACATCGCAAATCTGTATGATCGCGTTATTGATTTCCGATTCATCCTTTTCAGAGATAGTGAAAATCTCCTCGAACTGGTCAAATACTAAAACAGGACGTATACGGACATCCATAACATCGTAGAATTTATGGCGGTGCAGCCAGGTCCATAGGTTTTCCAATGCGTTTCCTGGCAGTGGAGCAATTTCCTTGATAGTGCAATAATGCTCTTCAAGAGAAGAGGTTATCAATTCTATAATCTGTTTGATATAAGATGCGCTACCTTTGCTATGATCCAAGCGCAGATAGATGGGAAAAAACTGCTTCTTACGCAATTTTGGAAACACACCCGCTTGTAGTAATGAAGTCTTCCCCACGCCTGATACACCATAAACACAAGTTACAATATTATCATAGATTTTATAGAATAATTCATCGCTTTCCTTAGAACGTCCGAAGAAGATATCTGCATTTTCTTCCTGATAGGAGGACAAGCCGAGCCATGGGGAGTTGGCAGTGCTACTTTCAACAGCTTGTAGGCCATTGTTACCATTGCTTGTCTTTCTGATTTCTGAGATTAGGGTGGATTCCATTTTTCCCGTATTATCTTGCATGGTATTATCACCTTTATCTGTCTTCATAAATGCAGAGATTGCGGTAGATGCTTTCAAGTGCATCACTTGTCAACGGAACTTCGGTAGAATTTAGTCGAAGACAGTTTTCCTGTGGAATCATCATTGTCGCATCTGGTAGCCTGTCTTGTCCCTCAAATAGTGGCATCATGAAATATTCCTCTCCACTCTTACCTTTGCGGCGTATATTTTCTGCATATCCTAATTTCAAAATATCCACAAGAGCCTCTACAGAGGTTGAAATGATCGGGATAAAAACAGCTGCATTTTCCATTATCATGCTGATACGATTCATATTTTGTAATTCATCATTACGAATTATCTTGACATGATAGCCAGCCTTCTTAACTTGTTCGTATATAGCAGTACCAATAGCCACATCATGCGACGATGCGCATATAACTACAAAACCACAAACTTGCCGTTTTTCAACCTTAGTTTGCTTATCTTCATGCATTTTCTGTGTAAGAAGGGTCACGAAATCCTCCGCATTACCACTACAGAAAATTTTGCCATAGTTGTCACGAGCAAGAAAATATCTAAATGCGGAGTCGTTTCTGGATACGTTATCCGCGATGATTCCGCAGTCTCTAGTCAATGTCGAGCAAGTCGGTTCTGCTGAGAGGTTGAATAGGAAGAGCCTAGCATACCAATTTTCATAGTTACATCCAAGCATAAGAATTACCTTGCGATCATCTTTTTCACGTCCTTCAAGGTATTTTTTCAAGTTGACTGGCCCTTCGCGATTCCAAGCACGTGAGAACATCAGCATATCGTTCTCTGTGACAGCATAATAGTCACTATGACTGTTTAACTTGCCGAAAATGTGGAAAATGAACGGAGTCACAGCATTTGGTTTGATGTCCACGACTTCTTTTCCTTTGAACTCCGGCTCATTTTGGTAGTCAAACTCCCAATCTTCCAGCCAAGACTCTCCATATTGTTTTTGGACTACTTTTTTCAGAAAAGAATCTGGAGTCGTAACAAGAAATCCAGGGAAGCATTTTAATTCCACTAATTTACACAATGCTTCTGGAGGTTCACACATTTCCGTTAATTTCTCCATTATTTCTTTAAACCAAATTTCCGTCTGTCCAGGTTCTGCCTTATAGCATTGGTCGAAAATATCAACAAAAGTCATATTTTCAGAATAAGATACATGAACTTGACTAGCCAGCTTCTTTACAGCATAGTCATACAGATTCACTTTGCGGACATTTCCGTTGTCCTCTATATTGACTTGCATAAGTTCCGGTCCAATAACTGGTATTACTCGGTTCGCATGAAGCATGGACTTCAGCCATAACCAGTCTGCATCGCTTCCAAACTGTGCGAGATTGGATAAGGAATGGTGATCCCAACTGGTGGAGTCCAAAAGTCTCTTTTCACGACGGCACACTTTGTACATGGCGAGTTCCTTGATATTTCCTGCACTCTTGTTCAGCTTTCGTATGCCTACGTATATAAAATAGAGGTTTGAATTTTGTAGCAAACACTGAGCTACAAATGCTCGGCTGGCAAAAATTTCATTCACTGCTGTTACCGGTTCTATTCTACTGGCTAGATCATGTGCGTGGCCCGTATAATCGTCACTATTGGTCATGGCATTGTATTGCCTATAAACAATACCTGAATGCAAGGCTATCCGTATTCCTGGCGCAGGGCTGATTCCGTGAGAAAACCAGTCAAACGTTTCCATGAAATCCTGCAAATCCAGTGCGAAATTTCCAGCAACTATTGGATTATTAAAAATGATATGGAGCCCGTCACCAGCCGTTTCACTTTTTAAGCGTGCATAATTATTATTTTGTTGCAACAGATTATTGGCCTGTTCACGATAGACCGCGAACAGATAGTCCTTTTGAGAACCAATATAATTACTTGAACCGACTAGATCGGCGACCAAAATTGCTGTGGCAACATAGTTGTTTCTTTCAAGCATTTTGACCTCCTATTCTCATAACCTCAATGTCTTTCTTTAAGCAGATATCCTCTATTTCTTTGAATATATGAGAATTACTAAAGTCGGCCCATACATAGCGAATCGGCAGTTCATTCTCCTCATTCTTCAACAGGCCAAGGCCTAAAAGTTGTTTGGCACCGTATTCCTCTACAAGCGGCCAAACATCTTTCAGTTCAGGAGAATAATCTGTAATGGGTTCCAGCAATTCACATTCACGCATGGTTGAGACGATTTGATCACCATCCTTGTTATTGAGGTATGCGTCTTGCAGTTTCTGGACAGGCATGAGTGGGGCGCATATAGGCTTAAGCCCATGCTCTAGAAATGTATTCAACATCTTTTGCTCTAGAATATTTGTGCAGGAGGTGATGACAACAGCAACATCTTTTTTTAGCTTTTCTGACATATCCATGCAACATTTAAGAGCTTCTTCGGAATAGCTATGTGGAATACTAGGCGTGAAAATTTTCAAGACAACAATGAACGGCAAATTGATAAATTGATAGAAATTTTTGGGAGACTTGGCGGCTTTTTCCAATAACATTTTCTGAATTTTTAGCAACATGCCCATTTCTTTGTAGTTTTTCTCTTCCCGCAGGGTAGATATTGTCTTTTCCAAGACTTTTTTTGCCATGTCAAGCGAATCATCTCTTGATTCCACGACATAATAAAGGGCTCGCCAAAGCATTATACAGGCACGTGCAAAATACATTGCAGAATTGTCTTCTTCGACCGCATAACCTGTAACATAATTATCAGCGGCATGAGGTTCACCGTTCAATTCATAACATACAGCAGCAAAATTTCTCTCGATGTCAGTCTCTCCTTGGGCGTAAGCCTCTGCCACAGTATTCAGCAAACTATATCGTTTTCGCTCATCCTGTTCAGACAATGCCAAAGCAAGCAAATCGAAGCTGTTGCTTTTACGTAAGATATTCATGTATTTTCTTTAAGCCTTTTTTTACAATCGTTCAACATATTGGTCAATTTCTCTATCGTCTGTTTTCTTGGCTCTCGCCTCTCTGTTTCTAACCATTTTTGGAAGAAATGGTGTTTTGAAAGAAAATATATTTCGCCTTTAAGCCATTCAACTTTTGATAAATGGAAACCATGCACCTCACGTTCTTTGCGAAGTAACTCTGTTTTCTCCCTATATTGGTCAAGGCCGATATGACCTAGATCAGCATCGCAGAGTATCTTCTCCAGAAGAGTCTTTGGAGTAACAGGCAATGCTGTTGCTAATATTAGCGATTTAACTAGTTCTATTTCCTCTTTTTTATATCCATATTGAGGTAAGAGGTCAGCAGCATATTGTGCGGAAATTGGCTCATTTTCCTTATAGGATTCAACATAGCCATAGTCATGCAACAATGCCGCCGCCATTAAACATTTTCTATTGATTGTGGAAATACAGGGATATCGCCGCATGAAAGCATATGTATTGGATACAACCTCACGCGTATGTTGAACATTGTGATACAAGCAATCCTTCGGTACATTGGAGGATAATACTGTGATGACGGTCTGAAAGAGTTTTCTGTCCATGTCAGAAAACAACGCAAAAATATGACTGCAAGAAGGACATTTCATATAGGAAAAAACATCATCCCCATAAACAGCATTTCTACATTTCGGACATATATAATATCCAACAGATGAATGCGAATTCTTTTTTATAACATGTTCCGATATTTCCAGCGGATTGATTATATTCAATTTTCGAAAAGTTCCTCTTTGAGAGTGATATTTGAGGATAGACTTGATCTCAAATAGTTCAAGATCTGGATAGCGCCCTAGAAGAAGGGCGATAAACCCCGTGACGGTTGGCACCGCAAAACTTGCTCCACTCTGCCGACAGTAGCCACCATTGTTAGTCGCGACCAATACTTTTTCTCCAAGTGCCGCAAATTCAATTGGTTGCATATCAATATGTTCGATCTCAAATGGGTTGTTCACGTAGTCTATATTGTCCACACTGATACATGTCGCCAGTTGTGCCGGAAACCCCAGATCCCCAGGACGCGGCTTATTACGTTTTGAGGCGACTATTATCTTGTGTTTTTGATAGGCAATTTCACATAAATCTTCTATTTCATGCCGATATTTGCTTTCACAGACAAGACTCATGTTTATGATTTTTGCATTACCTTCTATAGCCGCCTTAAGGCCGGCTATCATTATTTTATTAGTAGATGTTCCATATGGCCCTAAGGTTTTATAATCCAGCAACCGTGCATTTCCAGCAATTCGTGATATAATGCTAGCGACGGCTGTTCCGTGGTCGGATGAGGCATTATTACCAAATTTTGGCAATTTCTTTTCCAATATTCTAGTAATACCTTTCTTATCTTGCGTCTCTACATATTCCCAAGCACCAAAAATTCTGTGTCGCAACAATTCATGTGTTGAATCAATACCACTGTCAACGATGGCAACATCTACTGGATGAAGACGTCTGCATCTCAAGTCTAGTATGGATTCATTAAGAATGTCCGTTAAATAATGCTTTGTCATAATTCACTCAGCATAGTTAGAATCTGAATTATTTTCCCCCCCTTGTCCGGATTGGCTCTTAACCAATTAACAGTTTGCTCAACCGCCTTCATCTCAAGAGCCTCCTGCCCAGTCAATGACGATTTGATCTTCGATTGGAAGGAGGCTATTTGCTGTTCCTGCCTAAGAATAATTGCCCCTAGTTCAGCGACAATAGCAAATTTTTGGCAATCAACTGTAGAAAATGATTTATTTGAGTCAAAGGATACAGCTGTGATAGCACCTATCAATTCATCGTCCAACAGAATCGGAGCTGCTATCACGCTATTAGGCTTTCCATCATCAGGAACCTCGAAAAAACGGCTACCTGAAGCACGGGTACTTGTTTGTACCTCACCTGTCATCGCTGCCATTCCTGTTATTCCTTCTCCTAGAGGCACGGTTTTACCAACAAGCTGTTTCGGAGCGGCTCCTCCTAAAGTACTGATAAATTGTAAATCCTTATGCTTTTTACGATAGATTAATAGTGATCCTTCGTCCGCTCCCAATATTTTTAATCCTAATTGTATTAGTAAATCGAATTCTTGCTTCACATTTTCAGGATTATGAATCCCGACATTCAATAATAATTCTCTACTTGTTGCTTTTGCCATATTTTATCTTTTTTATCCTTATTCAACACTTAACAGGAAAACCTGGAGCTTTATAACCGTCTTTAAACACAAAGCAAATTTCTGGTCTGGAAAACACTGTATTATGAAAAGAATCGTATGAAATAGATGTCTTTCCGCTCTTAACTGACAAATCATTTCCACAGAAAATGAGCCTACCATCCAATACTATGCCATTTGGGCGTATGACCTCCATATTCACATCATCCCCTTTCTCTCTTGTCATTGACAGTTTCATTCTCCATTGGTATTGCGCAGGCACATTGATATCAGCATAAAAGGTATATTGAAAACTTTCATCACTGGCAGCTAAGACCTCAGCAGTATCAAGAGCCAAAAAGGTGGTAGCAACTTTTTTTTGGAATATGTGCCACAACATTTCGTGTTTTTTCATTGTCTTTTCGTATACCCTTTTCTCCTCACAGTAATAATCGTATTTTTCAGAGATTTCAGGTTTGTCTAAAATCTTCATATACGGGCCATAGAAGGCGAATTCCGGCGTCGGGATTAGATTGTTTCGACTGCTTCTCTTCTGGTGATAATAGACGCCTAGCACATCCAATGCGTCCAGAAGGTCTTTTTTCCCTTCCGACAGCTCGTCGCGGGCGGCTCGTACAAGGTCGTCATCCGCGCAATTAAGTATGATTCTCAGGCTCTTTGCAATGTTTTCGTTGAGTTGTTCGATTTGCATGTCCATTTTTCTCCTCCATGTCATTAATGAAATACTTCCAAAGCCTTAGCATTCAAGCCAGGCAATTCCCGGATACATGTGTAAACTTTGCAATCCGGATGATCTTTTTTATCTTTTTCCACCTCTTCTTTTTCCTGACAAAAATGATTGTTGATCCTCTCTTCGATTTTCCTTTTCTTATGTCGTTTGTTGTATTCTTCTAATTCATCCACTTCAAGTCTATCAAGGAGAATCTCGCGAACTGGCGGATCATATTCATTTAAGGGCTTGTCGACAATTTTCATAAAAGCATTCGTCATTTTCTCGACTTCTTTTTCATTATCTATTTTTTTCTCATAAACTCTTGTCAGATAGATGTAATAAAACATAATTGCCGAAGAATATTCTTCTCCCACTTGCTTTTTAATGTATTTCTTGATAATCTGATTCAGCCGATCAATGCTTATACTAACATTGTCCATGTGTTGATTAATGTTGGAAACGTTCCAGTCAAGGATATGCTGATTAGCAAAGATCTTCTGGCAATTCTCCGATGTCTGATCTTTCCACGTGTAAACAATCGCTTTTCTTTCTTTTCTCCACTTCTCATCCTTGGTCAGACATGCCAGAATAAGCTTCATCTCATCAATGGATAACAAATGTTTCACCCCTAGCCACTCCGCCGCCTCATGGAGCAGCCACGCCTCGAATTGTTTCGGCACACATGTCTTCAGAACATGGAAAATAATGTCGGAATAAACATAATACATCGCGAGTAAGACCGTTTTCTTTTTCTCTCCTGTATTGTAGGCCTCCGCAATCTCCTCGTCTATTTCTCGCTTTTCTATATCGCTCAAATTATCCAGTTCGATTATTTTCACATCCTTGTTCTGCCGCCGATAAGTGTTTATGGCATTTCTCAACCAGCTATATTGATCAAAAACGATTTTTCTATAGAGGAGAACTCCTCCCAGATCACAGTCGAATGTCATGATCCGTTTGATACCGTCTTTATCTTCCAGTGGCTCCAACAGGAAATTCCATAGGATTCTGAAATATGGATACGCATTTTCCTTACTACGTTTTTTTTGAAAAATCTCTTGGATAGCGGAAAGCAATGTTATTCTGCATAGCCTCTCTATGTTAGACAACCCATCTGGTATGACTTCTTCATCCTCTGTGATTTCGTGCATCTCCTTGTCAAAGGAGTCATCCAGAATAATCTTGTAGAAGGTATCCTTTAGTTTCAAGAAAGTATTCCATGTCTTTTGGATTTTCGGATCATTCTCATTAAATGACGTGCCTTTTAGTTCAAGCAATTCATCAATGGATTTCTCAAAATTTGAGATGAAATTTTCCTTGTCTTCCAATTGACAATTTTTGTCTTTAACATAATAATCCACAATAGACATGAAAAAAGGTATTTCTTTTTCTTTTAAAGCTGTGATTAGTTCACGTTTTTTTAAAAAACTTAACAAGTCCATCTTTTTTTCCTTATTAATTAATTCTACAATCCATCAACGAACAATATGCACTTCTCGTGCGAAATGTCACATTATTTTCATGGATTATGTGACTTGGTCTATTGTAGAACTCATTACTTTAATTTCTTTTATTGTTATTGCAAATCCACTTATGGTATTTATTTAGCAATACAGCTTTCATGTCTACGATTTCTGGTTTCTTGTACCAGTTTTTACTAAAGCCTGTTATGTCTGAAGAACTTGTACACACAAAGATGACCTTTTGCACCGAGGGGCACTAGTGGTCTAGTGGCAGCATCCCTTGATGATGTCTCTATTGTTCACTACCTTAACAAGCGTACCGACCGCGTGCGAAGTCTGGAAACGGAGGATCGCCTTCGAGACGAAGTTCGACGCATTCTTCTTTTTTTTTTGCACTTTGCGACATTGTCGGACGTCGTGTTCTCCATCTTACCGTAGATCCCTTTGCCGAAACACATGCTTGTTCCTCCTTGCTGTTTGTTGCCCTTGCTTTATGGTGGTCCGCCCGGACAGGCCACCATTTTCTTGCACTCCACAGCCTTATGCCGTTTTCGAGGCGATTGTTGAGCGGTTTTTCCGGAAGACGAACCTTTCTTCTTCCCCGCCGGGAATCCCGAGGAGCATCAGCGCCTAGCGGCTGCGCTCCCGGATATCGTCCCTGCCCCCGACAATCTTCTCAAGGCGGCGGACGGCGATGGCCATGCCAATCCCGCTGTAGACCTTCGACAGCAGCCCTTCCGACGACCCGTAGCGCCCGTTCCAGCGCCCGACATTCCGAAGGCCCCCGTTGCGAGTTTCCTTGTAAATATCCATTTCTTTTGTCTCCTTGTCCTGTTAGTCCTGGCAGGCCCGCACGGCCGGGCGGGCCCCTGTCTCATCTGTCCTCGCCGGCCCTCAAGCGCCTTATGCCGTCTTCCTGGCAGGAGTAGAGCGGCCTGGAAAAAGCCCTTCGCTTTCCACAGCCCACGCAACCCCGACTGCCGGAGGGGGACTCAGCGGCTGTACCTCCGGATGACGTCCTTGTTGTCGTAGACGTCCCTCACCGTGCCGCCGGCCATCGTGCCGCGCACGTGGTAGTAGAATCTCGAGACGCAGTTGCTTGCCTCGCTTTCCCTGTTAACCCAGCCGGCCAGCTCGCGGTTGGCCGCGTCGCGCATTTTCGTGTAGATGTCGCCCATTCTCTGTTCCTTGTCGTTCTCTTTCTTTACCGTGTCACATACCCGTGGTCTTATCTGTCGGGCCCGCCCGCCCAGGGCGGGCCCCTCGCGGGCTTTCTTACTTCTTGTAGCGGCCAATCGCCGTGTCCATCATGCCGTTGTAGATGGAGCGGCCGCCGAATTCCTTGATCACGCCCTCGTTGCGGGCGATCTTGCCGATGCCCTCCAGCGCGAAATGCTTCTCGATACTCTTTATGATACCCATGGCTGTTCTCCTTTTGTCTGTTATTCTTGTCTTATCCGCTCCGCCGCCCGGCGGACGCGTTCTACTCGATTTTCACCGGTCTGCATCAGCCTCATGCCATCTTAAGGTCAGAAGTTGAGCGGAAAGGGACGGATTCCCGCCGCCCCTCTCCGCCGGGGCGGCAAAGCGTCCTTAGCGGCTGCGCTCCCTGATCTCGTCACGGTTGCCGATGATCCTCTCTACGCGCCGGACGGCAACGGCCGTCCCGATCCCGTTGCAGATCTTCGACAGAAGGCCGCCCGACGACGCGTAGCGACCATTGCAGCGCCCGAGTTCGCGCAACCCCTCGTTGCGAAGCTCCTTGTAGATGTCCATGCTCTTCCATCTCCTTGTTTCTTTTTCGTCACCGTTCCACATACCCATGGTCCTCCCGCACGAGGCCCGCCGGGACGGCGGGCCTCGTGCGGGATTTCCTACTTCTTGTAGCGGCCTATCGCCGTGTCCATCATGCCGTTGTAGATGGAGCGGCCGCCGAACTCCTTGATCACGCCCTCGTTGCGCGCGATCCGGCCGATGCCCTCCCGCGCGAAATGCTTCTCGACGCCGTCCACGATTTTCTTCACGATACCCATCGCCTTCTCCTTTCTAATTATTATTGTTATTGCCTTGCCGGGACCGCCCGACCGGGCGGACCCGCCTTCTAACCATCTTCACTGGCTACACAAGCCCCATGCCGTCTCAATTGTTGCGTTCCCATGGTTTGATTTCAAGGGTGGGATCACAGACAAAGAAAGGAGGGGGAATAATTTTTGAGCTTGGCTTGCTGATGACAGTGTGTTCTTTTTGATTGATGAAATCCATGTCTTTTCCTTTAGTGCCTTTGATTATTGTGTTGTCGTGAATTTCTGAATAGTAACTACTTTAAAATATCGTTTGACATACATGATGCTATCGCTATTTCCTTGGACAGTTATTGAGTTGTATTCGTGAAATAGGCCAAGATTTGGATCAGTATCCAAAAACTTAACGGCTTTTTCTCCAAGGTTTAATATGGAGGACGAGAATGGATGGGGGGTGAGGGCGAAGATCATGGATTCTGGCAGGAAAGCTGGTGACTTCGTTATCAGGTTTATAAATAAGTATGTGTTTGACTTTGCTCATGATGTTCTGCCTTTTGTTCGTAATTTGAGGTTGACAGTCGTTTTAAGGTAATTTACGTTCTTTCATCACTGTGACGGCATTTATGCCGCCGTGGTCGTTGATGCCGCCGTTCCCTCACCACCAAGCCATCTCGGCCCGTCCGAGAGCAGCGCGGCCAGGAGGAGGCGCCACCCAGCAGGCGAAGAATGACCCGCGCCGCGCGGTTCGCGGTTGCAAGCGCACGTGGACGCGGGATTCAGCTCCGTAACGGCTTTTTTGCCGGTCTTGGTCTTTTTCTGGATTTCCATGGATTCCTTGCTCCTTGTCTATGAATTGTTGTGCCAATGTTGCCGGCCGGTCGGCATGATCGTCCTTTGCCTTTTCCCGCTCCGACACTGTTCCTATGCCATTCCACCCGGACGTCTTGAGCGCTTCAAAAAAGTTTTTTCCACCTGTCCCCCATTTTCGTGCCTCCGGTCATTGCGGGGCCGAGGGAGACGACATCTCGCCCGACATCTATGCCGCCGTGGCTGTTGATGCCGCCGCTCCCTGACCACCACGCCATCTCGGCCCGTCCGAGAGCAGCGCGGCCAGGAGGAGGCGCCACCCAACAGGCGAAGAATGATCCGCGCCGCGCGACTCGCTGTTACGGCCGTCCACGGCCTTGGGCTTGTTAGCGAAGTCGGACTTGACACTTATTTGATTCTTCTTCTGGATTTCCATGGATTCCTTGCTCCTTGTTTATGAGTTGTTGCACCGCTTGCTCTTGGCCATCCGCCATGAACGGCCAGTTGCCTGTGGCTTTTTCCGGTTCCGACACTGTTCCTATGCCATCCCGTCTCGAGGTCTTGAGCGTTTCAAAAAAAGTTTTTTTCACCTATCCCCCATTTTCGTGCCTCCGGCCATTGCGGGGCCGAGGGAGACGACATCTCGCCCGACATCTATGCCGCAGTGGCCGTTGATGCCGCCGTTCCCTCACCACCACGCCATCTCGGCCCGTCCAAGAGCAGCGCGGCCAGGAGGAGGCGCCACCCAGCAGGCGAAGAATGACCCGCGCCGCGCGGTTCGCGATTGCAAGCGCACGTGGACGCGGGATTCAGCCCCGTAACGGCTTTATTGCCGGTCTTGGTCTTCTTCTGGATTTCCATAGATTCCTTGCTCCTTGTCTATGAGTTGTTGTGCCGCTGTTGTCGGCCGGTCGGCCTGACCGTCCTTTGCCTTTTCCCGCTCCGACACTGTTCTTATGCCATTCCGGTCGGACATCTTGAGCACTTCAAAAAAAGTTTTTTTTCATGCTTTCAGCCAGACCGAGACTTTTACTATTCCGCAGGCCTAGCGGACGGACGCCACCAGTGCGACAACAGTTTTAAGAGCCGCATGGACGAACACCGCCAGAAGATAGCAAAGGACGCCAAGCGTCAGGAACGCCACGGGCGCAAGGCCCACAACTTTGAAAAAATTCGTCAATTCGTTGTAGTTATTCATGGGGTACATACTTTGTTTTTTGATAAGCTATTAACTATTTTTCTTTACTAAAATCTTATGCATTTTTCATAAAGTGTTATCTCTTGATTCAAACACCTATTTTTGTGCCGGGCAGCCTCCCCCTGGCTGCCCGGCTTTACAGTTACGGAACTTCCTTGCCACCTCTTATTCCATGTTGTATGGACCTCATTTTTCTTTCCACCTAAAAGCCTGAACATTTATTTTGACTATGCTTTCTCAGCCATTAATTAACTCCAACCTTCCATTCAAAACATCCTGTTTTGTTTTCACAATTCTTATGCCAAATTGTAATCATCTCTTGAGTAGTTTTGAGAAAAAAACAGGCAAAAAAAAAGCCATGGGCAAAAAAGTCCGCCCATGGCCACAAAAAAAGACTAATTTATAATCTTATTATAATATTGAATTTTATATATCTTTCGTTTAGTATTCCACGCTGATCAGTTGCGCCATCGTGATGCTCGGCACCGTGAATTCCACAAAACCATTGGCATATTTTGCCTTAAGTTCTTTGTTTTCAGGAACTAGCTTCACGCTTTTCGGCTCTTTTTCACAACGGTAGCGCACCGTGATTTTGCCTGTTGTCACAATATCTTCTATGACCTCCACGCTGCCACGCTTTACGGGCGTTGCGTAGAGCAGATGGATGATATCGCGGTTTTCTTCCTCTTGATGCGTCACGGAGGCACGACCGCACGACTGCAGACCATCGACCGCTAGCAGGCTCTTTTGGCGCGGATACAGCCGTTCGATGCAGTTCAAAACGTAGTCGCGATGCAGTTTCATGCCATCTGAATTGTACATGGAGAAAATCGGCTGGGCGATGTAAATCAAATTGCATTTTTGGATGGCCGACGGCGTCGCAATCACTTCTCCTGGAGGCGTATTGCGATGCGAGCAGAAGTGCGCCCATGTGCGATTGAACATCGGTGCGACCGTGTCGGCGAGAATCTCTCCCGTGCCGTCCGGCTTCGCGGCGACGCCACTGTGATAGAGCAGGAAAGGACTGGAAACCAATCCTTTAGCGATGGCTTTGCGAGCTTTGACATATTCCACATCCCATGGCGACTTGCCTTCGCAGATCAGCCCCATATCCAACGCAAAATTCCATGAATCCTTTTCCACACCGCTTTCGGCGGAAAGCAACAGCTTCCCGCCTTTTTCCATGAAGCGGTTCAGTTTGTCGCGCACGCCTGGATCGAGGCGGCCTTTGTCCGGCAGGATGATGAATTTGTAGCCTTCGAAGGACATGGTCTCGTCGATGACGGTATGCGGTATCTGTGCTTCCATGAGCATCTTACTGGCTCCGAGGATGGCGCCTTCATGACCGCCGTGGAACATTTCCATCGTGCCGAGCACCGCTACGTCCGCCTTTGGTTTCGCGCCGATCAGCCATGGTTCGCGCTTTTCGATGTATTCATACGCCTCGCCGATGATGCGGTACGTTTCCATGTCCATCTTGCCCGATGGATGGAGCTGGTCGCCCGTGCAGGCCAGACAGCCCAGACTGACGATTTGCGCGCATTCATAACGCAGCGCGACAGGATTTTTGAAACCGCCAAATTCGCCCCATGATTCATGGAATTTTCCCGTCATACCAACGACTTGCGTCGGCAGTTGCGTGAAATACCGCGCGTTCGTCGGGAAGTGGTCGTAGCCCCACCCGCCCGTCGGCAGCGATTCGATTTCGATATGGCTTTCAAACGGATAGAGATCGTGACGCGCCTTCAAAGAGGAGCCGTTATGATAGACGGTCGTCTTCGGATTGTGCGACCAGACAAGATCCGTCGTCCTCTGTAAGTACCTCTTATACACGTACTCCGCAAATTTCCGCTGGTCTTCTGAATTGGTCGGATCGAGGCCTAATCTCTCCATATCCGCCGTGCATTTCGCGCATGTGCAGGGCGGCTGGCCTGTGATATCGTACCAAATTCCAGATGGATTGTAGCGTTCCAAAATCTCCTTAGTGACGGTCAATACGTCATTTAGGTAATCCGTATTGACGCATAGGCGTTTCCATCCCCACGGCCGTGGCGAATCAGGATGGCCTTCCGGCGGGCAGTCCTGATACATGCCGTCCGGACGGCGGATACACCATTCTGGATGCTGACGAGCGGCCCGTTCGTTCCATCCGACCGTGATGTAAACCTCTGCGTTGACGCCTTCTTCGCGGCAGACATTGATCATTCGTCCAACCAGATCCGTTTTCAGATTTGGATGCGAAATGCCCAGGCTCGAATTTGGATAATAGACCCATCCATGATGGCAGCACGCGAAGAAATTGATGGACTTCACGCGCCCCAACCGCAGCGCGGCGCGGAAATTCTTCTCGCTGAAATCACCGCCGACATTCAAACAATGTTCCGACGTGTGGAAATCCAAATGGACTTGACGATACGGCAGATTCGTTGGAAACATACGCGCCTCCTTTTGTAGATGTATATTGTTTTATATAAATTACTTAGTGTTTTTCTAGGCTTCTAGGCTTCTAGAATTCTAGTCTTCTAGATTTTCTAGAGTCTCTAGAGCTTCTAGAGCTTCTAGAGCTTCTAGATTTTCTAGAGCCTCTAGAGCTTCTAGATTTTCTAGAGCTTTACGCTTTCTGTACTTTTGTTATCTCCGCTCCATTTTCCAACGCCTTCCAGACGACTTCATAGCCATCTAGAAAAACGCCGTAAATCCGGCCGATTTCGCGTTGGTAGGCGGGGCGCGGGTCGGCAGAGACGACTTTCACGGCTAAATCGCGAAAATGCGGCTTGCCGTGTTTCGCGATTTGAACGAAATCGTTTTCCGCTTCAGGAGAAACGGTTACGGGCAGGGCGTCGCCGTCTGGAGCGGTCGGAGCGAAACCGCCGACCGCCGTCGGAACACTGTCGGTATAAGGAAGATACGGCTTGATATCAAGGATCGGCGTACCATCGACGATATCTTGTCCGCAGACTTCCAATCGGATGCGGCCATGGTCGCCAATAACGACCTGTTTCAGCTTCAGGACGGAAAGTCCTATCGCACTCGGCCTGAACGGCGAACGTGATGCGAACACGCCGATCCGTTTGTCTCCGCCAAGCCGCGGCGGCCGCACAGTCGCTTTCCATCCGTCCCGCAAGGCTTGATGAAAGACAAACAGCACCCAAATGTGCGAAAAATCCTCCAAGCCGCGCACAGCATTCGGCTGGTTGTACGGCGGCAGAAGCTCTATATAACCAGTCGCCTCTTCGATGAGGCCTGGTTGCCGCGGGATGCCGAACTTCGCCTTGTAGCAACTGCGCATGACGCCGACGGCAGGAAACGTGTAGTGGTTTTCTTCCGTCATGGCTATTTTTTCGTTCGGAGGACTGTTAGACACATAGCGATGAAAATCAGAATCGTCCCGCAAATCGTCCAGGCGTTCATCATCTTTTCATGCCGCAGAAGTCCCGTCTCACGAGCGACTTGCGCAAAAATGCACGCCAAGACAGGCTTCAGGAAAAACGCCATCGAACCGACGTAGGCCGACGTTCCCGCGATGCCGCTGTAATAGAAAACATACGCCAACGCCGTCGCGATGATGACCATGTACGCCATTTCCGGAAGCACTTTCGTAACTTGCGAAAATTCAAATGCCAATGAATGTTTCGTCGTCAAAAAGATCAATGGGAACGACAGCAGTCCGCCGATGAGCGACGATCCGCCCATGTAGAGCATCGCGCCGTATTTGGAAACGACTTTCTTCGTGAAACATACGCTCAGAGCGAACAGCAACGCCGCCGCGCACATGACGCCGACGGCTTTCATTGTGTTCATGTCCGCCTTGCCCGATTCGAACATGAACAGACTAACGCCGCCCAGTCCGAGTAACGTCGCCAGCCATTTGCGACAATTCCATGGCTCGTTATTCATAAATCGCGCAATGACAATGGCGAAGATGGCATTCGCGCTGAAGACAACCGCCGGCGATGACGCATTATGGAACATGTTGATGCCAACATGGAACAACCCTAAACTAAACGTGATGCCGACCAGACCGTTGAAACCGAACGTCAGCCAGTCGTTGATTGTCAGTTTTTCGCCTTTGCTCAGATAATTCGGCAGGCCAAACGCGAACAGGATGATTCCCGTCACGACGAATCGCACGAAAACCATCACATTCGGATCGATATGCGCTTTGGCGTTGATAAGCTTCTGGCAGATTTCCACCGTGCTGAACAGGCCGATGCCCAGAATCAGAAAAATCACGCCCATGAAGCTGATCGCCGAACCGCCGCCGCCTTTTGCGGACTTGCCGCTATTTTCCCCTTTGTTTGCCATATCTGTTCTGTTGATCCTAAGGTAGCAAGGGCGTCTCGCCCTTGGCAAGGCCGAGACGGCCTCGCTACTTCTTTCTTTCATTAATCACATGCACGCCATAGCTTTCCAGCGTGTCGATCCAGCCGTTAAACTCTTCGTTTTCAGGCGGTTCCGTCTTGATTGGCGACGCGCCGAGGCCAAGCCTGTCCAATTTGCTTTCGCCAAGCCTGTGGTACGGCATGATTTCGAAGCCTTTCACGTTCGGAAGCGATTTCGCCAATTCGCCGATGCCTTTGAAATGCTCCGGTAGCGCGTTAACGTTCGGAACCATCGGAAAACGCACAAGTATCTCCGCTCCAGAATCATGCAGTTTCTTTAAATTCGCGACGATTGGTTCCAACGGCCGTCCTGTGACGTGTTCATGGCGTTTCGGATCCGTTTCCTTGATGTCGAACATGAAATGATCGACCAATGGAATGAAACGCTCCAACGTCGCCCAGCTGGCGAAACCGCTCGTTTCGATGCCTGTGTCCAATTTGTGCGATTTAGCGGATTCGAGAAGCGCGACGCTGAAGTCCGGCTGGAACAGCGGTTCGCCGCCGGAAATCGTCATGCCGCCGCCAGATGTTTCGTAGAACGGCTCGTCTTTCATGACTTCTTCGATGACCTCTTCGACGGTCATCGTCTTGCCGATCATTTCCAACGCTTCCGCATAACACGTTTTGACGCATTCGCCACAAAGCACGCAGGCCGAACGATCTATGACATGTTCGCCTTTTTCGTTCAGCTTGTGGGCATTGTGTTTGCAGGCCTTCAAACAAGCACCACAGCCGATGCAACGCATCGGCGTGAACGACAGCTGCGGCTTGCTGCTTTTCGATTCCGGATTATGGCACCACAAGCAGTTCAGCGGACAGCCTTTCAGGAAGACCGTCGTGCGGATGCCCGGCCCATCGTGGATGGAAAATCGTTGTATGTCAAAAACCGTTCCGTTGATCATTTTTTGTTGCGGTCCCGCAGGAGCGGGGCCCTCCCGTTAATATCAATGTTCCAACTGGTTGAGCGTTCGTTCGATGGCGCCACGGTAGCGATCGACGAGACCTCTGGCCCGCTTGCCCATCTCCGTCCGAAGCGTTTCATCTTCCACGAGTTTTTTCAAGGCAGGTTCGAACTCGCTTTCGGTCTGCAATTCCATGGAGGCTTGCGCATCTTTGAACAGTTGCGCCACCTGACGGAAGTTTTCCATGTGGAAGCCGTGCAGAATCGCTTTGCCGTAAATCGCTGGCTCAATGATGTTATGGCCGCCCGTCTGGCCCGCAAGGCTTTTGCCGACGTAGGCGATGTCAGACGCGCCATAAAAATTCATCAATTCGCCAGTCGTGTTCACAAGCAGAACGTCCGCCAGACCAGCCTTCTGTTCGCTTTCCGGCTTCGAAAGCTTATACGACAAGCCTCTATCATCCAATAACTTGCCGACTTCATCCGCCCGTTCGCAATGGCGCGGAACGAGAATCATCTTCAGTTCTGGATGGACGGATTTCAGATTCTTGTAAGCGTCGCAAACCATCTCTTCTTCACCCGGATGCGTGCTGCCTGCAACGAAAACGACGCGTTTTTCCGTGCCGAAGCAGTCATCGAGAACGGCTGTCTTGTCGGCGTTCTTTGTTTCGGGAACTTGATCAAATTTCATCGTATCGCAGACGACGACGCGCGGATCATCTCCCATGACGCGGCAGATGCGTTTCCGATCTTCTTCCGTCTGCACGCAAATAGCGTCAAACTTCTGGAACAGAGGCTTGAAGATGAACGACCATTTCGCGTAGCCTTGGCTGGATTTGTCCGACATGCGGCCGTTCACCAACGCGACTTTCGCGCCAAAACTCTTCGCACAACTGATCAAATTCGGCCAGATTTCCACTTCGAAAATGACGAGCATCTTCGGGCGGACGGCTTTCAGCGTCCGCCGCACTGCGAAGAAGCAGTCGATAGGGCAGTAGATTAGCTGGACATCTTTCGGAAGTTTCGCTTCCGCAGTATGATACGCTGTGCTCGTGCTGCAGGAGAACACAAGATTGTCCTTCGGAAAACGTTTCTGCCATTCTTTAATAAACGTCAATGCGGCGATCGTTTCGCCGACGGATACCGCGTGGATCCACACGGGATTCGCCAATTCGCGCAGTTTCGCCTTCTTGTCCGCGCCGATGAGGCCGATGCGCTCCCAATATTCTTTCGTCACGCCGCCTCGCTTGAAGATATGTACCAGATAGAACGGTAGATACAGAAGAAACACCAGCGGAAAGACAATACTGTAGATGATTTGAAAAAACATGTCCTATTCCTCTTCTGCGGAAAGACTTCTGGAGATGACCATCAACGTCTGGTCGTCAGACTGCGGCGTGTCACCGGAGAATTCTTTCACTTTGTCTATAATCATATTAATCGTCTTGCGTGGAGGCAAGTCGCACTCTTTGAACAAGTTGCGCAACCGATCATCTCCGAACAGCTCATCCGCGCCATTTTTCGCTTCATTGATGCCGTCCGAATACAGGCCGATTTTCATGCCGCGTTCAAACGGAAAACGTATCGTTTCATAAACCGTATCGTCGTCGTTCGGCCACATGCCGAGCGCGTCTCCTTTCGGTTTCATGACGACCAATTTACCATCTGCTTTTCGAATCAATGCGGCCGTATGGCCTGCGTTGCCCAAAACGCATTCGTTGATGGACATGTCGATCAACAACGCGGCTAATGTGACAAATTGGTTATCGTTTGAATTCGCTTGAATTAAACGATTTAGATCAAGCAAAAACGATTGCACATCCGTGAAGCGCTCCTTCAAACAGCGGACGAAACTGGAACACATGGACGTCATCAAACAGGCGGGAAGATTCTTTCCTGTCGCGTCTGCTACAATCAGCAACACACGATGATCGTCCAAAACTTCGTAGTCGTAAAAGTCACCACTGACCTCCATGGCAGGGGCCTGATAGGCGGCGAAACGATAGTCGCCGACCTTTTTCGGAATCTTCGGCATCAACGTCCGCTGCATTTTGGCGTATGATGCAAGTTCTTGAACGATACGGTCTTGCTTCTGCCGTTCCTTATAGACCAAAATCAAATTCGCGGAAAATTCCGCTTGGACGGCCAGCCGTTGGAACTCCTCCATATCAAGATCGCTGAAGGCGCGGATGCCGTCGCGACGATTGACGGCCACCATGATTCCGATGAATTTTCCTTCAAACGTCAGCGGAATGGCCATCATCGTCCAGACGCGGTGCGGCTGGACGGTTGTTTTCGACTGTTCATCCCGTGTGTCGATGATCATCGGTTTGCGCGTTTTGATCACTTCGCCCAGCAATCCTTTGCCGCTGACGACCATTTCGCTTTTGAAATGAGCCGTTCTGTAGCGCGGATTTTCAAAGACTTTTTCCTCAAACGCGGAGTTGTCGATGGTGGAAGAATACGCTTTTTCTTCCCGCGTGTCGAAAATAGGAAACATGGCGGTACATGCGGCGCCTTTTAGAAAGTCTCCCGAACCAGAGGAATCATCAAGAACATAAATACCTATAGATTCGCAATTTATGTCCTCCCAGAAACTGGACACAAGGATATCCATGGCCTCGAATGTTTCATCCACTGTGGCCAGTTTGGACATGAATTGATTCAGCGTGTTCCGCGCTGTTACATGCTTCGCCTCGACTTTGCGCGTCTTTTCCTGAAAAGCCTGGATGCTGCCCAAGCTCCACAGGATAAATGACACCGCCACGACGACGCATGCCAAAAATATGAATGGAATCAGAAAATCCATGGTTCAATGTGCAAAAAACCCCATTTTAACGTTTACACTATTAATTATACTTAATCGACCACTAATTTCAACTAGAACAACTTGCGAAATGCGTATTAAATATTAATTTCTTAATA
>JAEEGJ010006845.1_pt1 | contig 33613 bp, 34 predicted proteins | sample 8958761 | NCBI WGS metagenome assembly JAEEGJ01 (sample SAMN16246546, study PRJNA631951) | gut metagenome | biome: gut microbiome; feature: rumen; material: RS-attached | host: Bos | place: Iran: Karaj | collected 2018-10
AGTATTACAGGTGGCATTCATGGCTTAAAAGTAATGGGGATGAGCTGATGTGGAGGATTGGGTCTTCACGCTAGAAAGGAGAGAATTAAACGGCTATTGACTTTCTCGCTACAAAATCGTATAATTGTAGCAAGAAAGGAGTAAGGATGAATACTGATAAATATATTGATCAAATTGTTAGGGACAAGAACGGATATCTTCGTGTTATAGATGTCTGCAATAACGGGGTTCCCAAATGGGCCGTGATGGAATATGTGGCGAGGAATGCAATGGAGAAAGTTGCTCCCGGAGTCTATGCATCGCAGGAAAACTGGGGGGATAGGTTGTACTTATTGCAGCTTAGAAATCGAAAGATTATATTTTCGCACGAAACTGCGTTGTACATTCATAATCTGTCTGATCGCGAGCCGTTTTCACCCGTGGTCAGTGTTGCAAGGGGATATAATGCAAAGCACCTTAGGGATGCGGGCGTTATTGTGCATACTGTACGGACCGAATGGGTTGAGATGGGGCTATCCGAGGCTAAAACTTTTGAAGGAAATACCATTCGCGTTTATGACAAAGAACGTTGTATTTGTGATGCAATAAAAGGGAAAGCGCGGATGGACATTCAGGTCTTTCAAAAGGCTGTGACCGGATATTTTTCTGATGAAAAAAAGGATATCCACAAATTAATGAATTATGCGGAGACGATGGGAATTTCGGATAAAGTGCGCGGGTATGCAGAGGTGTTGTTGTGATTAAAAGTGCTACGGCAGTAAAGGCGAGAATTAAAAATAAAGCAAGTGGAGATTCCGAAAAGGCCCAAATCATGTTGCGGATATACATGATGGAAAGGTTTTTAGAGCGAGTTTCATTATCGCAGTACAGGGATAATTTTGTATTAAAAGGTGGATTGCTGTTATCTTCTTTGGTTGGAGTGGATATGCGCTCCACGATGGATGTTGATACGACAATCCGATCTTTGCAATTGAACGAGGAGCACCTTTGTAATGTTCTCAAAGAAATAATGGCAATCAACCTTGGGGATGGTGTGAGATTTGAAATCGTAAATTCAACAAAAATTATGGAAGGCCATGAATACGAAGGAGTTCGATTTATGGTCGAGTGTTTTTTGGACAAAATAAAGCAAACTATTAAAATTGACGTTGGCACCGGAGATATAATTACACCTTCAGCTATAGCATACAAGTTTCCTTTACTGGTTGAGGAAAGAGAAATTGATATTTGGGCTTACAATACGGAGACTCTTTTAGCGGAAAAGCTTGAAACAATTGTGGTTAGAGCTGAGGCTAATACAAGAATGCGCGACTTTTATGATATTCATGTTTTGATGAATTATGATGAACATATAATTAGTGAAAGTATATTGAAAGAGGCATTTAAGGCCACTTGTAAAAAACGTTATTCACAGGACATGATTCCGAGAGCTCTTGATATTATTGACGCGGTGCATGGTAATTCAGTGATGCGGAGCCAGTGGGAAAATTATTGCAAAAGCAATTACTATGTAAGCACGTTAACGTGGGATGAAGTCTGTGGTAGCGTTCGAAGATTAGCGAGGTTAGCTATAGAAGATGGCGGGAAAGCCTAAGCATTTTGTGAAAAAAGTTTGCGATAGGCGGCGCCTTGGGCTTACACGGTAGAAAGGAGAAATTGAGAATGAGCACACTTGTTACATATTTCAGTGCAGGCGGCAGCTGCTGACAAAAATCAAATTGACACTAAAGTGGGAGAAGAGTATATTGAAGAAGATTTTCGATTTCAGTTGACGTGGGATGAAGTAGAGGAACTTTCAAGGTCAAAAATTTTGACCTTGAACAAGGAAGGGCGTGGCGGCAATGTCAAGTATCTGCCTTGGTGTTTTACTGAAAGTGGCGTCTATATGCTAATATATCAGGGAAATCTGCGAGATAAAGGAAGCAATGGCTAGATAACGACTATATCAAAAGCGGACAATAATAAGTTATATTATCCTATTCAAAATATTTATACAGAAGGGGAATTAAAACGAGAAACTACTATGAGGAAATTCGGTAATTCCGAATTTTCTACTTGTTCGGAAATTCCGAACAACTGCATCTGACGGCAAGAATTATAATGTGCTTCATTCTTCAGGGATTTGAAAGTTTAAAGCTCGTAGAAAAGAAGGCAAAGAGCAAGAAATAAAGAGCGTGGGGGATGTGCGGTAGACGCTGATAAATAAGTAGACAAATGTTGCGCGATATGTTATGATAATGCATATAAATAGCAATATATGTCTACTTTTAATTACAGGTGGTGAATGTGATGGCAAAGCTGGGGTTCAGTATACAGGATGAACTGCGTGAAAGAATGAAACTCTATAGGATTTATTCCCCGATGACGCAAAAGGAATTGGCGGAAAAATCAGGGGTTTCGGAGCGCAGTATTTCAAGATTTGAAAATGGTGAAGACATCAGTCTTAGTAATTTTGCAAAGCTTTTGAGGAGCCTGGGTCTTGAAAACAATCTGTTGTTGCTCGTCCCGGACCAAAAGGATAGACCGTCTTTTTACTTAGAGCCGCCGCATGTAAGGGCTCGTTGCAGAAAAAAGAAGGTAAATAAAGCATTCAAATGGGGTGACGAAAAATGATTAGCACCGCAGAAGAGTTTTTATGGGGCACGAGAATATTTGAAAAAGCAGGTGTGCGCGAAGACACATAGAAAGGAGCAAAGTAATGGTTATTAAACAGGCAACGATGGAAGATTTTGATGGGATTCGGGCGTTATTAAAGGCCAATCATGTGGATTATATTGATGAAGAGCTTAAAAAGGACGGGTTCGTTACTACGAATATGACGGACGACCAGCTTTCGCGTCTCATTACCGTGGAAAACGGTGTAACGATTGCCAAAGAAGGCGAAAAGGTGCTGGCTTTTGCCTTTGCGGCACCGTGGGAATTTTGGAAAGAGTGGCCGTTCTTTGCTTATATGATTGAGCATCTTGAGGAGTATGAGTTTGAGGGGCAGACTCTGACGACGCAGAATACTTATCAGTATGGGCCGGTATGTGTGGATCGTAGTGTTCGCGGGAGCGGCGTTTTCGAGAAGGTGTTCTTTGCTTCGCTGGCGACGATGAATGGGCGGTATCCGATTATGGCGACATTCATCAATCAGATTAACGGCAGGTCGTTTGCGGCGCACACGCAGAAGGCGGGCATGGCAAAGGCCGGGACTTTTGATTTCAATGGGAATCATTATTATCTGATGGCGTGCAGGGTGAAATAGGTCAAATAAAAAGGAAGCGAGTACGCCGCATTGGTCAAAAGACCGTACGGTAGAAAACCGCTTCATGGGTAAATCCTAATGCGTATTTAGGTGATTGTCAAGGAAATTTTATTGGGTCATTTGTGACCCAATAAATGAACCGATAAATGACCCAATAAAAACAGTACATTGAGTCGCAAAACAGTACATTGAATCGAAAAAACAGTACATTGATAGAATAGCTTTGGCGAGGGAGCGTGAGGAAAGGCTAAAGGCCGTAAAGCCGCTTAATGGTATAGATTAGCCTAAGAAGCGCGGTGGACGCGAGAGGTGGCAAATCCTTGCAAATTATGGTATAATTCAAGTGTAAATATCAGCATTAATCAAATGTAGGTGATACTATGTTAGAGAAAAATGAAATAATATTTATCACTTTTCTGCTTTATCAATTGGCAGAAGCTTGGGATGTTTTACCGTCGACAGTTTATAAAAAGCTTTCTGAGGCAAATGTTATCGATGGATATATTTTGCCGTGCTATGATACATTACATACCTTGGGCAGCAAATATCTGGTACAAGATATAACTGAGATTATGGCAGAAAGAGGTGTAGCGGTATGATTGTCTATTGTTGAAATTCCAAAGATCTTATGAAGTGGAGAAATAAGATGACACAGAAGGATTTAGATGTTGTTTACAAGCAAAATCTTGAAACTAGTATAATTGAGTACTTGGCGCAGAAAAGTGGTATTTCACAGCGCAAGGCAATGGATATTTATTATAATAGCAAGCTTTCAGAGCAGATACAGCAGGGGAAGTATGGGATTGAGAACTTGGATTATAAATACTTGGCGGAAGACCTGATTGAGAACGAGTCTGAGCTTTTTAGATAATGGATGGCTTAACCGTATCGAGTTCGATACGGTTAATTTGCATAATGCAAGAAATAGTAGGAAAAACAGAAAGGACTAGAATTTTGAGCACATTAACATTGGTAAAAGGTTCGTGCATCGACCAGAATGCAGATGCTATCGTGAACGCAGCGAATCGATATCTCTTCGAGGGCAGCGGTGTATGTGGGGCTATTTTTGCAAAAGCGGGGAGGACAGCTTTGACGCAGGCTTGCAACAAACACAAAACACCACTAAAGGATGGTGAAGCTGTTGCGACGGGGGCTTATGGTATCACTAATGCGAAAATTATTATTCATGCGGTGGGGCCTAATTTTGGGCTTACTCATCACGCGTTTTGGGAGCTGTTTCAGGCTTACTACAATTCGCTGGTTGTGCTGAAAGAGAACAACCTGCGCAGTATAGCGTTTCCGCTGATTAGCTCCGGCATTTTCGGAGGAGATCTGGAGAATCCGGTGGCGGAGTCTGCAAAGCAGTGCCAGAGGGCATTCAAGAAGTTTAAAGAAGATTTCCCCGATTACGATGTGGATGCGGCGCTGTGTGCTTTCACGGACGAGGAGTACGGTGAGGCCGAAAAGGTTTGGGGCGAGAAATAGCAGATTTTTGAATAATTTGGAGGTTAAATATGTCTGAATTAAAGTGTCCGCACTGCGGGCAGCCGTTTACAGTTGATGATGCGGAGCTTAGCTCGATTATCAGCCAGATCAGGGATCAGGAGTTTTCAAAGGAAGTTCAGAAGCGTTTGGGCGAAATAGAGTCGGGGCTTTGTGAAAAGCATCGCCTGGAGATTGACTCTTTGCGTGACAAGGTGACTTTGGAGCTGAAAAATGTTCACGATAAAGAAACGGGAGAACTGAAAAAGCAGCTGGAAAAGGCTGAAACGGATAATTTAAAGCTTCGCAGCGACCTCGAAAATGCGGCTTCAAAGCAAGAAATTGCTGTGCTGAAGGCAGTAAAAGAGGTTGAGTCCGAAAAGCACGATCTTCAGATGGAGCTGCAAAAGGAAAAGGAGACTGCGCAGATCTTACTGAAGGAAAAGGACGAGCAGCTTGAGTTTTATAAAGACTTAAAGACGAAAATGTCGACAAAGATGGTCGGGGAGACGCTTGAGCAGCACTGCGAGATTCAGTTTAACCAGCTGAGGCCTACGGCATTTCCGAATGCTTATTTTGAAAAGGACAACGATGCGCGGACGGGCAGCAAGGGCGACTTTATCTATCGCGAAAACGACGATTTTGGCAATGAAATCATTTCAATTATGTTTGAAATGAAAAACGAGATGGATACGACTGCCACAAAGCATAAAAACGAGCATTTTTTCAAAGAGCTGGACAAGGACAGAAACGAAAAGAAGTGCGAATATGCGGTTCTGGTATCGCTGCTCGAGGCGGATAACGAGCTCTACAATGCGGGCATAACGGATGTTTCGTACAAATACCCAAAGATGTATGTAATCAGGCCGCAATGCTTTATTCCGATGATTACGCTGCTGCGAAACGCATCGCTCAATGCCCTCAAATACAAGCAGCAGCTAGCAGAGGTGCGAAATCAGGACATTGATATTACTAAATTTGAGGATTCGCTTTTGAAGTTTAAATCAGACTTCAGTCGCAATTACGAGCTGGCTCACAGTCATTTTGACAAAGCGATAGAGGAAATCGACAAAACGATTCAGCATCTCGAAAAGGTTAAAAAGGAACTTCTTGGAACTGACAACCAGCTGAAAATTGCAAACAACAAGGTTGATGATGTCAGCGTGAAAAAGCTGACAAAGGACAATCCGACGATGCGTGCCAAATTCGAGGCTCTGGGAAAGAGCGAGGATCTGATTGCCGAAGAGGTCGAGGAAATCAGCAGATACGATTAAATATCTAATATCATTAAAAAAGTGCGGAGCTTTCGCTCCGCACTATATTTTTTTTGATTAGCCCATAATAGCCTTGTCGATGGCTGCGGCTGCAACCTTACCTGCGCCCATAGCGGAGATAACTGTTGCTGCGCCTGTTACTGCATCGCCGCCGGCATATACGCCTTCGCGGGATGTGAGGCCATCTTCGTTTACGATGATGCCGCCGTGGCTGTTAACCTCGAGGCCCTTTGTCGTATTCTTGATCAGTGGGTTAGGGGATGTACCGATAGCGATAACTACTGTATCAACATCGATATCGAACTCGCTGCCCGGGATTTCTACAGGGCGGCGACGGCCTTTTTCGTCAGGCTCGCCGAGCTCGCACTTGATGCAGCGCATTCCTGTAACGAATCCGTTCTTTGGATCGCGAGGATCGTCCGGATTGTTGTATCCGAGGATTTCCTTCGGATTGTGAAGGAGTCTGAAGTCGATGCCTTCTTCGATAGCGTGCTCAACCTCTTCCTTACGTGCAGGCAGCTCTTCCATGCTGCGGCGATATACGATGTATACGTGCTCTGCGCCGAGACGAAGTGCTGTTCTGGCAGCGTCCATTGCAACGTTTCCGCCGCCGACTACTGCAACCTTGCCACCCTTCATGATAGGGGTGTGAGGATTTTCTTCGTAAGCCTTCATGAGGTTCGAACGAGTCAGGAACTCGTTAGCGGAATATACGCCCTTTAAGGATTCGCCCGGGATGTTCATAAAGCTTGGGAGACCTGCGCCGGAGCCAACGAATACAGCTTCGTAGCCCTGCTCGAGCAGCTCGTCGATAGTCAGTGTCTTTCCGATGATAACGTTTGTCTCAACGTCAACGCCGAGCTCCTTGAGGCCTTCAACTTCCTTTGCAACGATGCGCTTTGGCAGACGGAACTCAGGAATACCGTAAACGAGTACGCCGCCTGCTGTGTGGAGAGCTTCGAATACTGTAACCTTGTAGCCCTTCTTTGCGAGGTCGCCTGCGCAGGTGAGTCCGGATGGGCCGGAGCCTACGATTGCTACCTTGTGACCGTTACTTGCAGGAGCAGCTGCCTTTTCCTTTGCATTTTCATTGTGGTAGTCGGCAACGAATCTTTCGATACGGCCGATTCCTACAGGCTCCATCTTTATGCCGAGTGTGCAAGCGCTTTCGCACTGTGTCTCCTGTGGGCAGACACGTCCGCATACTGCAGGCAGGGAGCTGGTCTTTGAAATTGACTGATATGCTTCTTCAAACTTTTGCTCTTTTACCAGAGAGATAAAGTCAGGGATATCGATGTTAACCGGACACTTGCTTACGCAAGGGTGGTTCTTGCAGTTAAGGCATCTCTTTGCCTCGTCAACTGCCATCTGTACTGTGTAGCCGAGTGCTACCTCGTTAAAGTTGTGTGCGCGAACCTTGGGGTCTTGGCTCGGCATCTCGTGCTTTTTAGGATCAATTGCCATTTCTCAAAACCTCCTTAGTTTGCTTTATTTAAAAGATTGCAAGTTTCTTCGTATGCATGACGCTCGTAATCTGCGTACATTCTGCCTCTGGACATTGCCTCGTCAAAGTCGATTTCGTAGCCGTTGAAATCAGGTCCGTCAACACATGCGAACTTTGTGACTTTCTTTCCGTCCCGGTTTAATGTCAGACGGCAGCCGCCGCACATTCCTGTTCCGTCAATCATGATAGGGTTCATGGAAACTACGCAAGGAACTTCGAACGGCTTGCAGGTTGCAACTACGAACTTCATCATGATGAGTGGTCCGATTGTGATAACCTGGTCGAACTTTTCGCCGCCTTCGAGGAGTTCCTTGAGAGGAACGGTTACGTTTCCGTGACGGCCGTAGCTGCCGTCATCCGTCATCAGAATCATATTGTCCGAGCAAGCCTTGAACGCATCCTCGAGGATTACGATATCCTGGCTGCGGAAACCGATGATGCTGGTTACGTTACATCCCTTTTCGTGGAGCGCCTGAGCGATAGGGAGGGCAATTGCACAGCCCACACCGCCGCCGACGATGCAAACCTTTTTCAGGCCATCAAGCTCGGTAGCCACACCCAGTGGACCTACAAAGTCCTGAATGAATTCGCCTTCCTTTTTTGCGTCAAGCTTTTTGGTTGTGGCGCCAACAATCTGGAAAATAATTTTTACCGTACCTTCTGCCTTATTGCAGCCTGCGATTGTGAGCGGAATTCTTTCACCCTCTTCGTCTACACGAAGGATGATAAACTGCCCCGGCAATGCTTTGTTTGCAATAAGAGGAGCTTCAATTTCCATCTGCGTAACAGTTGGATTTAATGAAGCCTTGTGAGCAATCCTATACATTTCTTTTTTCTCCTTGTGGTAATTATAGTTTTATGAACCGTTAGTCTGGTGCATGCGAAATGCACGCCGCTAACTACTATTTTATCATTAGAATTTGGTAAAGTAAATAGAAGATATCGTTATCTATTTATTAACAATTTAAAGTGATAAAATCAGCGACAGGTAAATATATCTGTTGAAAAATCAAGGAATATATTATATTCTTATAGTTGAAAGGAACGGGAGGTGGACCTATGAATACCGTAAAACGCTGCGTTATTTTCAGTGCCCTGATCGAAGGCTACGGCGACTGGATTGTTAAAAAAACAAAGGACGCTTTTGTCATCTGTGCTGACGGCGGATATGCTCTGGCAAAGGAGCTGGGAATAAAGACAGACCTTTTGATAGGCGATTTTGATTCCTACGACGGCCAGATGCCGAGCGAAGACGACATAGAGATTATTCGCGTAAGCAGCATAAAGGACGACACCGACACCGGGCTTTGCCTGCGCTCAGCACTTGAACGCGGCTACAGGGACATCACCATCATCGGCGGAGTCGGTGGCAGACTGTCCCACACTATGGCAAACCTGCAGTCGATGGCTATGACCGCGAAAAAAGCTGAACGCATCAGCATGATTGACGGATTCAGAAATGTGACCGTTTTGCGCGGGCCTGCCTCGCTCAGCCTTAATGCGGACAGAGATTTTCCATTTAACGAGGATGAAAACGCAAAGCACTATCTTTCGATTTTCGCTCACGGTGGCGACTGCATCGATGTTTCGATAAAGGGAGTGTTCTATCCTCTTGAAAATGCGGTTTTAACCTGTGATTATCCTCTCGGAGTCAGCAATGAGATGACCGAAAAAACTGCTGAAATTTCCCTGAAAAAGGGCACGCTGATTGTTATAGCCGAGTGATGTGATTTTAGCTGCTTTTCTATTAGCATACTATTGACACACCGTATCTGAAAGACTATTATATATTTGTTAAATAAATATTTTCTAGGGGAGCATTCGCTGAGAGTAACCTTAAGGTTAATACCCTCATGACCTGAACCGGATAATACCGGCGTAGGCAAGATATTTCGACATCGCAATTGCGGCCGAAAAAAGTTCCCCTCCTGATTGAAGGAGGTTTTTTATTATGTCAATGCAGGATTTCTTTGATTCTTTAACAGGGCAGATTATAACGCTTTTGGTTCTGCTGGTTATGTTTGGCGGCGTTCTGGTTTCCGGAAAGGGCAGAAAGAACACTACCACTACAATGGTGGTATCCGCGCTGCTTGTAGCGCTTTCAATTGCGCTTAATCAGATAACGCTGTTCCAGATGCCGCAGGGCGGCTCGGTTTCCGTACTCGGTATGCTGCCGATAGTGGTATGCGCTTACCTCTTCGGAACCAGGAGAGCTGTAATGTGCGGTATGTGCGTAGGACTTCTGGATCTGATTCTAAAGCCTTACGTGGTTCATCCTGTGCAGCTGCTTTTAGACTATCCGTTTGCATTCGGCGCAATCGGCTTTGCGGGAATCATCTTTATGTTGAAAAAGGATGCGTTCATTCCGGCTTATCTGGTGGGTGCATTCGGTCGCTTGGTGATGGCAGTGCTGTCGGGCGTTATCTTCTTTGGAGCTTACGCACCTGAGGGCATGAATCCTTTCATCTACTCACTCGGCTACAATTTCTCATACATTGCGGCAGAGGCTGTAATCACATGCATAGTTATTGCAATTCCGGCTGTCAGAAAGGCTCTGATTCGCATAAAGCGCGAGCTCGACATTCAGTCTCAGCTTGTAAAGGTTAATACCGATGAGACTACCTTTGAGAGCAAATAACAGTTGAAATAGTACGTATTTGGTGTTAAGATATAGAAAAGATAAATTTTTGTCAATCTTGTATAGAGGAGAACCAAAATGTACAACAACTTAAACTACGAAGTAAAAGAAGGCATTTGTTATATTACAATCAACAGACCGCAGGCTATGAACGCCTTAAATGATGAAGTCCTCGACGAGCTCTACGCAGCATTTTCCGCTTTCGCAGCTGACGAAAACGCAAAGGCTGCAATTCTGACAGGCGAGGGAAAGGCTTTCGTTGCAGGCGCTGACATCGCACAGATGTACAAGCTCGACGCTGTAGGCGGCAGAGCAATGATGATAAAGGGCCACAACGTGATGAACTTCATGGAGTCTGTTGAAAAGCCTATCATCGCGGCTGTAAACGGTTTTGCACTGGGCGGCGGCTGTGAGCTTGCTATGGCTTGCGACTTTAGAATCGCTTCCGAAAAGGCAAAGTTCGGTCAGCCTGAAGTAGGCCTCGGCATCATTCCGGGCTTTGGCGGCACACAGAGACTTCCTCGCCTCGTAGGAAAGGCAATGGGAAAGTACCTCATCATGACTGCTGAAATGATCACTGCACAGCGTGCTCTCGAGATTGGTCTTTGCGAAAAGGTTGTTGCACCTGAAGAATTAATCGGCGCGGCAGAAGAGCTTGCAAAGGTTATCATGAGCAAGGCACCGATTGCTATTGCAGCTGCAAAGAAGGCTGTAAACGTTGGATACGGTATGGATATGACCACTGCCAGCGCTTGGGAAATCGAGTGCTTCACAGCGCCTTTCGCATCGGCTGACAAGTCTGAGGGCATGGGTGCATTCCTCGAAAAGAGAGCTCCAAAGTTCGAGAATAAATAAATTGAACCAAATTTGTTGAAAATTAAAGCTGACTATAGTAATATAACTATGGTCAGTTTTTTTGACTTATTGTATATTTATTTCAAAAGGGAATAAAAGGAGGATTTTATGGAAAATCAGGTAATCGTTACACTGCCGTCGCGCGACCTCAGGGCTATTGCCAGAGAGGCTTTGAAGGGCAGATGGAAAGAGGGCTTTATTGTATGCTTGGTATACTATGTTTTAATGACACTGCCTGCAGAGATAATTGCTTCAATCTTTCCTGTCACATCTCCTGCGCAGATGGTGGGAGCACTTTATTCATTGCTTGTTTCGGGACCGTTTACTTTTGGGCTGTCCCTCTATTTCATGAGCGCATTCAGAAAGAGAGAGGCCGGCTACGGCCAGATTTTTGCCGGATTTGAGAATTTTGGCAAGACATTCGTTCTGATGCTGCTGATGACGTTAAAGATTATTCTTTGGTCACTTCTCTTAGTGATACCGGGAATTATTGCAAGCTTCAGATACAGCCAGGCATTCTTCATTTTGGTTGATCACCCTGAATATTCGGCAAGTCAGTGCATCGAAGAATCAAAGCGCATGATGAACGGAAACAAGGCAAAGCTGTTCTGGCTGACACTTTCATTTATCGGTTGGGAATTACTCGCTTCAATACCTGTAGGTATCGTTGAAAGCGTTCACAAGGCAAATCCGGTTTATGACGTTCCGCACAATCTGCTCTTTATGGTTCTTACATTCATAGCTATGATCGGAATTTACATTCTGATGCCGTACATATTCCAGGCAACAGTTGCTATGTACGAAATCATGGCAGGTAACCTCAAGGAGCTCGTTTCCGAACCTGCAGAGCCGTCTGCAGAGACCCCGGAGCATACCGAGGCAGTAGAAACAGTGGAGCCTGCTGAGACTCCAGCTGCCGAGGCTGAGCCTGTAGTAGGACCTGAGATAGAGCCTACTCCTGATACTACTGTAGTTGAGGATGTAAAGGTTGAATGGCGCAAAGATGATTAATCAGCGTGAATAACGGTTTATGGCCGCCCAAAAGGGCGGCCTTTTTTATGTGCATGTTTACACCCCTATTTCCTTGCAAAGAAGCTGAAATTATAGTATGATAAAAAGTGGATTTTTGGGCGAAATTATCGCCAAAGAGGTGTTAAAATGACAGACAAAATTGATTTTATTCCACTGCTGTTTGCAGGTGATATCAACGTTTACAGCGTTGCGAGAGCCTTTCACGAGGAATATGGCATAAAGCCCTTTGTATACGGCAAATATCCCACAATGCCATGCTACGGCTCGCAGATAATGAATTATACGCCAAATCCAAAGGCTGACGAGCAGGAAACCTTTATAAAGCTGGTAAATGATTTTGCTTTGGAGCACAGCGATAAAAAGATACTGCTGATAGGCTGCGGCGATGCCTATGTCGAAAGAATCAGCGCAAACAAGGGCAGCTACCCTGAAAATGTAATTGCTCCGTACATCGATCTGAGTCAGATGTCGGATTTGATAAACAAAGAAAAGTTCTACGCGATGTGCGAAAAGGTGGGCGTGGATTATCCCGATACCTTTGTGCACAGAAAAGAGATGGGGCATGATTTTACACTGCCTTTCGGCGGTCCCTTCATTATAAAGCCGTCGAGCGGTATAGAGTACTGGAAACACCCGTTTCCGACTCAAAAAAAGGTTTACTGCGTGGATACCTTCGAGGAGGTACTTTCTGTGCTCGATGATATTTACGGCGCAGGATATGATGACAGCAATATCATTCAGAACTTCATCCCGGGCGACGACTCCTTTATGAGAGTACTGACAAACTACTCCGACCATAACGGAAATGTAAAGATGATGTGCCTAGGACATGTGCTTCTCGAAGAACATACCCCGCACGGAATAGGAAACCATGCCGTAATCATAACTGAGGTTGATGAAGAGCTCGAGAGAAAGTATAAAAAGCTTCTCGAAGAGATGCACTATATCGGCTTTTCGAATTTCGACATCAAATACGACCAAAGAGACGGTAAGTTCAAGGCGTTTGAAATCAACACCCGCCAGGGCAGATCGAACTATTATGTAACGGGTGCCGGTGCAAATGTTGCCAAATACTTTGTTGATGACTGGATTTACGGAAAAGAGCTCGGCCTTAATATTGTAGACAACGAAAATCTCTGGATGGTCGTTCCAAAGGGCGTAGCCTTCAAATATGTAAAGAATCCCGAAATGGTAAAAAAGATGAAAGAGCTGATTGCCCGCGGAAAGGTCGTAAATCCGCTCTTCTACGGGCCGGACAGCGCTTTTGTCCGCAGACTCAGGCTGTTAAAGGGCCAATTGGGACATTACTACAAGTACAAAAAGTATTTGAAATAGGTATTTGATATGAATAAAACAAAGCACTACTTAAACGAATATATCGAAGCTCTCAGAGCTGCAGAAATTCTTGAATCGTGCGAATTTGACATAAAGCTGGGCTCACAAAAGGTAGAAACGCTTACCTATGACAGCAGAAAAGTAACGGAGAATACTCTTTTCATCTGCAAGGGTGCGAGCTTCAGGGAGGAGTTTCTGCTATCCGCAGAATCTGCCGGTGCTTTTTGCTATGTCAGCGACAAATTATATGAAAACGCAAAAATCGGTGCGATTGTCGTAAAGGATATCAGGCGTGCGATTGCAGTGCTTGCCAATGTGTATTTTGATAATGTGTGGCAGAAATTAAACACTGTCGGAATCACCGGCACAAAGGGTAAATCGACGACTACTTACTTTGTAAAGAATATTATCGATAAATACAGTGCTTCGAAAGGAAAGAAGCCTTGCGGCGTTCTGTCGAGCATCAGAAACTATGACGGCGTAATCGACGAAGAGTCGCATCTGACGACGGCAGAGACTCTTGAGCTACACAGCCATTTCGAAAATATGGTTGACAGCGGAATTGAGACGGTCGTAATGGAGGTGTCCAGTCAGGCGCTGAAATATGACAGAACCTTTGGCATAAATTATGATGTTGGGTGCTTCCTCAACATCGGGATTGACCACATCAGTCCGATAGAGCACAGCAGCTTCGAGGATTATTTCGAAAGCAAATTAAAGCTCTTTGGGCAGTGCAAGGTGCTGGTCGTAAACAGAAACAGCGACCACTGGAATGAAGTGATAGCGGCGGCTGCAGCGTCGGGAGCTTATACTGTCATTTTCGGCTATGATGAGACCTGCGATTTGTGGGCTTATGATGTGAGGCCGGGCGTGGAAGGAATCCGCTTCCGCGTAAGGTCTAAGGAGAGCGGATTTGATGAGGAATTTTCGATAGCGCTGCCGGGCAGCTTCAATGTGGACAATGCGCTTGCTGCAATTGCGATCTGCCGGGCGCTCGATGTGCCGACAGAGTATATAAAGGCGGGGCTTTGCGATGCGAAGGTTGACGGCCGTATGGAGCTTTTCCGTTCGGATGACGGCAAAATCACATTTGTGGTCGATTATGCGCACAACAAGCTCAGCTTTGAGACGCTTTTCAAATCGATGAAGGCGCAGTATCCGCAAAGCAGCGTAAGCATAGTTTTCGGCTGTCCGGGCGGCAAAGCTCAGGGCAGGCGGAAGGAGCTCGGCGAGGCGGCGGGCATCTATGCGGATATGATTTATCTGACTGAAGAAGACTGTGCCCTGGAGAGCGTGCGCGATATATGCGAGGAAATCGCAGGAAATATCAAACCGTTTGGAAAGCCTTATCAGATAATTGAAGACAGGCGTGAGGCCATTCTGCGTGCAGCGTGTGATGCGGCTGAAAGCAGCAAAATGGGAAAGGATGCGCTGATTCTGATTACCGGCAAGGGCCGTGAAACCCGCATGAAGCGCGGGACCGAGTACATAGATACGCCCAGCGATGTTGATTACGTGCTTGAGGCGCTGAGAAAGGTTGGAGCGAATGAATAAGCGAAAGATTTACGTATATTCCAATGAAACATCGGTTTCGATAAAGACTGCCGACCTTTTGCGGAAAAAGCTCGAGCAGAGCGGATTCGAAGTGCCAAGGGATTATGACGAAGAGGCCGAGCTGATTGTCTGCATAGGCGGCGACGGTGCATTTTTGCAGGCTGTCCATCTTTTTAATTTCCCGCACATTCCGTTTATCGGGATAAACACAGGGCATCTAGGCTTTTTCCAGGAAATCAATCCCGAGCAGCTCGACGAGTTTATTTTTAACTATAAAAACAACAAATATTCCCTGCAGCCGATGACGACGGTAAAGGGTTTGATGCGCATGGTTGACGGCTCGGAAGTGAACCTCAAGGGATTAAACGAAATCGTAATCAGAAATGAGGATACACACAGTATTCATTTAAATATTTCAATCGGAGGCAGCTTTATTGAGCGTTTTTCGGGAGATGGCATTATCGTTTCGACTGCTGCAGGCTCCACGGCTTACAACTATTCGCTTGGTGGCTCCATAGTGGACCCGAGAATCAAGATGCTGCAGATTACACCGATTGCGCCGATGAATACGACGGCTTACCGCTGCTTTACATCGAGCATTCTGCTTCCGGGAGATTTGACTATCGGCATAATGCCTGAAACCGGAAAGGAAAGGTTCGTTGTTGCCGTTGATGGCGAAAGCAACCGTTACAGCTGCATTAAAAGCATCGAGATCTGCGTATCCAATACGCTTGTCAACCTGCTCCGCTTTGAGGGCTATGACTTCTGGAACAAAGTCAAAACAAAGTTCCTCTAGGCGAATTTGGGGACAGGCACCAAATTAGCTTTTTTTCTAATTTGGGGACAGGTCTGACTATTTAAATCGAAAATGAGTAAATTTAGCTATACAGTTACAACTGAAGATGCGGGGCAGCCGGTAAAGTGGATTATTCGAAACCGCTTCACGTTTTCGGCGCGCATGCGGTCAAAGATAAAGCACGGTGATTTGGCGTACCTCAACGGCGAAAAGACGCTTGGCTGGATTACGCCAAATGTAGGCGATGTGCTCGAAATCGACCTGCCCGACGAAAAGAGCGACTTCGAGCCGGAGGCAATCCCTATCGATGTGGTCTTTGAGGACGACGACCTGCTGGTCATAAACAAGCAGTCCGGCATTGTGGTTCATCCGACGATGGGCCAGCCGCGTCATACGATGGCAAACGCCGTCCAGCACTACATGAACGAAAAGGGCATATCCTTCAAAATCCGCTTCGTAAACAGGCTCGACCGCGACACCAGCGGCCTTCTGATCGTCGCAAAAAACGCTTTTGCGCAGGAAGAGCTGACAAAACAGATGAAGACGGGAAAGGTCAGCAAGCGCTACAATGCACTGCTTTGCGGCATTATCTCAGCTGACGGGACGATAGACAGTCCCATCGGAAGGCCCGATCCGCTGCACGTCGAAAGATGTGTGCTGCCTGTAGAGCAGGGAGGCTTCCCTTCGTTGACGCACTACAAAGTGGTGGAGACCTATGCTTATCCGGCGATGAAGCTGAGCAGCGACATCACCAGCGGGCTGGGGGAAAACGGCGAAAACTTAGGAATCGACCGCGAAGATCTGCGGCTGGTCTATTCAAAGATAGATTCGGCTGCGATGAAAGCGCTTGAGAGCGATAAAAAGGCCGTTTTGACGGAAGGAATGACGCTGGCGGAAATACGGCTCGAAACCGGCAGGACGCACCAGATACGCGTGCACATGGGCTCGGTCGGGCATCACGTCGTGGGCGATACGCTTTACGGCGGAGTGATGGGGAATATCGATGAGGCCTCGGGGCACTTTGTTCCGCTGATTGAAAGACAGGCGCTGCACGCGAGATATCTTTCTTTTTACCATCCGATCAGCGGCGAGCTTATGGAGCTCGAGGCACCGCTTCCGGAGGATATCAGCGGGCTTATAGAAAAAATCAGAGATCGTTAGAGAACGTTAAATTATAAAGAAAACGTTAAAGTATAAATTTATAAATTTATAAAAATAACGGGGACTGAATCTCAGACCTGTCCCCAAATTGGAAAAAAGGAGAATTTGGGGCCTGTCCCCAGATTAGAATTATGGACAACAGACCTATTGGATTTTTTGACTCGGGACTCGGCGGACTGACCTGTATCACGCCGCTTTGCAAAATACTTCCCGAAGAAAGAGTAATTTATTTCGGAGATACGGCGAGGACCCCGTACGGTTCAAAGGCGCCCGCAACGATAAAGTCGTTCTCGATGCAGATTGCGGATTTTCTCGTATCAAACGATGTAAAGATGCTCGTTATTGCATGCAACACGATTTCTGCGACATGTCTTTCGGATTTACGCGAAAAGTATCCTGACATTCCGATTATCGGAATCATAAAGCCGGCTGCAGAGCGCGTAGCGAGAGTGACCAGCATCGACAATCACATCGGAATCATCGGAACAAAGGTTACAATCTCATCAGGGGCTTACGAAAAGGCTCTGCGCGAGATTAATCCGGACCTTAACATATCCGCGGTTGCCTGCCCGGCATTTGTGCCGCTGATCGAAGAGGGCATCATAAACAGCGACATCATGGAGCTGACGATTAAATATTACATGGAGGATTTCATCCTTGAAAACCGCATCGACACGATGGTGCTCGGCTGTACGCATTATCCGCTGATTCGCAACAGCATCGAGAGGCTTTTCCCGGATGTCAGAATCATAAATCCGAGCGAAGAAATGGTCTTCGCCATTCGCGACGAGCTGTTCAGACGCGACATGCAGGCATCGGGCAGCAAGCTTACAAGCACATTCTATGCAAGCGACCTTTCAGAGAACTTCATCAGAATGATAGACTCAATTATGAGCGGGAGCGAGGTTGAGGTAAAGTTCAAAAACCTTGAGCTTCCGGAGGGGAGACAGAATGGATCTCAGAGAACTGCTTAGAGTATTGGAAATGGACAGTCCCGAGGATTTTCAGTATTTTGAAGACCTCGAGGCGCTTGTTTCGATGACCGAAGAGGTACCGTACGAAACGCTTTATCAGTTTATAAAGAGCGTTGATGCGAAAACTCTTTCGTCAATCATCAGGGATTATTTCGAGGAAATTGAAAAGGGCGTGCCTGATAATGCCACAGAGTTTTATACTCTGATAGACACGATAAAAATGGCGCTTGCGGGCATGGCCGCACAGATGGAGGAGGAAGACGAAATCGTCCGCTTCTGCGAAGAATTTGACCGCTTCAGACAGTGGTATATGATAAGCGGAGAGGTTTTGATCAGACCCGAGGACTGCAAGGGCTTTCGCTCTGTAACTCCCGAGACCGCAATGACAATGGTCCGCGCTGAAAAGCTGATGCCCGAAATCGGCATGACAGAATACGATTTCAACCCTGCGCTCGGCTATGAGCTCAGAGACTACATAATTTCATTTAAGGATGCTTTCGAGGCGTCCGAGGATTAAGAGAATAATGCAACATATTTCAACCTTACAAACAATACTGATGCTGGTGGGGACTGTCGTTGGGGCGGGCTTTGCAAGCGGCAGAGAAATATGGGTATATTTCGGCTCGTTCGGCGCATGGGGCTATGTGGGGCTTTTGGCCTTCATAGTAGGCTATGTGCTTACATGCATTGCAGGATTTAAACTTTCGAACAAGCTGGGGCGTAATGACTTCGAGGCTGTAATAGTGCCGGAGGGGCACAAGGGCCTTTCAAAATTCGTTAAAACCTACATGATTCTGGTACTTTGGGCAGTGCTTATCTGCATGACGGCGGCAGCCGGATCTGTGGCAAATCAGCAGTTTGGCATTCCGAAATTCATCGGCGGTATCATAGTCGTCGCTCTGGTGCTCTTCACCATCTACGGCGATTTCGAGAGAGTCAGCAAGGCCTTTCGTTTTGTAATGCCATTTCTTATGGCAATTATTATCATTTCGTGCATTGCAATCATAGTTTTAGACCTTCCGGAAACGGGGTATACAAACGAAGTAAAGCACGCGACGCTGACACCGACATGGTATATTTCGGCGCTGCTTTATTTCTGCTTTAACATGACAGGCTCGCTATCGGTCAGCATTATACTGGGCTACAGGGCGAGCGAAGCAAAGCCTGTTAAGCGCGGAATCATACTAACCGGCGCATTCTGTTTCCTGCTGGGCTCGCTAATGATAACAGCCTGCCTGCGCGATCCGAGCTTCGCGGAAGCGATGGACATGCCGCTGATGGGCTTTTCAGGGCTAATCTCGAGGCCGCTTAATATAGCATTTGTGGTAGTAATGATGATATCGATATATTCTGCCGCTACGAGCAATTTCTATGCCTACACGACATGGCTAAGTGATGGTCCAAACAAGAAAAAGATTATCGTAGCCTCGGCTGTTATTGCCTATGCAATAGGGCAGGCGGGATTCAAAAATATTGTAAACTATATGTTCTCGATATTTGGGATTGTGGGGATCGTGATACTGATTACTTTGATTTGGAATTATGCTATAAATCATGAAAGGAACACAGGAAATGACTGAATCAGAAATTAAAGCACTCGCAGAAGAGGCAAAGGCAAAGTACAAACCGTATCAGGAGGACGAGGAAAGTCCCGAAAGATACGCCTATCCGGACTTCTGCGAAAGAGTAACCTACGGTACGGCAAACTGTGAACTGGTATTGTTCTTCGGTTCAAAATATACGGCAATAGTGGACGCGGGCATGTGCTATCCGGTGCCGAAAATCATGGAAAACATCGATGCGGCCCTGAAAAAGCACGGCAGGGACAAAATAGACCTCATTCTTATTTCCCACAGCCACTACGACCACGTAGGTGCGCTGCCGTATTTCCTGAAGAAATGGCCTGAACTCAAGGTTTACGCTTCGGCAAAGTGCGCAAAGGTATTTTCCAGCGAAGGCGCAAGAAAGGTCATGAGGGAGCTTGGCGAAAATGCCAGAGAATCCTATCACGACGGTATGTGGAAGGACACGGAAATCATCACCGATCCGCTGCGCGTCGATGTAATTATCGGCGAAGGCGACAGGGTTGAAATCGGACAAAAAGAAGGCGAGCAGTATTTTGAAGTCCTCGAAACAAAGGGACACACAGACTGTTCACTGACATTCGGCCTGATGCCTCAAAAGATTCTCTTTACCAGCGAATCCACAGGCGTTTACGGCAACAGAAACTTTGTACATACCGCAAACCTGAAGAGCTATCACGACGCTATCGAATCTGCAAAAAAATGCAAGGCCTGGGGCGCAAAGAGAATAATTTCTCCTCATTACGGCCTGGTTCCGTCCGAAATAACGGACACATACTTTGATATATTTATAAGGAACTCGGAAATTGAAAAGGACATGATTCTGGACTTCAGGGATAAAGCAAAGGACATGAACGAAATGCTCGAGTTCTTCAAAGGCGTTTACTGGTGCCGGGAAAGAAAAAACGAGCAGCCGATAGGCGCTTTCATGGCGAACGCAACGCCGATAATAAACACAATTTTAAGGGAATTTGGGAGAGAGTTTTAATTAAATGCAAACAGGGAAAACACACATTCTGAAAAGGGCTGCGGCGCTCGGACTTGCTGTAAGCCTTTTCATGACCTGCCTGACGGGCTTTACTTCAAAGCAGGGCCTCGGCGCGGTCTACAAAACCGACACCTACGAAATTTTCGATAACACTTACTACACTCAGATCAGAGGCGAGCACCCTACAAACGGCATTGAAACGGCACACATCGTAGAGGCCGACATCACGGGCAGCAAGCTTCAGGCATTTGTCATCAACGGCGAAGTCAGATCCACAGCCAGAGTAAGCGATTTTATTTCCTATCTCGAGGGACAGGGCTACAAGGTGATAGCAGGCATAAACGGCGACATCTTTGACACCTCCTCGGGCACCGCAAAGGGCCTCGTAATTCACGACGGTAACATTGTAACGGGCGGATACGGCTCGGACAGAGTATTTGCAATTACAAAGGATGGCAGAGCTACTATTGAGCCTGCAAATCTGAATTACAGCCTTCTTTGCACAATTGAATATCAGGAGGCTGTGTCAAGTGCTTCTGCGATTATGGTTCCGGTGACAAAGGAAATCACGGTTACCGAGGCTGCAATAGGTGAGGACGGACAGCCGATTATCGGTGAGGACGGTCAGCCTGTAATAAACGAAAGAATCGAAACGGTAACGGAATATGTAGAGCAGCAGACTACTGAAACCGTTTATGAAACAGTAACAAAGGATAAACAGTTAAATATAGGATTTTTTAATGTGCCTCACGGTGGGGCAAACGCCCTGCATGTTTACAACAGACATTACGGCAGCTCGACAAAAACAACCGGAGTAAATGCTGAGGCCGTAATTGAAGTGGAGGATGTTCAGTTCAAGGTTAACGGAACGGTTAAGGGAGTTGTGAAATCAGTAGGCACAAACACTGCAAATACTGCGATTGGAGACAATCAGATTGTCCTTTCGACAGTTCAGGGCTCTGAAACCTACAATTACATTTCAATGCTGAAAATCGGATCGGAAATTCAGATAAATATTACGGATCCGAATGAATCAAATTTAAAAAATGCAAAGGAAGCCGTAGGCATTTATTACTCGCTTGTTGAAAACGGCAGGAACGTTACCGTTGGTGCGACAATAAATCCGAGAACGGCAATCGGAGTTAAATCAGACGGAACACTCGTAATGCTTGAGGTCGACGGCAGACAGTCTGCTGTATCAAAGGGACTGGGGCTTTCGGATCTTGCGGATATGATGATAGATCTTGGCTGCGAATATGCGGTCAACCTCGATGGGGGCGGATCCTCTGTGATGTACGCCAGAAAGCCGGGCGAAAACAGTACGGCGACGCGCCTTTCAAGCCCGAGCGAAGGCAGTGAGCGAAAGGTGGCGAATGCGATAATCCTGGCTTACAAGGCGGGAGGCTCTTCATCCGAAGCAAAGCATATTTCGGTAGTTCCGTCAAATCTTTTGGCTATGCCGGGAGCGAGCATAAACCTTAATGCCTACGCATCAAACGTTAACTATGAGCCTGCAAGACTTTCGGGATCTGTCAGCTACAGCGTCAGCGGCGACGGAAATCCCCAGATCAGCGGAAATGTTCTAAAGGTCGGAACTGTTACGGGCACAAATACCGTAACTGCGAGATCCGGCAGCGCTTTTGGTACAAAAGCAGTTAAAGTTGTAAATGATGTAATTATAAAGCCGTCTGTGAGCAAGCTGAATGTCGAGGCCGGCGAGACCAGAGACATAAATATTTCCGCTTACTACGGCTCAGCTAACGTAAACGTGCCTGTTGCCTGCGATGATTCGCTGTTTAGCTTCAGCTGCGACGAAAATATCGGAACAATTGATGAAAACGGTGTCTTTACTGCAGTTACGGGAAATGCCGAAACCGGCAAAATCAGAGTTTCTTACGGCGCAAACGTAGTGTCGATAGATGTGAAGGTAGGCGCAAATATAATTGTCTTTGCGGATACAGGTGAACACTGGGCAAAGGAATATATTGGCAGACTAGCAGGGCTTGGCTATCTCGCTGGAATGGGTGAAAACAGGTTCGAGCCTGACAGCAGCCTGACCAGAGCTCAGTTTGTGGCGATGCTTGCAAAGATTGACGGTGCTGCGGTAACGGAAAGCGCAGTACAGCTTGCGACAGATGCGGCCTTTACCGATGTTCATGCGGATGACTGGTTCGCTCCTTATGTGGCATGGGGCGTGGAAAAGGGCATTACAAACGGCATGGGTGACGGCACATTTGCGCCAAACAGTCAGATAACACGTGAGCAGATGGCTGTTATGCTTTTGAAATATTCATCAAGCGTAAGCTTCATGCTACCGCAGACAGTCACTCTTCCGACCTTTACAGATCAGAGCTCAATCAGCGATTGGTCGATAAATTATGTATTTACCGCTGCAGGAGCGGGCATTCTTTCCGGCTTTGACACCGGCGAGTTCAAGCCTCAGGGCAGCGCTACCAGAGCCCAGGCCGCAAAAGTGATATATGTTTTTGCGCAGCTTAGGGGAATGTTATAAAATTTTTCAAAAAAAATAAATTTCGCTTATATTTTTTATTATTAATTCGTATTGTTATAGTACAAAGCAAAATTAAGGAAGGCTACTAATGTTCAAAACCAGAAAACTAAATTGCGGCGTGCGCATTGTGATGGAGGATAATTCATACGTTAAAAGCGTGGCCATCGGTATCTTTGTAAAGGCAGGCTCTGTCGATGAAGATCCGAAATATGCAGGCATTTCTCATTTTATAGAGCACATGATGTTCAAAGGCACTGAAAAGCGCTCTGCAAAGCAGATTGCCGCAGATGCCGATAAAATTGCGGGTAACATAAACGCTTATACCTCAAAGGAGCTGACCTGCTATCATATAAAAACGCTGACCGAAAATACCGACAAAGCAATAGAGCTTCTGACCGATATTTTCATGAACTCAAAGTTTGACCCTGCAGAGATGAACAGGGAAAGAAACGTTATATTCGAAGAGATGAGCATGTGCGAGGATACTCCTGACGATCTTGCTTATGAAATCGCAATGGGAAATGTCTTTGACGGAAATCCTCTTGGCCCTTCGATAATCGGAAACAGGACAGCGTTAAAGCGCGTCAGCAGAAATGTTCTCACAGATTATCTGCATGCGGAGTACACCGCAGACAGTATTGTTGTAGCGGTTGCGGGCAATTTCGATGAAGAAACGGTTTGCGAGCTCTTTGACAAATACCTTACGGGCATAAAGCCGAGCAAAAAGGAAAAACAGGTAAAGGATGTTAAAAATCCGCCTAAGTGCAGCGTCAGAGTAAAGGACATCGAACAGAGTCACATCATGCTGGCTACCAGATCGATCAGCCTCGGCGATGATCTCTACTACGCAATGGCGATACTTACTACAATCCTCGGCGGAACGATGAGCTCGAGGCTGTTCCAGAATGTCAGGGAGCAAAAGGGACTGGCTTACTCGGTATATGCAATGAATCACGGCTACAGCAAAATGGGAACCTTTATGATTTATGCGGGCGTGAGCCACAGCAATATCCATAAAGCAATCTCTGCAATAAAGCACGAACTCGATGTTCTGAAAAAAGACGGAATTACAAAAGAAGAGTTTGAAATGAGCAAGGTGCAGCTAAAGGGTAACTACATCTATGGCCTCGAAAACGTAAACTCGAGAATGATGGCAATCGGAAAGAACATGCTGCTTTTGGACAAATATTATACACCGGAAGAGGTTATATCCGAAATAGATTCGGTGTCATCTGCCGATATTCAAAAATCAATCGACATGATCAGCGATATTAATACCTACAGCGGTGCGCTCGTTTCGGACCACAGAGCAAAATTAAAGGAAATGCTTTATGAGTGATAAAAAGGTTGAAATTAAAATAAAATACTTTTCAGAGGATGCCGAAAGGCTCAGGTACATAGACGGGAAATCCGACTGGATTGACCTCAGAGCCGCCGAAACGGTGGTATTAAAGGCAGGCGACATGAGCTTCATCCCGCTCGGAGTTGCCATGGAGCTGCCAAAGGGCTATGAAGCACACATTCTGCCGCGCAGCTCCGCATTCAAAAACTACGGGATACTGCAGCCCAATTCCATGGGCATAGTGGACAATACCTACTGCGGTCCTGACGACCAGTGGCGCATGCCCGTATATGCGACTCGAGATGCCGTGATTGAAAAGGGCGAACGAATTGCGCAGTTCAGGATTATGGAAAATCAGCCTGTTTTGAGCTTTGTCGAAAACGACCTTTCGGGCAATGTCACAAGGGGCGGCTTTGGCTCCACCGGCCGCAAATAATTGGGAGGAACTATGAATTTCAGAGAAATCACGCAAAAGAGAGAGCTTGACACGCTTTCGCAATATGCAAGCATGTCCTGCCGCACACTCGGACGCGAAATGTACGAAGAGCCGTGCGAGGTCAGAACGGAATATCAGCGCGACAGAGACAGAATCATACATTCAAAGGCCTTTCGCAGGCTGATGCACAAAACTCAGGTCTTTCTGGCTCCCGAAGGCGATCACTTCCGCACCAGACTTACTCACACTATAGAGGTTTCACAGATTGCCCGCACTATTTCGCGTGCACTGAATCTGAACGAAGACCTGACCGAAGCAATTGCGCTCGGGCACGATCTCGGCCACACACCTTTTGGCCACAACGGCGAGCAAGTGCTGAACGAGATTCATCCGGGCGGCTTTGAGCACAACGTTCAGAGCCTTCGCGTAGTCGAGGTTCTGGAGTCACATCACGGAAGGCGCGGCATGAACCTGACAAAGGAAGTGCGGGACGGCATAGTAAACCACACCGGCTCTACGCTGCCGTTTACGCTTGAGGGGCAGGTTGTGAGATTTTCCGACCGTATTGCTTACATAAATCACGACATAGACGATGCTATCAGGTCGGGTGTAATCTGCGGTGAGGATTTGCCTGCAGAGTGCGTCAGCGTTCTGGGAAACTCACACTCAAAGAGGATAAACACGGCTGTAATGGATATAATAAACCAAAGCTATGGCGAAAACCACGTGATTATGAGCTCCGAGGTTCAAAAGGCGATGGATACGCTGCGCAGCTATATGTTTGAAAATGTCTACAAATCAAAGAGAGTAAAGAGGGACGAGGATCTTCGCAATGTCGAAAATCTCATAAAGTCACTGTATGAATACTATCTGGAAAAGCCTCAGGAGCTGCCTGAGGAAACATTATCGCTGGCATCGGAGTTTGGCATAAACGAAGTAGTAAAGGATTATATTGCCGGGATGACGGATCGATATGCGATTAATCTGTATAACGATCTCTTCGTTCCGAAGGGATGGAAATAATTTTTGATAAATTTTTAAAAAATTTATTCAATAAAAAAAGGAAATCCCTTTTAGGCACAGTATAATATAATTAGAGACGTTTGGAGGCTGCATTCGATATGGCAGGAAACAACAGGGCAATTGAAGAAATAAAAAGCGCTGCGAATATTGTTGATGTTATAGGCAGAGTAGTGCCTCTGAAACGTGCAGGCAGTAACTACAAGGGCTGCTGTCCTTTTCACAACGAAAAGACCGCGAGCTTTGTAGTATCCGAAAGTAAACAGATTTTTACCTGTTTCGGTTGTGAAGCTACGGGAGACGTAATCGAATTTACAAAGAGGTATTACAATCTCGACTTCAAGGAAGCGATTGAAAAGCTGGGCAAAGAATACGGCATTGATGTAGAGTTCAAGTCCGGCGGAAACGCTGAAAAAAACAAGCTTCTATACGAAATTAATCGTGAAGCTGCTGCGTTCTTTATGAGAGCGCTTTATGTTCCGGGAAATCCGGGGTACAAATACATCAGCGGCAGAGGTTTAAAACCCGAAACGCTGAAAGCATTTGGAATCGGATATGCCGATGAGGAGTGGCACAGCCTGCGTGACCACATGAGAAAGAAAGGGTATGATGACAAAACCCTGATTAGTTTGGGACTTTTGTCGCAAAAGAACGGTAATGTATATGATAAATACAGAAACCGTATTATTTTCCCGATAATAAATACCTCCGGAAAAGTCATAGGCTTTGGGGGCAGAATTATCGGAGACGGCGAGCCGAAATATCTGAACAGTGACGAGTCACCGATATTTCAGAAAAAGAACAACCTGTATGCGTTGAATCTCTCCAGAAAGTTTGCCGGAGAGCAGGACTGCGCAATACTTGTTGAAGGCTATATGGATGTAGTCTCGCTTTATCAGAGCGGAGTTAAAAACGTTGCCGCATCGCTGGGTACCGCGCTTACCGAAAACCAGGCAAGGCTTTTAAAGCGCTATACAAAGAATGTGGTGCTTTCTTACGACGCCGATAATGCGGGCAGGAAAGCCGCACTTCGCGGTATTGAAATTTTGCACAAAGAAGACTGCAATGTAAAGGTATTGCATGTCTCTGACGGCAAGGATCCCGATGAATTTGTTAAAAAGAACGGGCCTGAAGCATTCAGAAAGGAAGTTGCGAGCGCGCTTAATTATGCCGAATATCGTCTCGAGGATGTGAAAAGATCATTTCCGCCGGGTAATGACGAAAACAGGCTTAAATATATGAAAGCGGCCGCTGATGTAATTAAGAGTCTTTCACCTGTAGAACAGGATATATATATCAAAAAGGTTGCAGGTGAGCAGGGTATTTCCGAAGGCGCACTGAGGCGCGAGGTCGAACAGTCAGCTCAGGAGCAGACTGAAAAGACTTACGGACCGACAAAAATACCTCAAAAGGCAAAAAGAGATGACAATATTACCGTTATTGAGAGACAACTTATTAAAATACTCACGGTTGAGCCATCGACTTATAAAGAAATAGCGAAACGCAAACACGTTTTCGCCAGCAGTTCGGGAGCAAATATCTTTAATGCTCTTTACAGCAGGCTGAGTGGCAACTTTGGCAGTGAAATACTTGATGTAAAGGCACTGGCAGATGGACTTTCGAGCGAAGATGCAGAAATTCTAAAGAGTATAATTGAGAATGAGCCCGTGGCGGGCAATGTTGAGAAAATCCTGCATCAATGCTTTGATACCATCGCGTGCAAGGATCTGGAAAGACGCAGAAATGAACTCACTGCCAGACTGGACATGATCGATAATACCGACAGCTCGGCTGATGAAAAGGCCAGGGAAATTATGGAGGAGATTATGTTCCTGAACGATGAAATCAGTAAACTCAAAACCCATTTTTAGATAGGAGGAGTATGTACTAATGAGTTTAGACAACAACGACGGCAAAGGCCTTATCAATGAAATTACCGAAAAAGTAAAGGCTAAAGGCAAAAGCAAGATTACTTACAGTGAACTGGCCGATTTAACGGATGGAATTGAGCTTGACACAGACCTTGCCGAGGAGCTCGAAGAAAATATCATAGTTTCGGGCATAGAACTGATCAGCGAGGTTGAGCCTGACGATCTCGACATTCTCGAGCTCGAGGAAAATGCCGATGACGACGGTGCTGCCGACGATCTGATACTCGACGAGCACGGCGAGATTGATGTGGATGCCAGCCTTCCAAAGACAATTGCGGTGGACGATCCTGTCAGGATGTACCTTAAGGAAATCGGTAAAGTTCCGCTTCTTTCGGCTGACGAGGAAATCGAGCTTGCAAAGAAGATGGAGCTCGGAGATACCGAGGCAAAGAAAAAGCTTTGCGAAGCAAACCTCAGACTCGTTGTTTCAATCGCAAAGAGATATGTCGGCAGAGGAATGCTTTTCCTCGACCTGATTCAGGAAGGCAATCTGGGCCTCATAAAGGCCGTAGACAAGTTTGACTGGCGCAAAGGCTACAAGTTCTCAACCTATGCGACTTGGTGGATCAGGCAGGCGATTACACGCTCTATCGCAGACCAGGCCAGAACCATCCGTATTCCGGTACATATGGTTGAAACAATTAACAAGCTGATTCGCGTCAGCCGTCAGCTGCTTCAGGAATACGGCCGTGAACCGACCCCTGAAGAAATTGCAAAGGAGATGGAAATCTCCGAGGACAAGGTTCGTGAAATCCAAAAGATCGCACAGGAGCCTGTTTCACTCGAGACACCTATCGGTGAAGAAGAAGACTCACATCTGGGCGACTTTATTGAGGATGAGAATGTTCCTGCACCTGTTGAAGCTGCAGCTTTCAGCATGCTTAAAGAACAGCTGGTTGAAGTACTTTCCACTCTTACAGAGCGTGAACAGAAGGTTCTCCGCCTGAGATTCGGCCTTGATGACGGCAGAGCTCGCACGCTCGAAGAAGTAGGCAAGGAGTTTGACGTAACCAGAGAGCGTATTCGTCAGATTGAAGCGAAGGCTCTGCGCAAGCTGCGTCATCCTACCAGATCTAAAAAGTTAAAGGACTATTTAGAGTAATTTGGAGTAATATATGGAAAAGCTGTCACAGCGTTTACAGATGATAGCGGACAATATATTAAAAGGTGAAACCATGGCCGATATTGGTACCGACCATGGTTTTTTGCCGATATATATGCTGCTCAAAAGGGATTGTCCGCTGGCAATAATGGCAGACATAAATCGCGGACCCCTGGAAAATGCGAAAAAGAATTTTGATATCTCTCTGGCAGAATCCGTAGGTGATTTTAGAGGGAAGGCCGACTTCAGACTGGGCTCCGGAATCGAAGTGCTGTCATGCGGCGAAGTTGACACCGTCGTAATCGCAGGTATGGGCGGCAGAATGATGATAGAAATTCTGCAAAAGGATTTCGAAAAAACATGCTCATTTAAAAGGTATATTCTGCAGCCGAGAAACGGAGTGGGGCATCTGCGTCACTGGCTGCTTGAAGCGGGCTTTGTAATCGAAAAGGAGCTTCTGGTCAGAGAGTTGGATAATATCTGTAATATACTGGTAGTCAGCTGCGGAAAAGGTGAAATGAAAAACCACATTGTCGGCTCTGACTGGTTCAGGACCTTTGAACCGGCTCCGGAAGAAGAATTTCCGTCTTCTCTGATTGCTGCAGATGCTTCGCTTTGCATTGAGTACCTTGCTGAAAAGCTTGAAAAATACAAAAGAATTGCGACTGAAATTAAAGAAAAGGCCGCAGAAGATGATAGTAAACAAAAGTTTAGTTATGTAAACCAAATTGTAGAACATTTGGAAAGGATGGTTGCAAAATTATGATTAGCAGAAATGATTTATCCTTTGTTTTGAATGAAATAGCACCGCTTTGTACTCAGGAAAGCTGGGACAACAGCGGCTGGCAGGTAGAGGCCGAAAACTCGGCGATAGAATCTGTCATGGTAGCACTTGAAATAAATGAAGATGTAATAAATGAGGCGGCCGAAAAGAAGGCGGATCTGATAGTTACTCATCATCCGATGTTTTTCAGCCCGATCTACAGCCTGAATGCACAGGAAGGCACGGGAAAGCTTGCTACGCTTTTAATAAAGAACAACATATCGGTTTATTCTTCACATACGCCTTTTGACAAGGCTGAGAGAGGTAATAACAGCTATCTTGCGGGAAAGCTAAAGCTGAACATGTATCAAAGTCTTGTCAGCAAATCTGAAGACACTGAGCTTATCGGAGGAATGGGGGAGCTTCCGAAAGCACTCGAGCTTACTGAATTTGCAAAGTATGTGGCAAAGTGCCTCGGCATCGACAAAAAGTTCATTCACACAGTGGGTGTGGCCGGCGCAAAGGTCAGGATAATCGGTCTTTGCACAGGCGCGGGCTGTAATCGTGAGAATATCGATGCAGCGCTTGAAAATGGCTGTGAGGCATTTGTTACCGGTGATGTGAAGTATCACGATGCGCGTTATGCAAAGGACAAGGGTCTGGCCGTAATCGATGCCGGTCATTTCGGGACCGAGTATCTGTTTGCGGAGAACATGGCAGAGCTTCTCGGCGAAAAAATTGGGGACAGAGTAAAGATAATTCAGAGCGAGATCAACCTGAATCCGTGGATATAGTTGATATAAAACTTGATTTATTGGAATTATTTGCTATAATGTACGAGGAAGAGATTTAAATTAAACAAGGGGGTAACTATACTATGTTTAAAAAAAGTAAAGACAAAAGCAGTGTATCTATGACAGAAAAAGTGTCCGTCGTTAAAAGTGACGGCGAAGTCATGTATGCTGCTACGGTTAAGCAGCCAAAGCATCGCAAAAAGTTAAAAAAAGGTGCTAAAGCTGCTATTATTTTTGGGGTGATAATCGTTTTAGTAGTCGGCGCCTGCATTGCAATCAAAATGATGCCGTCGAAAGAACAGGCAACGGGAATTGCAACGGTCGGAAATGCTGAGGTTATGGATCTCGAGACCGTTGTTACCGTAAAGGGTACCGTTGAGGGAGCGGATTCTGCAGATGTATACAGTACTGCGAACTTCAAAATCACCGAAATCCTCGTTAAAGAGGGCGACTATGTAACAAAGGGGCAGGTTCTTGCAAAGCTCGATACTTCCGAGCTTTCGAGCTCGTATGGCGTGTCAAACATCGCTTACAATGATGCGAAAAAGGCTTATAACGATGCTGCCGCACTCTATGCGGAGGGCGCAATCAGCAAGAGCGACTACGAAGCGGCAAAGTCTGCTTACGAGACTGCCAGACTTAATCTTTCGGCACTCAACATTTCGGAAAAGAGCACGGTAACCAGCCCTATTGACGGCACCGTTACACGCGTTAACTGTACTGTCGGACGTATTGCAAGCGATACGGAAAACAAGGCTGCCATGTTCGTAATAGAGGACATCGACAACCTCAAGATGAAGGTGCTGATCAGCGAATACGACATTTCCGACATAAAGGTGGGCCAGGAGGTTTCTATTTCGGCGACAGTGCTCGGAAAGGAGACCATCACGGGTACTGTTTCACACATCAGCCCGACAGGTGAAGTAAAGCAGGGCGGAAACGGTGAAATGGTTATTCCTGTTACCATCGATGTAAACAAGGGTGATACAAATCTTATTGCCGGCGTTACCGCAAAGGCAAGCATCCTTACAAACAAGAGAGAAAACGTTTTAACAGTTCCTTCAGATGCGATATTCGAAAATCCGGATACCGGTGAGTTTAGCGTATTTACCGTGGACGAGAATGGTAAACTGACTCAGGTGCCGGTAACAATCGGTCTTGAGGGCGATTTTAACGTAGAAATTCTCGAAGGAGACATCAAGGACGGAGAAACGGTTCTCCTCTCACCGACATTTGAAAACTATGACGGTCAGACAGTAGTTATTATGCAATAGCGAGGTGTGACCATGGAAAATAACAGAAAAGAACTTATCAAGGTGCGGCACCTCGGAAAAACCTACAAAAATGGAAAGCTCGAGGTTGAGGCACTGAAGGATATCAACATTACGGTATATGAAGGTGAGTTCGTTGCAATTATGGGTACTTCCGGTTCCGGAAAGTCCACTCTGATGAACATCCTCGGATGTCTTGACAGAGCGACTGTGGGTTCATATGAGCTTGAGGGAATCGAAACCACAAAGCGCACCGATGATGAGCTTTCATTTATTCGTAATCAAAAGATTGGTTTTGTATTTCAGTCGTTCAATCTGATTCCGCGTACCACTGCGCTCGCTAATGTGGAGCTGCCGATGATTTACGGCAAGGTGGGGACGGAAGAACGCCACGAGAGGGCCGCAGAGCTTCTGAAGATGGTAGGACTTGGCGATCGTGTACACCACATGCCAAATGAGCTTTCGGGCGGTCAGAAACAGCGTGTGGCCATAGCCAGAGCGCTTGCAAACAATCCGCCGATCATATTTGCCGACGAGCCTACGGGAAACCTCGACTCGGCATCCTCTGTGGAGATTATGGAAATCTTTACGCGTCTCAACAGAGAGCTGGGCAATACCGTAATCGTCGTAACGCACGAGCCTGATATTGCGGAGTTCACAGACAGAGTGCTTGTCTTTAAGGATGGGCGCGTAGTCGACGAGCATCTGACTGCAAAGGGCATAGAAAACGGAGCTTCACTTCCGTTCGGGGAGGTGAATGAGTAATGCTGTTTATAGAAAACATTAAACTGGCACTCATTGCCATCCGTTCAAACAAAATGAGATCGTTCCTTACGATGCTCGGCATCATCATCGGTATCAGCTCGGTTATTGCGATCACTTCAATCGGTGATTCCGCAAAGGGTGCTATTTCTGATGAATTCGAGGGCATGGGAGCAGGATATCTTTATATTTATCCGAACTATGCGATGCTGGAGGATAATTACATACCTGAAGAAGCATTATTTTCTCTCGATGAAATGGAGGCATTCAGGGAAAGATTTGAAGGCGAGGTACTTTATGCCGCTCCTTACAGAACCTCTTCCGGCACGGCAAAGGTAGGTCGTACTGATGCGAAATTCAATCTGTACGGTGTAGGACCTGACTATGACGATTTCTATAAAGCGATTCATATGGAATACGGTCGCATGGTAAACAGTAAAGATATCGAGGCTGTAAAGCCGATGGCTGTAGTTGACATCAGGGCTGCTAAAAAGCTTTTCGGTAGAGAAAATATCGTTGGCGAAAAAATCGCCATTGAGACATATTTCGGGCTTCGCGAGTTTTCGGTGGTCGGCGTTTACTCACAAAAGGAATCCTTCCTTTCGGGACTTTCCTTCGGTGAGCCGACATATACCTGCTATGTTCCGTTTACGGTAGCAAGCTATGATCCGGAAGAGCCTTCGTACTACATCGAAACATATGTGGCACCCGGCATCGATCCGGTCACGGTTTCGGACAAATACTGCAGATGGCTTGAAAGATTGAAAAAGCAGGAAGAGGGATTCTATATAGTTGAAACCGCTCAGGCTCAGCTGGACCAGATTAACGGAATACTCGGAAAGCTGGCAATTGCTATAGGCGCTATTGCCGCTATTTCGCTGTTGGTCGGCGGTATAGGCATTATGAATATCATGCTTGTATCCGTAACTGAGCGTACGCGCGAAATCGGTATCAGAAAATCTCTCGGTGCCAGAACAAAGGACATTCTGACTCAGTTCCTTATAGAAGCCATGATTCTGTCCGTAATAGGCGGTATCATCGGAACGGCGCTGGGCATCGGAATAGCCGGAATCGGAATGGCTGTAACTCATATGAGACTGGTTATTAATCCGTTTACCGTTCTGATTGCGGTGCTGTTCTCTGCGGCTGTGGGACTGCTCTTCGGCGTGTTCCCGGCGAAAAAGGCAGCAAGGCTCGATCCTATCGAGGCTTTACGTTATGAATAAAAGGTGAATTTAGGGACAGGCACCAAATTAG
>JAEEGJ010006847.1_pt1 | contig 33611 bp, 31 predicted proteins | sample 8958761 | NCBI WGS metagenome assembly JAEEGJ01 (sample SAMN16246546, study PRJNA631951) | gut metagenome | biome: gut microbiome; feature: rumen; material: RS-attached | host: Bos | place: Iran: Karaj | collected 2018-10
CGATGAAGATCAGCCGGAAGAAGCCCCGCCTTGCGGCTGTTCATCACCTGCAGTCGCCCTGTCGATATCCTTAATGATCGACTCGTCATACATAGAGCCGTATGTTGTCTTAAGACAGTCAACGACTCTTTCAACTTCCTGGTCAGAAAGGAATGCGCCCTGACCTCTTACAGGCTGAGGAGCGCTCATCGGAGCATAGAGCATGTCACCCTTACCTAAGAGTTTTTCAGCTCCCACGTGATCCAAGATAGTCTTTGAATCGACGCCGGATGTAACGGCGAATGCGATTCTCGAACCGATATTAGCCTTGATGACACCCGTGATGACGTCAACAGAAGGTCTCTGTGTAGCGATCAGGAGGTGGATACCTGCAGCTCTTGCGAGTGCGGCAAGTCTTGAGATATAAGTCTCGACTTCCTTGGATGCTACCATCATGAGTTCTGCGAGCTCATCGATTACGAAAAGGATCAAAGGCAGGTGCTCAACTTCGGGATTACCCTTGTATTTTTCGTTAAAGCTCTTGATGTCTCTTACCTGTCCTTCTTCGAAGAGCTTATATCTTCTCTGCATCTCCGTAACAGCCCAGTTAAGAGCACCGGCGGCCTTCTTAGGGTCGGTGATTACAGGCATTATGAGATGAGGAACGCCGTTATAAACGGAAAGCTCAACAACCTTAGGGTCAACGAGGATCATACGGACTTCTTCAGGTGAAGAGTGAACAAGGATACTTGTAAGGATCGAGTTGATACATACTGACTTACCTGAACCTGTGGAACCTGCGATCATGAGGTGAGGCATCTTTGCAAGGTCACAATAAATAGGTCTTCCCGGGATATCTCTTCCCAAAGCAACAGTAAGGGGTGATGCGTTCTTGAATTCCTTTGTCTCAACCAAGCCTCTGAGCTGAACTGCAGAAGGATTGTCATTAGGGATCTCGATACCGATTGCACTCTTACCCGGGATAGGCGCTTCGATTCTTATTGAAATAGCTGCCATCGCGAGCATGATATCGTCCTGAAGGCTTGTAACTCTGGAGACCTTTGTACCTGTTTCAAGCGTTAATTCGAATCTCGTGATAGAAGGTCCGTGAGTGATATTTACGACAGTGGCTTTTATTCCGAAGCTCTTTAATGCTTCTTCAAGCTGATGGGCCTTGACCGTCAGTTTCTTTTCGAGATCAGCATCTGCGCGCTGCTTTACATCCTGTGCAAGGCATGAAGTCGGTGCAGGCTTATAGTTTCTGAGCTTTCTCTTCTGAGCTTTGATCTGAGCTTCATGTTGCTTTGTCTCTTCGGCAAATTCGATGCTCGGTTCAGAAGGTGCGGGCTTATTTGCAGAGGATGTCTTAAAGATACGGCCTTCAGTCCTGCTGTATCCTTCAGTATCGTCCTTGCTTGCATTAATTGTAATTCTCTCATCGGATACGGGAGCTGCTGCAGCAGGCACTGCTTCACCAGCCTTATCCGTCTTGTTATACATCGAAAGATCGATATTGGGTTCTCTTACCGAGCGCTCGGGTTCCTGATAATCGTAGCCTGTGCCTTCGGAATCTTCTTCCACTTCATAAGGATCTTCCGTGCCGCTGTAGATATCCGTATCTGCCTTTGCAGGAGCCTTGTTTTCGACAGGATTGAGATCGTAGAAATCGTCTTTTTTCTTATTATCGAGGAATGACAGTTTCTTCTTTTCCTTCTTGATCTTTGCAGCGCCCGGAATATTCAGAGGATCTGTTATATAACCGAAATCCGCATCGTTATCTTCGGAATTCGAAACATCATATTCTTTCTCGTTATAAGCAAGCTTGCCGGGATCCTGCTGTACAGGATGGATCTGGCCGCCCGTGAGCTTTTCGACATCGGTGAAACCTGACTGTCCGTCGATGGGAAGATTAGTCATGAAAGGTCCCTGCTTCTCGGAATAAGGGCCTCTCTTGATATTCTTTTCACTCTGGACAAAGCGTGAAGCACCGTAATCAGGATATTCGGGTGTTGCTGAAGGCGGGATAACTCCACCTTCACCATATGTTATGAATGTTGTTCCGCCGACATTCTGCCTCGGTCTCTGAGGTTCAGGTCTGGCATAATTATTGCCGGAATAGATCTGGTACTCAGGATCATTCTGCCTCTGGTTCTTATGGCTTACTACAGAGTTATATACCTTGCCCGATGCAGTGCTTATTGCCTTTGCAGTCTTCCTGGCAGTTGCCTTGAGAGACACTCTGAATACGAGAAGGATCTGCGTAAGAAGGAATACTACGATGGCGAGGATTCCGATGACATTGCCTGTTACTTCAAATAAAGCTACGGCAATGGAACCTCCGACAATACCGCCCGGAAGCACAATGCCGGAATTTAAATGGTTTGTGATAAGGTTCGCATCGACACCTGACTGCCAAAGCAGTGACAAAGCCTTAAGCGCAGATGTCTTACCGTCCGGGTTAAGGCACAGGCCTTCAAAATGAGTCATGTCCATCGTGATAAGCGCGAGCAGAGCCGATACTGATACGAGGAGGAGAATAATACTCCTTACTCTGATACCTGATACGCCCTGGCGCTTTTCGAAAAAGACGTCCAATGCGACATAGAGGATATATACAGGAATAGCATAAGCTGCCACACCGATAAGGCCTAAGAAAAAGCTCTTTATTGCGCTTCCGATGATACCCGTCAAAGATACGGGAAGATAGAAGATAAGAATTATTGCAATCGCAACGAAGAACAGAACGATTCCCGCTGCCTCTTTGCGCGAAGTATCTCTGCTCAAATCCCTAACCTCCTGGAAGCTTTATAGATCAAGACTAAAGTCTTGGCATCTTTTATCTCGCCGTTTTCAGCCATCTGAAGGGCTACTTTAAGTGGCATCTTTACTGTTGAAACATATTCGTTGAGGTCCGGATTTCCGCCCTTGTACTCAAGGCCTGTTCCGATATAAAGCCAGATTATCTCACTGCAGTAACCGGGAGTAGCTGCCATTTTTCCGACGCACTCGATGTTATTTGCAATAAGGCCTGTCTCTTCCGTTATCTCTCTTGAAGCGCAGAACAAAGGATCTTCGCCTTCTTCGATCTTTCCTGCAGGAGCTTCGAGCATTACCTCCTCAAAAGGACTTCTGAACTGCTTTACGAAATAGCAGTTGCCCTCATCGTCAACAGGAAGGATGCAAGCACCGCCGTGATGCTTTACTATCTCACGGGATGCTTCCCTGCCCTCAGGTGTTGTGATCTTTTTTACCTCAACGGTAAAGACCTTTCCTTCGAAGATCGTCTCTTTCGAGATGGTCTTTTCGAACAACATATCGTCACTGCAATTTATCTGACCCATTAAACTTAACCTTTTCCTTCACTTATCTTCTTCCATTCGGCAACGGCAAGCTCGTCACAACGGTTATTGAACTCGTTGTCGGCATGGCCTTTAACCTTATGAAATGTAACATTATGCACAGTCGTGAGACTTAAGAGTTCTTTCCAGAGATCGCTGTTTGCGACTTCGGCTTTGGCGCTGTTCTTCCAGCCGTTCCTCGTCCATTTGTCGAGCCAGCGCTGCTCGAAAGCATTTACCACATAAGCGCTGTCGCTGTAGATATCGACCTTGCACGGACGCTTTAACGCGCGGAGCCCCTGGATCACAGCCATAAGCTCCATACGGTTGTTTGTGGTATCAGGCTCGCCGCCGGAAAGTTCTTTCTTGACGCCGCCTGCCATGAGTATGGAAGCCCAACCGCCGGGTCCGGGATTACCCGAACATGCACCGTCAGTATAGATTGTAACTTCGCTAATTACTGCCATATGGATCCGGACAAGGGCTTACTTGTTGCCCTTCATCTCCTGAGTCTTGTCGTAAGCTGCCGTAACAGACTTGATCACCGCATTTCTGAGGCCGTTCTCTTCAAGAGCCATAACGCCTGCAATAGTAGTTCCTCCGGGAGAGCAGACCATGTCCTTTAATACTGCGGGGTGCTTGCCTGTCTCAAGAGCGAGCTTGCCGGAACCTGCAACAGTTGCTGCTGCGATCTTAAGAGCATCTGCTCTCTTGATTCCGAGGCTTACAGCTGCATCAGCCATTGCTTCGATAAAGAGCATGACATAAGCAGGACCTGTTCCTGAAACGCAGCCTATTGCATCCAAAGTATTTTCATCGCAGAGGATCGTCTCTCCGCAAGTTCCGAGGAGCTTTAAAACGAACTCAGACTCCTCACCGCTTAATCCTACGGGGCATACAGCGGATACACCCAAACCTACCTGAGCAGGAGTGTTAGGCATGATCCTTACGAACTTTCTTCCTTCACCAAGGATGCCGCCGATCCTTGCGCATGTAACTGCTGCCGCAATGGAAAGAACGATAGCATCAGGCTTAAGGCTCTCCTTAACATCCTTCAAGGCAGCGTCAAAATGAATGGGCTTTACGGCCATGAGCACGTAATCAGCACCGTCGACCGCTTCGGCTAATGAAGAAGCCGCATTTACACCAAGTTCTTCTGCACACTTAACGCATGCTTCCTTATATACGTCAAAGCACCAGGCATCAGAAGGACTGATAACTCCGCCGTTAACAAATCCGCCCAAAAGGGCTCTTCCCATGTTGCCTGTACCGATAACCGCTAATTTCATAGAGCGTACTCCTTATTTATATATTTAAATATATCGAGACAATCTTAACATTACGCTTGACATAGTGCAAACCAACTATTAAACTGTTCGTTGCAAACACAGGGGAGTGGCTCAACGGTAGAGCAGCGGTCTCCAAAACCGCCGGTTGCGCGTTCAAATCGTGTCTCCCCTGCCAGAAAAAAGGAGTTCTTGATCCAAGAACTCCTTTTCTTTTTTGCATTTTTTGTCCCTATATCGGGATTTTTATTGTTTTTATTCCGTCTTTTTACGGCCTTTGACCGCATCTGCCGGTTTTTCTGATTCAACAGGAATTCGATGAAAAGATGTAGGCTTTCCGCCACCAGTGAAATCGGCTTCCAGAGACGAACCGCAGGAAAAACAGGTCTTGCTCCTCATAGTTGCCTTTGCGCCGCAGTTCGGGCAGTTGTTGTAATACCATTTGTTGCTGAGTGATCCCGCGATCCTTTCCTGAGTCTTGTGCCTCTTCATTGCGGCATTGTTATCGTCAACGATCCTCACCGCACATTCGTATAAGAGCTTATCCTTGACCTTGACGAAGACCAGACAGGCAACAGCGCTTAAAAGGCATACGATCGACGGGAAATAGAACGTCAGATAATCAAAGAATTTGAAAGCGAGATCTGTCATCATCTTGTTTTCGAAATAAGGTATGACGGTTTCATAATAGAAAAATGTGCTGACAAAACTGACGATTGAGATAAGGAGCCAGACATAGGGGTTCATCCAGACTATCTTTGGCGTTCTTTTGATCAGATCACAGACTTTCTCCGCATTGGCATCCCCGAAATCATGATCGTAAAAAGCAATGAAATAGCTCTTGTTATATCCATATGACGACTTACTGTCGGTAAAATCTCTTGTTACTATCTTTCCGCCATAGACATAACCGGGATTCCTGTATGGTCCGTTCTTTTTTATTTCTCTGAGGATCGCCGTTCTGTAGTTCTCTTTAAGGCCGAGGAAAAGGATAAATGCGCTTGCCAGGAAGATAAACAGATTAACGAAATTCAAACCCGGAATACTACCTTGTCCCAAATTGGCAAAGAAATAATACAGAAAAGCAACGGCCACAACTATGACCCCCATGAAGTCTCCGCCGCCACCGCCGGAATAATCACCGCCGTCATATGAGCCTCCGCCGCCGGAAGAACCTCCGCCACCGAAGGATCCTCCACCGCCGGAACTGTGGAAATCACCTGAATGTGAACTGCTGTCGTGAAAACTTCCGCTAGCCATCTTTTTCTCCCTTCAACAAGTCACTGTCCAGTTCGTTTTCAACATATTTTGCACGTCTTATGGAATTCAGATTCTTGTCATCTGACATGACTTCCAAAGAGCTTCCGCAGCTGACACAATGCTTAAGAGGCACATCAGCTTTGGCACCGCAGTTAGGACAGATATTGTGATACCACTTCTTGCTTATCTCCTTTTTATAAATATTTCTCGTCTCGATCATCTTCTTATCTGTCTCGATCTCCGATGCTAAACGCACCGCGCATTCATATAAGATATTATCTCTTACAAAAACGAAGACAAGGCTTAAGACAGAGCATGCAAGTGCCAGGAATGACGGCAGATAAAACGTCAATACATCGAAAAATCTGAATGCAGCATCGCTCATGCGCATGTTTTCGAACGTTGGGATCACACACTCGTAGAATAAGAAATTCACAAAAAAGAGCACAACTGAAATAAAAAACCATGTGCCCGGCCTTATCCAGATGATACTTGGCGTACTCTCCATGACCCTGAGGACTTCACTGCAGTTCTTCGGGCCGTATTCCATATCGTTAAATGCAATACGGTAAATCTTGTTGTCCTTACCAGCCAGGGCATTAGGGGTGCCGGTCCAGTCGCCGGTATTTTTTGCACTGAATACATAATCGTCTGAAGTGCCGTCGCGGCGCAATTTAACGAGTGCGGAAGTCCTGACTGAATGCCAAAGACTCAGGGCAAACAATACTCCGGCCACAACGAAAATAGTGAGATTTATTGTGTTAAGGCCCATAACTTTTCCTTGAGCCGCATAGTAATACAAGTAAAAAATCGCAAAGAGGGGCAAGAGGATAAGAAAATAAATTATTGTCACTACTAAATCAAACTTAGTAGGTTCACGTCTGCCTCTGCAGGGATTGCCGTCAGAGTCGAAACCTGAGTCGTAACTGCCGCCCGAATAGTCTCCGGAACTGAAGTCACTGGAGAAGTGGAAGTCGCCTGAATGAAAATCGCTGTCGTGAAAATCACCGCTTGCCATAACCGCCTCCGGCCAACAGGTTAATCTTTCTTCTCAATTATCAGTGAAGCGCCGCAGAAGGAACATTCAGCCATATTCTCCTGTCTCGGAGCACCGCATTTAGGACAGTTGGTGTAGTACTTATGCTTGAGGAACTCAGCCTTGGCATCTAATTCTTTCTGGAGCTTATCGTTCTTCTCAATGACCTTCTCAGTCACTTGCTGTTCGACTTTTTCGTGATGCTTCTTCATGTAGATCTGGCCTGCCACGATATAAGCAGCAAACAGCACTGCCATGATCAAAGGCGTAAAGTAGGTCAGATAATCTATGAAAGTGAACAAAGGCCCGTCCTCCATGGTTTTTTCGAAGATCGGGATTACGAGTTCATAGTACCAATTGAATGCAAAGATGACCAGGTTGATAACGATACCGGCTATGCCAATAGGAAGCGAATATTTGAAAAACTTATTCATCAGTCATCCTCCCATCTTTGTATATCCAGATAAACATCCGAACTGTTGATGTCGCCTCTTTCGTTTATGCGGCGGATCGAACTTAAGTTGTGATCTCCGTCCATTACTTCCAATGAACTTCCGCAGCTGGTGCAGGTCTTAATTGCAGCAGAAGCTCTCGCACCGCAGTTAGGACATATAGTGTGATACCACTTCTTGCTGAGCTCTTTTGCAATTTCACTCTCTGTAACAGACCGCTTCTCTTCAGAAGCGATCTCGTTAGCGAGTCTTAATGCGCACTCGTAAATATATTTGTCCCTTACCTTAACGAAAATAATGCTCAAGATCGGACATTGAAGTGCCAGGACTTTTGGCAGATAGAACACAAAATAATCGAAGAACGTGAATGCAGCATCGCTCATGATCATGTTCTCGAAAATCGGGATTACAAGCTCATAAAAGAAGAAATTGACCAAAAAGATAACAATAGCAATAACAAGCCACGTTCCAGGCATTATCCATACGATCCTTGGCGTTCTCTTCGTGGTAGCGCGTAATTCTTCAATATTCTTATCACCATGAGGACCGTAAAAGGCAATCCGGTAACTCTGGTTGTTTTTACCTGCCCATGTATCCTTGTCACCTATCCTGTCGCCGGAATAAGAATCGCTGTAAATATATGATTTGGACTTGCCGTAATGACGGACATCGGAAACTTCCGAAACACGTTGACTGTGCTTGAAACTCGGAATGAACAAAAAGCCGGTAATGGTAAACGCAATTAAAGAAGGCAGGTCAAGGCCCGGTACTTCGCCATTGATAACGGCACCAAGAAAATATAGACCGCCGCCGACGAAAAAGCAGACGATAATCGCCAGGGAGAAAAAGCATCCGTCACCGTCATCAGAGCCGCCGGTATAATTATGGCCGGACCTGCCGCCACCGCCCGAACTGCGGTAACCTCCGGAACTATGGTAACTGCTGCCGCCGGAGCTGTGGAATCCTCCACCGGAGAATCCGCCACCGGAGAATCCGCCACCGCCTGAGCTGTGGAAACCGCCTGAATGTGAACTTCCGCCATGAAATCCGCCTGATGCCATTTCTATTTCTCCTTGCTCCCCGATGTAATCCGGTGGAATCCGCTGTAACTGCCGCCACCAAACGAATGGACTTCTAATGAAGAACCGCACTTATCGCAAAACCGTCGGGAAAAATCAGCATTTGCTCCGCAGTTCTTACAGATATTGTAATACCATTTTTCGCTTAATCTGTCTGCGATAGAAGTTTCTGTTCTGGCTCTCTTTTCAGTGGCATTGTTATCCTGCACGATCCTCAATGCGCACTCGTAAAGGAGGCTGTCCCTGATGAACACGATAACAAGAGCTGTTATGGCACTTAAGGCACATACGATTGCCGGGAAATAGAACACAAGATGATCATAAAAATAGAATGCCTCATCGCTCATGATCGCATTTTCGAAAAAAGGGATAACTAATTCGTATAAAAAGAACGCAGCGACAATACCTAAAACATAGATAAAGATCCAGACTTTATAACTCCACCAGACGATCTTGGGAGTCCTGTCAATTAATTCCTTTACCTTAAGGGCGTTCTCCTCACCGAATTCCTTGTCATAGAAAACTATGCGGTAACTGTAAGGTGTTCCGGCCCATGTCTTATTGTCAGTATCTTTATTGGCAGAAGGTGCATCGCCGCGCCATACATATCCTAATATCCTGTGATGGCAGTCACGCTTGATCTCAGCGATCACCTGAGTCCTCTCACTCTGCCTGTAGACAATATATAAAACGATACCGCTGATCCAGAAAATAAAAGCACTAAGATAGTTAAAGCCCCAAATGATCGGATCGTCAAATGTTGCCAGCATAATCATAAACATCGGGCCCCAGGCAAAGATCAACCATGCGCTGCTGCCGGAACCGCCTCCGCCGGAATAACTACCGTAATGACCGCCGCCGGAATAACCGCCGCCGCCACCGCCACCGGAAAAGCCGCCTCCACCTGAGCTGTGAAAGCTTCCTGAATGTGTGCTGCCGCCGTGGAATCCGCCGCTTGCCATTTACTACCCCCGCAAATACCGCAAATAATTCCTACAATTCAAGAATAAATTTTCTCTTATGTTTTGTAAATAGGAAGCAGATAAATGCCGGCTCAGTGCATTTCAGCTGCAAGTTCCTTCTCGTTTTCATCAACGATCTTGAACGCACATGTATATAAAAGTTTTTCTCTGATCTTGACGAATATTGAACTTAAGATCGGACATAAGAATGCGAGCCCGGCTGGAATGAATGAAACATAATACACTATTTCATCGATCCTCTTAACGCTGATAGGCTTAGGGACCAAAGAATATTTGACGCCCGAAACTATAAATGGCGAGGATAAAAACAAAATAATCGAAATGATCAGAAATACCTTAGGCCATAACAGGAATATAACCGGCCTTTTGCTCATAAATTCCTTCACTCTCGTGAGATTCTTATCTCCGAAACGCTCTTCCCTGAAAGAGATGCGGTAATTCTTATCTTCCTTGCCGACCCAGGTCTCCTTAGTGCCGCGCCGTACGGGTGATATGAATTCAGTGCCGATGATCCGGTCGGAATGAACTACATGTTTTAAACGGACCCGTTCTAACGCGGAAAACCTCTTATGAGCTTTGATGCTTGGAATAAAGGCAAATCCGGTAATAACATAAATACTGAAAGTCGGAAGGTTTATTCCCGGAATCGTACCCTTTTGAATATGACTGAAAACATACAGCGTTATGGCAAGGACAATTAATCCGGCAATCATGAGGCCTTCTTCGGAACTGCCGCCATAATAGTCGTAGCCTCCGGAGCCGCCGCCACGTGAACCGCCGCCACGTGAACCGCCTCCGCCAGAACTGTGGAAACCGCCTGAATGTGTACTTCCGCCGTGAAATCCGCCCCTTGCCATAAAACTACCCCCGCAAAACTATTCCTTAAAACAAGAATAAGTTTTCGCGGGGGCTTTGTAAATACTTTTTGATTTGTCAGATTATTATGTCGTTGCAGTAACTGACTCGGAAACGGATTCAGATGCAGATTCAGCTGTTGCTGAAGGAGGCAACGTAGGACCTAAGTCCTCTCTGATCTGGTCTGCCTTAAGAGCTGCTTTCGGAACGCAGTCAACAACGATATAAACGAGTTCTCCGCCGCCGTCAGCTGTCTTCTTAACTGCTACAAGCCTGAATGCGTAATCGCCCTTAACATAGTATCTTGCATCGCCGTTATATTCGCCCATTGCTTTCATGGAAATATCCATTGCCTGATACATAGTAAGATCAGGATAGAGAGCACAGATAACGTTTGAAGAATAGAGCCATACAGTATTGAAGTCATCTTCACCGTACTGGATATATACTCTCGCATAAGCGAGCGTTCCGTCATTCCTTCTCGTTGCGCCTTCAATACCACCGATGTTGTAGTACTTGAAAGGTCCTTCGAAGAAATCAGCATAAGCTGTCTTAGCCTTAACGACTTCCTTGTCGCCCAGAATGGACGGATGTGAGGTCGGATCTACATAATCAGGAGTTCTGAAAGTGATATCAAAGCCGCTGTTCATGAGAGACTGAGCAACCTGGCCTTCATTAAATCTCGCAATGAAATCGTCGAGCGTAAGGCCCATCGAAGGAGTCAAAGCATTAGGAAGCAGGAAGTAGATTCCGGCAACGATGAGAGCAAGTATCGCGAGGATGATGCTGACAGGAATGAGTGGGTCCTTCTTGCACTTCTCGACAAAATGAAGCTTTCTGAACTCTTCATTTGCCTTAGCCTCTTCTTCGCTGACAGGATCAGGAATCTTGATCTCGGACTTCTCTTCCTTTTCGCCGTCTTCCTCAGATCCTTCTTCAGACTCTTCTTCAGATTCTTCGTCAGCATTTTCAGCGGAAGCGTCTTCTGTTTCTTCCTCAGATGCTTCTTCACCTGTTTCTTCTGCTGCTTCTTCCTCTGTTTCTTCAGTATCTACAGAAGAGCCTTCGATCTTCTCATCGAGCTCTTCAACAGCTTTATTTTCATTCTGCTTGGGCTCTTTGCCCTTATTTTTTGATTTAGCCATATTTAGGAATCCTCCGAATTTAACGCTGATATTATAAAGATAAAGAACCGACTTGTAAAACAAAAGGCTTTGGTAAAACCTGCAAGCTTAAAAATAATCGTGTACAATAGCTGTGATAGGAATTGATTTAAGGGGGATAAAACAATGCCGCATCTTTTGATCTCAGGAGGTACCAGAGGGATCGGCAGAGCATGCGTAGATCTTTTCGCGGGCCAGGGATTTAAGGTATCTTCATTAAGCCGCTACGGCAGGCCTGATGATGCAATCGAAGGCGTGGATTACTATGCCTGCGATATCAGAGATTTCGAAAACGTAAAGAATACGGTTAATAGCGCCATCGAAAAATCAGGCAATATCGATGTTCTCATTTCCAATGCCGGAATATCCGTAACGGGTCTTGCGCAGGACATGAAATATCAGGATTACAGGGACGTCATCGATACGAATTTCGGCGGCCTTTTCAATCTGGCAAATTCCGTTATTCCGAATATGGTCGGTCAAAAGAAAGGCGTTATTCTCGCCGTATCTTCAATGTGGGGACAGACAGGAGCTTCATGTGAATCTTTATACTCTGCGAGCAAAGGCGCAGTGGATTCTTATGTAAAGGCATTAGCCAAGGAATTAGGACCTTCAGGCATCAGAGTCAATGCCGTATCTCCAGGAGCAACCGAAACCGACATGATGAAGTGCTTCGGAGAAGATGACAGAAGAGCCATCTGCGAAGACACGCCGCTCGGCAGACTCGGTGAACCCGAAGAGATCGCCAAAGCCATGTTCTTCCTTCAGTCCGATAAGGCCTCATTTATTACCGGACAGATCATCGGAATAAACGGCGGATACCTCATTTAATTGAATAATTCTATTTGAGAATATAAAATAGAAAGCGTCGTGTCTTTCCAGGACACGTCCACTATGCCTCAGAAAGGAGAGGACTTATGGCAACAAACAACTATTCCAAGATCACGCCCGAGATACAGCGTCTCGCAGAGATCTGCAGGTCGAATGTCATAGATCCTGAGCTCTACACCACCTATGATGTCAAGCGCGGCCTGAGAGACATTAACGGTAAAGGAGTTCTTACAGGACTTACCAAGATATCTGAAGTCAACGCAACAAAGGTCGTTGACGGCAAGACTGTTCCTGCGCCCGGCGAACTGTTCTATCGCGGAATCAACGTAACCGAGATGATCAACGGACAGCCCGAAGAAATGCACTGCGGTTTCGAAGAGACCACATATCTTCTTCTGTTCGGAAAACTTCCTACGCAGGATGAATTAAGAAACTTCAGAAGCCTTCTTGCAGAATCACGTTCCAAGACGCCTAAAAACTTCTTCAGGGACGTCATCATGCAGAAGCCTTCTTCTGACCTCATGAATAATATTCAAAGAGGTGTTCTTAACCTCTATGCATACGACACGCAGGCTGCCGATACTTCAATTCCCAATGTCTTAAGACAGTCACTGGAATTGATCTCCATCTTCCCCAGCCTTGCAGTCCACAGCTACAACGCAATGAAATACTATCTGGACCGTGATTCTCTTGTAGTTCACAGACCAAGGCCCGATCTTTCCACTGCAGAGAACTTCCTCTACATGTTAAGACCTGACAATAAGTTCACGCCTCTGGAAGCAAAGATATTAGACGTATCCCTCATGCTCCACGCAGAGCATGGCGGCGGTAACAACTCCACCTTTACGACCCACGTCGTAACGAGTTCCGGCACCGACACTTATGCTTCAGTCGTAGCTGCATTGAGCTCTCTTAAGGGACCCAAACACGGCGGCGCAAACATCATGGTCGTCAAGATGTTCAAGGAACTCGAGAGAAGCATTTCCGACTGGGAAGACGACGAGGAGATCCTGTCTTACCTTGAGAGGATCCTTCACAAGGATGCTTTCGACCGCTCCGGCGTTATCTACGGTATGGGTCATGCCATCTATTCCGTATCCGACCCCAGAGCCCAGATCTTCAAGCGCTACGTCAAGGATCTCTCTGCCGAAAAGGGCCGCACAAAAGAATTCGAGTTCTATGAGAGAGTTGAAAAGCTCTCCGCTGATTTGATCGCTGCAGAACGCAAGATCTACAAGGGCGTTTCAGCCAACATCGACTTCTACAGCGGCTTCGTTTATTCAATGCTCGGAATCCCTATGGAGCTCTACACTCCCCTCTTCGCGATCGCCAGGATCTCCGGCTGGTCAGCTCACAGGATCGAAGAACTCAACGGCAAGGGCAAGATCATCCGCCCTGCTTATAAGAGCGTTCAGGACAGAGTCGAGTACCATCCGATCGACGAGAGATAAGGTTTCTTTCGAAAGGATATTTCAAGAAGCACCAGGGGTTAATCGGTCAATGGATACTTTGGCAAAGGTTAATTCATTAAAGATCAAAGGAACAGTATGCATCAGCGTTTCATGGTGCATACTGTTTTTTGCATACATGCTGGCTCTTAATGCCACGGCAACTTTCAGAAACTATATTTACTATGTGCTTTACATAGTGTTCTTCGCCGCTATGATCACCGGCTGTGTATTGCTCTCATTCAGCAGTCACAAAACGATCCTCATCAAGGATCAGAAGGAAACCGTCTCTTCCTGGTTTTATCTGGTCATCGAAGCCTTAAGCATAATCGTTTCCGCACTGCTTACCGAAATCGATATTCTCTGTTTCCTGACATCAAAATACCAGGAACCTATAAAGCCCATGGCAGCATTAGCATTAAGCTCAATACTCTTTATGACAGGCGGCACAGTAGGCTTAAATTCAAGAAGGGCTGTTAATACTCCGCAGACAATAATATCTGTTTGCGTTATAGCGGTTGCAGTAATTAACTTATGTAAAACCTTAGCGTGAAAATAAGTGCTTATGGTCGGCTGCTGGCCGGATGCTATTGATTAAATGGAAAGAGGCTGCCCTAAGGCAACCTCTTTTTGAAAAAACTTAAAACTTACTAAAAGGTTATTGCTTTAATTAAGCTTCCTCGTCAACCTTTCCGAAAAGGTTAAGTCTGAAAAGCATAGCCTCGTCGTCAGGATCAGAGCAGGAGATCTTTGCATTGCAAACGATACCGCCTTCGATGAGCTTCATGATGCCTGTGATCTGGCTGAGCTTGCTCTTAAGATTGAAACGGTCACCTTCATCTGTAAGAAGAATTACGTTTCCCTTGCACTCATCAAGTGCCTTCATAAGTGTTGCAACATCAATGTTGTCTAAATAAAATGCTTTCATTATGTTATACCTCCTAAAAAGTATTGGTTTGTCCTTTTTACTATCCCCAAAGGCTTTCCCTTTGGACAGCCTAATGGTACACTTACTCCCCGTTTCAAACAATGGATTTCTTGAACATATTGCATAATCAAAAGACCTTGTTTTTGTGCAAGTTGCACATAACAAGGTCTTAAAAACAATCAATATGACAAATAGTCAGAATCAGCTAAATTACTCGCTTATAAGTTTTTTTGCATATTTGCTGTTATCGAATGTAGCGAAGTAGTCGTTAAGCGTCTGGGCTCTTCTGATCTGCTCTACAGAACCGTCTTCTTTAAGGAGCAGTTCTTCGCACCAGAGTCTTCCGTTGTAGTTATAGCCCATAGCAAATCCGTGAGCGCCTGCATCGTGGATTCCGAGAATATCACCCATGTCGATCTTAGGGAGCATTCTGTCTATAGCGAACTTATCGTTGTTCTCGCAAAGGCTTCCCGTTACATCGTACTTATGGTCACAAGGCTCATTCTCCTTGCCGAATACTGTAATGTGGTGGTAAGCACCGTACATTGCAGGTCTCATGAGGTTAGCTGCGCAAGCGTCAACGCCGATATATTCCTTATAGATATGCTTTTCGTGTATAGCCTTTGTGATGAGCATTCCGTAAGGAGCCAGCATGAATCTGCCCATCTCTGTGTAGATTGCGACATCGCCCATACCTGCGGGAACGAGAACGCGCTCGAACTGCTTTCTTACGCCTTCGCCGATTGCCATGATGTCGTTCTGGGTATCTTCAGGTCTGTAGCCGATGCCTACACCGCCGGAGAGGTTAACGAATGCGAATTCGATGCCGACCTTCTCTGCGATCTCAACGACGAGCTCGAAAAGCTGGCCTGCAAGAGTCGGATAATACTCGTTTGTAACAGTGTTACTTGCAAGGAATGCGTGGATTCCGAACTTCTTTACGCCGTGAGCCTTGAGCTGTGTATAAGCGTCGATAAGCTGCTCTTTTGTCATGCCGTACTTGGAATCGCCCGGGTTATCCATGATGCCGTTGCTGAGCTTGAATACTCCGCCCGGATTATATCTGCAGCTCATAACCTCAGGGAACTGGGGTCCTAAGATCTGCTCTAAGAAAGGAATGTGTGTGATGTCATCAAGGTTGATGATGCCGCCTAAGTTAGCGCAGAGAGCATATTCTCTGGCAGGTGTGTCATTGGACGAGAACATGATCGGGCCGCCGACTGCGTCTGCGAGGATGAGTTCTGCCTCTGATGAGCAGTCAAAACCGAAACCGTAATCGTTGATGATGTCCAAAATGTAAGGGTTCGGTGTAGCCTTTACTGCAAAATATTCTCTGAAGCCCTTGTTCCAAGCGAATGCCTTTTTGACACGCTCGCAGTTTTCGCGGATTCCCTTCTCATCGTAAAGATAGAAAGGCGTATGGTGTGTTTTTGCGATCTCGTCGATCTGTTCCTTGGTTACGAAAGGCTTCTTTTCCATAGTTTTGTTCCTCAATTAAAAATCAGTATGAGGTAAATTAACATTTAATTAAATGAATTACAAGGCGTTTGTGATATATTTACTTCTGAAGAAATTCAGTGGTTTCTTCAGTAATTTTAGTGCTTTTTGAATAAGGGAGGAAAAAATAAATGGACAACAACACGATTCCTGAAGAGTACCGTCCGATATCAATGTGGGGTTACTTCGGATATGAGATCTTATTCTCGATCCCGATAGTCGGCTTTATCTGCCTCATCGTTTTCGCGATCGGTGCAAAGAACGTTAACAAGAAGAACTTCGCAAGATCTTACTTCTGCTACACGATCATCTGCTTCCTGGTATTCCTGGTTGCTTTGGCAATCGTTCTTGCAACAGGAGCAATCGAATCAGTACAGACCTGGTTCTGATCTATCCTTCTTCGATAACGGTTTCGACAGCTATGTCATCCTCGTTATCGAAATTGCCCGTGATTCCGTAACCGGTATTGGGCACGAAGTTCGAATAGACAAAGTCAGCAGCAATTATTAACACAAGGGTCACGGCCAATGGGACGAGGACCCTTCTGTTTATTCTGCGGATAAGATTATCAAGGAGCGGGGCCAATACATAGATAAATGCCAGGCCGCAGATACCGAAAACGAAAAGACCTTCTGCGCAGATCCTGCTGTTCAGGTTAAGGAAATAACCGCTGTAATCCCACCACTTCTTGTCGAAAGCAGTTTCCAGAAACCAGCTGGTGAAATACTCTACTGCGCCGCATGAGATAATCGTTGCGAAAAAGAAGATAACCGGATTTTTCTTGAAGCGGTGAAGTCCCATCAGGACGATAAGACCGCCAAAGCCATAGATCGGAAGCCACGGTCCGTGGTTAAAGCCTCTGTTTATAAGCTGGCCCTTCATGAGAAAGTAATAGAACAATTCCCATGTCCAGCCGAAATTCGAGAAAATAAAGAATAACAGGGCAAGAGAAGACAGCGAATAGTGTCTCATGTAATGGATGTTGTCCAGAGCCTTGATCTTGCGCTGTTCAGGAATAGGAGACAGTCTCGAAGGATAGACTAATCCTCTTGCTTCCTTCTCGTAGGCCTTCATCTTCATTCTGTGGGCCTCTTTGTTCTCATATTCGATCTCTTCCTTGCTGTTCCAGAGAATAACGCCGAAGTTCTTTGCGAAGAACTTCTCACGGCGGCCTTCAAGGTGCTCTAATGAATACTCGGGCTTTTCGATCTCAGAGAGGACATCAGCATAAATCTCACCCAGCTTGTTAGAATCTGCTCTGACAAACAGATATTCATCGTTAAGCATTTCCGAACCCGGAATACCCTTCTCTTTTGCATGCATTCTGATCTGCGCATAGTATTCCGAATAGCAGCAGATCATGTAAGGGTTCGAAAAGAAGATATTAGAAAGGCCGAAAGTAAAGCTTCCCAGAACATACCAGCCCATAAAGCTCATGCTCATACAGAAGAGCTTCCACTTGTTTCCCCTCATCATGAGCCAGGAGAGCTTTGCGGCCTCCCAGGGCTTGATGTCAGGGTTTTCGGCAATGATATAAGGCATCAGGAAAAAGCCGAAGTGAACTACCGGGAAACCTACTATGGTGGACATGCCCAAAAGTTCAATGAGCGTTCTGAATGCCATCGTAAAGGACGCTCTGATCCATCTTTTCATTCTGATGAAGAACAGATATCTCGAAAACGGGATCCTCTTATAGATACGGCCTTCGAGGAAGATCCTTCGGTTAACGGCTATATAAACATTACGGACAAAAAGCCACGCAAATGCGGCTATTATTGCGAGCAGGATGATGATAACCAGTTTTCCGACATTGCCGAATGCGATGAACTGGATAACAACGGAATAGAGATTGGAAACAATAGTATCCTCAGTAATGTAATTGATGATCTGATTGAGCGTTCCCCTTGTTCTGCCAAGGACCTTGTTGGCTTCATCATTTTCTAAAGTCTTGTTATACAGATACTGTTTTACGCCGGTGTAAAGTGAGTCTGCATCTGCGTCAATGGACTTGTATGCGTTTTCGATCTTTCTGACGTGGTCATCCTGTCCCGTAAGTTCGCATACCGCATTGACAGCATCGGAAACAACCTGGCGCCTTACTGAGATAAGGTTGTCCGAAGTAAAGAATTCCGCCTGGATAATGATCGAGAAAAGGCACGCAACAACATACATCATGTAATGATGCTTGAGATTTGTTTTAGCATCGCGCTTAAGATCTCTGCGCGAAAAAATAAACCTGTTCTCAGACTTTTCCAACCGCTCACCTCTTCCAACGCATATCATAACAAAAAAAGCCGTGCAAATCTTTATTTAAAATAAAAGAATTGCACGGTTTAATATTGGTTAAAAGCGCCGAACGAGATTACGTCCCGGATGCTTGATTACATTGCTGTATATCCGCCGTCAACAGGAAGATTTACGCCTGTAACATATGTTGTTGCGGGAGAAGCGAGGAAGCATACTGCTGTATCGAGCTCGCCGTCGTTGCCGTATCTCTCGAGAGGGATCATTGTTCTTGCATTAGCCTGGAAGAACTCGGAATCCAATGTCTCCTTTGTAAGAGGGCTGTAGAAGTAACCGGGGCAGATAGAGTTAACTGTGATGCCGTACTTACCCCACTCGGAAGCCAAAGCTCTTGTAAGGTTAACAACGCCGCCCTTTGCTGCGTGATAAGGAGAAGCGGGAGCTACCTTATTACCAACAAGACCGTACATTGAAGCGATATTGATGACTCTGCCGAAGCCTGCAGGGATCATTGCCTTCTTAGCGATGGCTCTTGCCATTCTGAATGTACCGAAGAGGTCGATGTCGATCTCGTTCATGAACTGTTCGTCTGTGATGTCTTCTGCAGGTGCAACTGCGCCTGTGCCTGCATTGTTTACGAGAATGTCGATCCTGCCCATCTTTGCGAGGATCTCATCGATTGCTGCATCAACTGCTGCTGTGTCTGTGATGTCGAGCTTTACTGCAAGTGTCTTAACACCGTATGTCTTTTCGATATCTGCGCAAACCTCATCGAGAAGATTCTGGCGGCGTGCAATGGCTACAATATCACAGCCCTGGTTTGCAAGAGCCTTAGCCATCTGAACGCCGAGTCCTGTGGAGCAACCTGTGATAACTGCTACTCTACCCGTAAAATCAAAAATGTTAGCCATATTCATTCCACCTCATTAATTTTATTGGCCGGAGTCTTTCTTAACTCCACCGAGATTATACAAAAGGCCTCCCGCCCTATTAAGACAAAAACTCGTTCTTTTTGACCATTTTTCGTTGCTCTTGTGTTGTTTCCATTAAGTTTTAATCTCGTTTATATATAAAGCAGTAAGAATGATTTTCATTCTCGCGGAAAACAGGGCCTTCAGGGCAAGTTTGGAAACCGCAAAAAAGCAAACAGTTTTTCAAAATACCAAAGTAGAGGTTTATTCAGCTCAACATGGTATAATGTTTTTACCTATAAAATATTCTTTAGGAGGACTTTGACATGAAGTTTTTTAAAGGTAAGTGCGGAACAGTAGTAACTAAGCTTTTCGAGACAGAATGCGAAGGCGGTCCTCTCGAAGAATTGATCCCCAACACAACTGATGCCGCAGGCGAAAAGCACGTTCCTGTAATCTCCGTTAACGGACAGGAAGTCACAGTTACAGTCGGCGAAGTTGCACACCCCATGATGGATGCGCACTACATCACATTCATCGCTTTAGAGACCGACAAGGGCGAGATCGTAAGACAGCTTAAACCCGGAGAAGAGCCAAAGGCAGTTTTCACAATCGGCGCAGACGAGAAAGTCATTGCCGCTTACGAATACTGCAACCTCCATGGTCTTTGGATGGCAGAAGCATAAAATTTCAGGCAGCTAATAATCCATGAGATCCAGGGAACTTGACGCAAAAGGTAAACTTACAAAACCAGAGCTTGCCATACTGATAATATCGGCAACTGTCACGATAACTGTCGTGTCAGCATCTTCTCCCCTTTTCCCGTTCAATCCCTGGGACGATGCAAACTGCTTTTTCACATTGGGCCGCGGAATAATCCACGGCCTTGTTCCTTACAGGGACCTCTACGAACAAAAAGGGCCTCTCCTCTACTTTATCTATGCATTGGCTGCTCTTATATCAGAGAAGTCTTTTGTCGGCGCGTGGATAGCAGAGTGCATGATTGCTTCTTTGTTCGCCATATTTTCGTGGAAGACCTTAAAGCTCTTTACCGAACCTCCGAAATTTGCGATATCAGTAATGCCCTTGTTTTTGGGCCTTACATATTCGACAAGGCTGTTTAACTTCGGAGGAAATGCAGAAGAACTGTGTTTTCCTCTCCTTACGATAGCCTTTTATTTCGGACTGAAAGCAATAGTAAAGGGCAGTTCCCTGCCTTCTAAAACCGAGGCTCTCATCTGCGGCATTATCTTAGGCGCCCTTTTCTGGATCAAGTATACATTCATAGGCTTCATGATCGGATTCTGCTTATATATCCTCATCGTTGCGGTCAGGCAGAAAGAATTCAAAATGCTCTGGTCACTGGTCTGGAGGTTTTTGGCAGGCTTCATTATCCTGTCGGCGCCTATCCTAATCTATTTTGTCGCTAACAACGCTTTAAACTATCTTTGGGAAGCATATTTTTATAACAATATGTTCCTTTACCATGCAGCTGTCGGGAAAACCACATTATCCAATATCCCCGTTATCAAGAACATCTATATTCCCTTATATGCCCTTGTTGTCATGTCAATCAAATACCCGAAATTCGGCATTATGCTCCTTTTGTCCATCTTATCGCTGTTTTTCATCAACAAAGAATACAGGAAAAAGACCGTATTTCTTTTCGCGATAACATTTGCATTATCCATAGGGTTTGTTTTTACAAAGAATTCTTTTATCTATTACTATATTTATCTGGAAGCATACTTCTTCTGCCTTATACTGGTTCCTGCCGTCAAAGCGCTTAACTTCATTACCAAGTACTTTAAACAGAATCCCGGATTCATGAAGGGGATCGTATCGGGTTTTCTGATAGTAATTTATCTTGTTACTTTGTTGCTCAGCAAGAATACATATCTTCTTTTCGAGAAAAAAGAATACCTGGCACAGTTCCGGTACGCCGAGACGATCAACCGGACACCTGATGCCAGGATCCTTACTTACGATGTTATGGATTCAGGCTTCTATACTGCTGCCGGGATCCTTCCTTCTAACAGGTTCTTCTGTTTCCTCAATATTGAATCAAGCTACCCTGCAATTCTTGAAGAGCAGAACAGACTCATCGAAGCTGGATACTTCGACTTCATCGTCACTTCCGTTTTCTGCGAGTGTGACTGGGATAATTATGTTCTCGTCAGAGAGGAAACAGATACTTACATTGACTATACCGGAGAGAAATCGCTGTACGGGTACAGACTTTATAAAAGAATTTAATCCGGACTTCTTTTTGTTATCCATAGTTTTCATATCAGACCACCAGCCTTTCTACATAAGGGTGTACGAGTAAGGGATTTACGCAGATCTTTACTATGTCTCCTTCCCTGACATCGCTTTCTGTTACATCGACAGTCATGTGTGACACGCCGATCCTTCCGATTACGGGGCTCTTCTTTCCGTTGATCCACACGCTTAAAACCGGGTCTTCCTTGATCTTTCTTACAAGGTTTTTGAGGATATTGACGAATGAGAAATCCAGAGAGCCCTTCTGGATAAGCCCTACGCCGCATCCTGTTCCGACCCTTACTACAGCAAGTGAACTGTCTCTGTTTAATGTTGCTTCGCCGTTATATCCGATGTGCTCTCCTTCCAGTCTGTTGTATACGGAATATACTTTGGATTCGAGCCATACAGCTTCTTCAAGACCGTCATCTGAAGGTGCTTTGCCAAGGATCGCGCTTCCTACTCTGACCGCATCGTATCCCAAAGAACCGAAAGTCATTGCGGCCTTTGAATTTGCGATATGGCAGATGCCGGGATTAACGCCGTTCTCCCTGATCTTTTCCAATGCAAGGTTAAATATCCTTACCTGGTTCTCAACACTTTTCTTGTAATTGTGATTGCTTCCTGCGAGATGAGAAAAACATCCTTCGATAGAGAGTTCATCCTGATAGCGGCTGAAATCGAGCTTGTCGTCTGCATTGTAGCCGTATCTGCCGAGACCTGAATCGATCTGGATATGGACTCTCGGCTTTTTTCCAAGGAGCTTATTTATTTCAAGGAGTTCAGGGATCTGCTTATCATTTCCCAAAGCGATAACGACATCAAGAGATACCAATGACAAGAGATCGCCGAAATCAGTGATCGGAGTAAGCATGAGGATATCAGCTTTGCATCCTTCTCTGCGGAGTGCGATTGCTTCACAAGGCGATGTTACGGCATACATGAAGATGTCCTGATTTTCCAATATGTGGTAGAGATTGGCGACACCTACACCGTAACCGTTTTCCTTAACGACCGCGATCACTTTCGCGCCCGTCTTTTCCTTTATTATCTTAATGTTGTTTACGATAGCTTCCTGCTTTATTACCAAAGTAGCATTCTTATCAAAACAACTGTTATTCTGTTCATTAAAGATCTCGCTGCACATAGACTGGCCTCACTTTCTACATAAAGATTAAAGGTGAGGTTTTTCAAATCATCTTCATATCAGCATCAAAACGACAACAAGATTGAGAGAAAAGATAGGCTAAACTGTGTGAAAGCCGCCAATAAAAAATGCCGGAAAGGCTTTAGATTAAAGCGTTTCCGGCGATATTTCGTTTTTTAAGACAAGCAGATTATCAAACGACCTGGAATATGTAAAATTTTAAATAGTTTGTCTCCGGGACGTTCCACAAAATCGGGTGGTCAGGCGCCTGTGTCCTTGCCTCGATCTGCCTTAAGCTGACGCTTGCATCCCTTGCAGCAGATGCCAGCATCTTCTTAAACAGCTCGTCTGTCATGAAATGGGAGCATGAACATGTGGCAAGATATCCGCCCCTCGGCAGCAGCTTCATAGCCTTAAGGTTTATCTCTTTATATCCCCTGCCTGCCGAATCAACGGTCTCCCTTGATTTGGTAAATGCCGGAGGATCTAAGATGATGTAGTCAAACGAATGGTCTTTCTTCTCAGCCATCTTTGTTAAGAGCTCGAAAACATCCTCGCAGACATAATCGATCTTATCTGACAGATTATTACGCTCACAGTTGGCCTTTGCCATCTCTATGGCCTGTGAAGATATGTCGACACTAGTGACATGTTTGGCGCCGTTATAAGCGCAGTTAAGGCCGAAAGAACCGGTATGCGTAAAGCAGTCCAAAACATTCTTATCCTTGGCGATCTTTGCTGCTGCAAGCCTGTTATACTTCTGGTCTAAGAAAAAGCCCGTCTTCTGGCCGTTTTCGACATCGACAGAATACTTTATGCCGTTTTCGGTGATCTCGGTTAAGCATGAAAGCTCCTTGCTACCGTACCAGCCTTTATAGAGCTCCAAGCCTTCCTTTTCGCGGAGCGCTAATTCATTACGCTCATAAATGCCCTTCAAAGGCTCTCCGATCTCTTCAAACACGTCCAGAATCGCTTTATATATCACATCCTTATTAAGCTCAACGCCAAGGCATGCGATCTGGGTTACGGCGATATCACCATATCTGTCACAGGTAAATCCCGGAATCTGGTCTGCTTCGCCATGGATAATCCTGCAGCATTTAAAATCATCTCCTGGCATGACTGTCTTTCTGTATGAGACCGCATAAAGGATCCTTCTATACCAGAACTTATAATCGAATACATCATTGCTGTTACGGGATATTATCCTTACGGCGATCTTCGAATTGGCATTATAAAAGCCCGCACCCTGCCAGCTCGCTCCTTCAAAACAATCGACAACAGAGCCGCTTACGAGTTCTGCTTCAGATGAGATCTCATCTGCATATACCCACGGATGGCCGTTCTTTAAAGATCTGGCGGCTTTCTGCGATATGGATACTTTGGGATAGATTCTTTCCTGCTTCATCTGTTCTTATCCCGGTCAAGCCCACGGATCTGCTGACTTGGGAGTCCTGATCATTCCCAAAATCATCTGCTCTTCAACAAACCACTGGTTTGTCGAAGGCTTATGACGCATAGTGATGAATCTCTTGGAATCAGCGCCGGATGATGTAAGAAGGATCCTAATCCTTCCGTCGATCTCCTGTTCAAAGCCTCTTTCAGTCTCGATCGTATAAGGCATTGAAGGCGTGTAGTCGTTATCAGGCGATGTGCCGTTGAAAAATGATCTGACAACATGATCGCCGTCAGCCATTCTGTCTGCGATAAATTGCTTCTGAAATTCTGTAACTTCATAAGGTCCGTTAAGGAAATCGAGCATCTCAAATGTCTCTTCCTTATTCTCGCTGTAATGCATCATCGCTGCGACAAAAAGAGCAGCGCCGTATTCAGGTTCATTCAAAGAAGCAAAAGGCAGCGCCTGAAGTTCAGTAATGTTTTTAGGGAGTCTGTCAAATGTAATGGTCATATAAAAGTCCTCCATCAAACTTTTCAGGATTCATAGACTAAAAGATTATAACATTAAGACAGAGTATTCGCGCTATCCCGCGAAAGCTCTGTCTTAACGCTACGGAGGTTATAACAAATTAAACTGCGCTTGCCGCCTCTTCAGGAATGTCATATACCGTAAGGACGGAATCAAAGGCCCTGATGATCTTTTTAACCTTGGTGCTGCCCATGGAATATGTGCTGCAGACATAATTAACCGACTTCTTCTCAAAACAGCACAGAATAACGACACAGGCATTCTCGATACTGCCGCGCATCAATGAATCGACCTTGTTCCAGAAAGATCCGGCTGAGATATCGCATTCGACAGATCTGGTATCTACAGGCAGAAGCTTTATCTGCAAGGTTTCTTCATAATATCCGGCAATAAGGTCGCAGGCTTTGCGGACATAACGCCTAATAGTCCTGTGGGTATAGTAGGTCAGCTTTGCAAGAGTCTGCTCGGAATGCCTGGACTCAAGATAGTTTACTGCTACGGCATATTCATAGTCTTTCATGTTGGCAGCAGCATAAGCCAATGCATTAAAAATGTTATCCCTGATCCTGGTATAGATTACAGCATGATCCGTATAGCCCTTGTCTGCGAGCTCTCTTACAGCCTTATCGATCATGTTGGCCCTTCTGAAAATGTCCTTCACCGTACAACAAAACTCATCCATACTAATATCTCCTTAAAAAACGAAAAACATTTGCTAAAAAAGAACAAATGTATGCTAAACTTATGGAGTAATCATAGCACCAAGCCCCTCGAAAGTAAACAGATTTTTTGTGACATTTCACTACATATTGGGTTTTGTAATATTACAACGCTTCAAAAATAACTATTACAAGAAAGCTCTTATATATTATTTATTTATAGTATATATATCTTCGATTTACAGAAAGTTTTTATATTTCTGTTCCGCCAATAATCCTTTGGCTTATCCCATGTGTTAAAATTATTTTATAATTCGATACCCGGGGGTTCTATGAGGATACAATATCTGATTGAACTGGTTGTTATAGCTCTCTTCCTGATAGCAATGATCATTGCTTCAATGTTCAAGCGGAGAAAAAACCTCGAAAAGAAAGCCACCAGCGTATTTAATGTATTCCTCGCCGTAATCGTCCCCTTATCAGGCAATGCACTGGCATTTCTTACCGATTCCGAAAACCTGGCGAACATCGGATACATGATCATGCTCCTCGGCGATTGTTTCCTGGTATATAACCTTTTCATTTTTGTAATGGACTACTGTGAATTCCGTTTCAGGCGTACTGCGGTCCAGTATATAGTCCTGGCTGTTTTAACCATCGCTTCTGTTTCTGTTCTTGTTAACCCCATATCCGGATTTGTTTTCGGAGTTCATACTAAGACTCTTTCTGACGGAAGCACTTATTTTGTATTAGAACCTCATAAAGGAATGCTTTTGGGATTCTGCCTTCTCCAGGCTCTATTCGTTCTGATGATCGCTGTCCTTATAGATAAATGCTTAAAGACATCTTCCGCATATCATGAGAGATATATCGTTATCATGATCTCAATGACCATCTGCATGGCATTCCTTTTCTATGTGTTCTCAGAAAGACCCATCAACAATTCCCTGATAGGCTACGTTCTCTGCGGATTCCTGTTATATCTTTTTACTTACATTTATAAGCCGTTCTTCATCAGGAGAAGGCTTGCCGACTCAGTTGTCGAATTCCACACTGACGGCATCATCTTCTACGATACGGACGTCAATGCGCTTTATGCAAACGACAGGGCTTATGAGATCCTCGGAATAGAGGCAGGCGATCCCAACAAGTGTACAGACAAGCTGTTAGAAATCACAGGCGGCGCAGATCTGGGAGCAAATTTCGATATATCTGCAAGCTTCCGTGATAACGATAAGGAAACGACTTATCTCAACATCACTCACCGTTTGATGAAAGACAAAAGGAATAAGGAAGTCGGTTCCTTCTTCTCTATTCACGACGATACCGAGCAGGTCAATCTCAATGAAGAAAGAAAGTATCTTGCAACGCATGACAAGCTCACGGGACTTTCCAACCGCTTCAGCTTCGAAGACCAGGTAAACGATATCCTCGAATCAAATCCGGATATTCCTTATTACATGATCGTATCTGACATCAATGACTTCAAGCTCATAAACGATGTCTTTGGCAGAGAAAAAGCCGACGAGATCCTTATCAAGATCGCAAGGGATATCGAGAAATTCTCTCATCCCGGTTCTGCGATATGCAGATGGAGAGGCGATATTTTCTGCGCATTTGCAAAGAAATCTGTGATCGATCTGAATGATATCGAAAGGCTCGTCAAAGAATCCTGGGGTGTTACCGACATCATCAATTCACCTCTCGTGATCCACATCGGTATTTTCGAGACAACGACAAAAGACCAGGATGAAAAGCTTACCGTTAACAGCATGGTCGACAGAGCCCAGCTTGCAATAGCCGGCATCAAGAATGACTTTAACCGCTGTATAGCAATCTACGATAATAAGCTTCGAGACGACAAGCTCTGGGAACAGCGCATCACCAGCGAACTTGCAAACGCAATTTCCACAGGCCAGATCATCCCTTATCTTCAGCCCCAGTACAGAGCTGACGGCAGGCTCGAAGGCGGAGAAGTCCTGGTCAGATGGAACCACCCGACAGAAGGTTTGCTGTCGCCGTTTAAGTTCATTCCCGTTTTCGAGAAGAACGGCCTTATAGCAACGATCGACAGTCACATCTGGGAAGAAGCCTGCAAGATACTTTCGAGCTGGTCCAAAAGAACTGACGGTTACGAAAAGCTCAGCCTCTCGATCAACATTTCTCCCAAAGACTTCTATTTCCTTGATATCTATCATGTCATAACAAGCCTTGTCGAAAAGTATAACATCAGCCCTGAGCAGCTTCATCTGGAGATCACGGAATCTTCAGTCATGAATAATGCAGCAGAACACATCAAGGTCATCAACAGCCTCAGAGAATATGGCTTCACGGTCGAGATGGATGACTTCGGCTCAGGTTATTCGTCGCTTAACATGCTTAAGGACATGCCGGTCGATATTCTCAAGATCGACATGGTCTTCCTCGGAAAGACCGCAGACTACAGAAAGTCCAAGATAATCTTAAACAGCATCGTCGATATGGCAAACAATCTCGAAATGCCTCAGATCACGGAAGGCGTAGAGACCAAGGAACAGTTCGACATGTTAAAAGATATGGGATGCAAATTATTCCAGGGTTACTTCTTCTCAAAGCCTGTTCCGTTGGACGAATTCGAAAGACTCCCGCTGGTTTGGAAATAAGCCTCAAATCCTAAAAAAATACAGGTTGCCTCAAATCGAGACAACCTGTTTATTCCCTAATCTATGCCCCCGCTTTTTGCGTTTACGCTCCTATTGCGACCAGCACACCCGATAAGATGCAGATTGCAATATATGAAACAGATGCAAAGATAACTCCTGCCCTGAAATGAGGCTTGCCGCGGTGAACGGTGATAATTGTCATCAGGGCTGCAAAACCCAAAGCAAGCGTTGCCCACATAGCAAGGATCCTCTTGGGCGTATAGCCGTAGATGCTGTAATAAAGACCGAGCTTGCTCATTGCGATAGCTGCAAAGATGATGCTCTCAACCATGAGAAGAGTTACAAGGATCTTTGAAGGTACTGAGAACTTGCCGTCTGAGTCCGTTTTTCCCAGGAGGATGATTGCAAGATAAACGCACATATTAACAGCCATGATACCTACGAGTTCAAAGAAGCCTTCTCTCGCATAGTGAGATACGAGCATTCCGTCCGGTACGCTGCCTGCAAAGCCGCCCAGCATATAGGTAAGTCTCTTTATAAAGAAAAGGATATAACCTACAACGAAGATGCCTGCTGCAATATAGACCAGAGTGGAAGATACGGTCTTTCCCTTGCCTCTCATACGCATGAGCCATGAAGCGACTCTCTTTTCCCTCTCGCCGTCTGACTTCGCGCTTCTGGACATAAGGCCATAAAGATAGAAGCATACAGGAATAGCGAAAATTCCGCGGACGAAGATCTCTTCGAGCCTCAAATGTACAAAGTAATCAGCTAAGTCTCCGAATACATTATCGAGAAAATTAGAAATATCCTTATCAATCGAAGACATAAATCCAAGCGCGATCATCATCAATACGAACATGATAATGACGAACAATATAGCGCTTATAGGATTCTTCTTAGGTGCCGGCTCTTCACCCGGTTCAGTTTCCGTTTTCTTCCTGGAAAAAGCTTTCCAGTCAACTACGAAATTCGGGAAACCTGCAAAAGACTTAACATAGAAGCCGTGAATAAGGTCTGCCGGAATGAATCCTGAAGTCTTGCCGCCTAAAAGGATCTTATTGGATACCAGCACCGAATAAACAGCGCCAAGGTGCATTGCAAATACGGATACGACCTCAATGTCATCCAGGATCACTGTAGAGCCCACAGTCGCCGTAAGGCCTGAGAGGAACGTAATAAGATACCAGAATATCATCTGGGGTGTAAGCTTGTCCTCAGCGCCTCTCCTGCCGCGTCTTACGATCTCATTTACGACAATGAAAAGGATCGCAAAGATCGGGTATGCAATATTGTAATGAAAGTCGCCTGCGCCTACTGTTGCGTTTATGTAGAAATCTTCCGAGAAGTTTATCAAAAGCCTTACATAAGCGTATGCTAAAGGATAGGCTAGGATAATTCCCAGCCTTTGGAATATTACTTTTTTGTCCATTTGAGTTTAGTCCTCCCTGTACTCGAGGATATCCCCGGGCTGGCAATCCAATGCCTTACAGATATCGTTTAATGTTGAGAACCTGACGGCCTTTGCCTTCTGGTTCTTAAGAATTGACAGATTTGCCTGTGTGATTCCCACCTTGGCTGCCAGATCACCGGAGGAGATCTTGCGCTTTGCCATCATTACATCAAGATTTACAATAATCATGTCGCTCCTCCTTTCTTAGATCGTAAGATCCATTTCTTCTTTCATAGTGATCGCCTTGGCGAAAACAACTCTGATGCTGAGCACTACAAGCGACATGAACAGAGCGACAATTGCCAGGATCCAGCCGCCATTCCAGATGAATCCGCATACTGTGCAGTCAACGGCGATACCAACCAACGCAGCTGTGATGATCATCATAAGCTTTGTATTATCCCTGTCAAATACTTTATCCTTGCTCATGTTATTAAGCATCTTGAAAAGCGGGATAAGCACCAGATAACCGCCGACAGTACCCAGATAGAAAATGACGATAAGTGCAATTACTCTGGGAAGATCGAAAACTTCAGCCCAGCAGTAAGCTATATACTTAACAATAACTACACCGAATATATCTGCAACAACTGCTATAGCGGTAAACAAAACGGTAGCGATCTTAGCCCACCTTAAGATTACGTCGTCATATCGCATTTGCTTATTTCCTCCTTGAAAACGATTAAGCATGCTTTACTGCGAGTATACTAACATAGCGATTTTCGTTTTTCAAGAGTTTTTTATCGTTTTTCAATAAAACTTTCTCGATTAGGAAAAACGTGGTTTTCGTGTGGGCGAAAACACCGGCGCAGCGGTGATCGTGTCTTTAAAAAGGCTTGTAGACGGAAGTGATGATGGTTTTGGCTGATTTTGTCATCAAAATCGTCTACAAGGGGCTTTTTAGACGGAAATGATGACGGTTTTAGCTGATTTCGTCATCATAACCGTCTACTGCCTTTTCGATCAGCAACACCAGCACACCGCTCTTCCTATTTGATGTTAATTGCGATTATTTATAAAATAATGGTGATGTTTTTGGATAGATTAACTTTTGTATTTGTTGTATGCTTGTATGGAAGTTAATTATAAGAGGTTTACTATGGACTTTATTATCTCTTCTTCTAAACTCAAGAATAAAGACATCGAGATCATCTGCGGCAAAGACACTTTATCAGGTGTCAGAAAGATCGCTGAAAAGGTCTCATCAGACATCAAAGCAGTCTTCGGACATGCACCTTCAGTTGTTGATTCTTCAGAATGCAAGTCACCCATCATCGTCGGCCTTACAGGCGACAAGCTCATTAAAGAGATAGGCATAGATGTAAGCGACATCGAAGGCTTGCGCGAAGTCTATAAGATCGAAGTTACCGGCACATCACTTGTTATCGCCGGAAGTGATAAACGAGGCGCCATATACGGCTTATTCAAGCTCTCAGAGATGTTAGGCGTCTCTCCTTTTATCGACTGGCTCGACATCAAGCCTCCGAAAATGTCTACATTCAAGATACCGGAAGATTACTGCATGGTATCCAAAGAACCTTCCGTCAAATACAGAGGCTTTTTTATAAACGATGAGTGGCCGGCTTTCGGCAACTTCTGCATGCATAACTTCGGCGGATTCAACGCGAAGATGTACGAGCATGTTTTCGAGCTCCTGTTAAGACTCAAAGGCAACTATCTCTGGCCCGCAATGTGGGCTGAGATCTTCCCTGACGACGGCCCGGGGCTTGCAAATGCAGAGCTTGCAGACGAGCTCGGTGTCGTAATGGGCATGAGCCACCACGAGCCATGCTTAAGACAGGGCGAAGAATATAAGTATTTAAGAGGTCCCAAGTCCATCTATGGCGATGCATGGAACTTCCTTAAGAATGAGAAAGGCATAACAAGATTCTGGGAAGACGGCCTTAAGAGAAGCGGCAGGTTCGAAAACGTGATAACCGTCGGTATGAGAGGCGAAGCTGATACTGCGATAATGGGCAAGGACGCTACGCTCAAAGATAACATCGACCTTTTGCGCAAGGTATTAAAGACACAGAATAAACTCATCAAAAAATACGTAAATAAGGACCTGGATAAGGTTCCCAGAATGCTCGCTTTGTATAAGGAAGTAGAACCTTATTTTTATGGTGACGAGAAGACACCCGGCCTTATGGGAGACCCTGAGCTTGACGGCGTTACCCTGATGCTCTGCGACGATAACTTCGGAAACTTAAGAACTGTTCCAACCCCTGAAATGCGCAATCATAAGGGCGGCTACGGAATGTACTATCACTTCGATTATCACGGACTTCCGATCTCTTTCGAGTGGTTCAACACATCGTGCCTGGCTAAGACATGGGAGCAGATGACAACAGCTTATGACTTCGGCATAAGAGATCTCTGGATCGTTAATGTCGGTGATATTTTCAGCAATGAATATCCGCTGTCATTCTTCTTAGACCTCGCTTACGATTTCGACATGTGGGGCACAACAAACCACGATGCTCCGGCAGAATACACGAAACATATCGTTGACCGCATATTCGGTTCTGCCATCTCTCCTGCCGACAAGCGCGCGATAAGAGAGCTTCTCTTAGGTTATACCCGCATTACTTCCGCGCGCCGCACAGAAGCAATGAACGACAAAGTCTATAACGCATTTAACTATAATGAGACTTTCGATCTTCTCGAAAATATCGATGCGCTCATGAAAAAGTGCGACAAGTTAAGAGACAAGTTCAAAGGCAATACCGGGTTCGGTTTCTACGAACTCGTATGGCTCCCTCTGACAGCTAACCTTAACGTTCAGAGAATGTGGCTCCTTACAACTTTGAACCATGCTTTCTGCGAACTTGGCAGCACTTATGCAATGACTCTCGCAAAAGAGATCAACAAGTGCATAGCTTACGATAAGATCATCGTTGATGAGCTTCACGCTATACATGGCGGCAAGTGGTACGGCATGGGCTTATCTGAGCACATCGGCTTTAACAACTGGTGCGAGGAAGGCTGCAAGTATCCTATAGTAAGCACTTTCGAGCCTGCCAACAAAGAAAGGCTCATTACGACCATTAAGGGTTCCTGCCAGGCTACAGAAGGCAAGTTCTGGACAGGCAGAGTCCTTCTTTTAGACCGGTTCCTCGATCCTTCCGTTGATGAAGCAACCCTGCTCCTCAGCACTGCTTGCGACAAGGACGTAAAGTTCTCTGTTGAAAACCCTTGCAAGGGATTGGCTTTCTCATCTGAAGAAGGTGTAATCGCTCCTTATACGCTTACAGAGCTTAAGGTTAAGATCGACCGCTCTAAGATCAAGCGCGGCAATTCCACAGAGTTCTGCATCAGGAGCGCTGACGGGTTTACTGTCGTCAAAGTTCCTTTCAACAAAGCATCTTCGTTTAAGGGCGAAAAGGTCCATCACTGGGTCGGAAGAAAAGATTACGGCGAAGATATTATCAAAGCCAATATTTTCGACAGGTCGCTCGAAAAGAATGCTTTCGGAATGAACTACATTTCCATCCTGCCTATAGATTACAGTTCGTGCTGCTCTTCGCCCTCATTTGCTGCTTTCGGATTGATCAAGGATTATACACGCGGCATGGATGCCATAAAGGCATATCCGCAGGATGAAGTCTTAGGCGTAAAGAATGCGCCTCATCTCGATTACAAGATCAATGTTCCTTCAGCCGGGAAATACGATGTTACCTTGTACACCAACCCGAGCAATCCTTTCAGCCGCGAGCCGAAGATCCTTATAGGTGTCAAAGTAAATGACGGCAATATTAAAAAGATCAACATGATCCCTGAAGGCTTTGCAGTAGGAGACGGAAATCCTTACTGGTCACAGGGTGTTTTGGACAATGTCCGCAAGACCACGGTTACAGTCGACTTAAGGGAAGGCTTAAATGTTTTGAGCATTTACGCCATCAATCCGAATCTCGTCCTTGAGAAGATCGTGATCTGCGAACATGGCGCAAAGATCCCTGAATCCTACTTAGGTCCTAAACCGACTTACATGACTTAAAAACAACAGGCTGCCTTCGGGCAGCCTTTTTCGTGAATGACTGAAAACTGTACGGAAATGACCAAAATCGTCAATAAATCCGTCAATCAGAGGTCTTATTGACAATTTTATTGACAGTTTGAGCTGTTTCGTACAGTTTTTCGTCAATCAGGATCCGCAAACACTTCCGCAGCCGAAGCACCAACCCAGAATTTAAGTGAACCCCCGAAGTTTGTCCAACTTCAGGGGTTC
>JAEEGJ010006848.1_pt1 | contig 33610 bp, 28 predicted proteins | sample 8958761 | NCBI WGS metagenome assembly JAEEGJ01 (sample SAMN16246546, study PRJNA631951) | gut metagenome | biome: gut microbiome; feature: rumen; material: RS-attached | host: Bos | place: Iran: Karaj | collected 2018-10
CGGCAAATGCTCCGCTGGTACGATACCTTCAGTGAATCACCTTCATATTCCTATACTTACGACAGGTTCTTCAGAGGATACCAGCCATATCTGAAGGAAGGCAAGGCGGAGGGTATCATCAGCCCTTACGACGACCTGCTCAAGAAATATTCCAACCGTATTGGATGGGACTGGAGGATGTATGCCGCCCTGATCTGGAGCGAATCCAAATTCAGGATCCAGGTGCATTCCCCTAGGGGTGCATTCGGGCTGATGCAGATGATTCCGAGCACCGCGAAGAACCACAAGGTAAAGGATCCTCTCGATCCGGAACAGAATATCAGGGCCGGAGCCGATTACATCCACAAGCTCCAGAACATGTTCCGCAGCTATGCCGCGAACGAGGACGAACTGGTGAAGTTCACGCTCGCCGCATACAACGCCGGCGAGGGCAGGGTCCAGGACTGCATCAAGTTCGCAAGGGCCATGGGGGCGAGTTCCAGCACCTGGTCCGGGCTGTGTTCGGTGATGCCTATGATGAACAGCGACTCGGTGGCCGTCGCCTACGGCCTCCACTGCGGAAAGTTCAGCGGGGTGGAGACAAGGGCATACGTAAGGGCCGTCCTGAACCAGTTCGACAAGTTCAGGGGCGTGGCGCCACGGTTTGCGAGCGAACCTGCGGACTCCGTCTGGCTGGCTGCCAAACGTGCCGAAGAGGAAGAACTTGAAAAGGAAGAAGCGGCCGTGTTCGCTCCTGATTCCCTATTGAGCCCTGACAGTCTGGGCAGGGTCAACCCTGGCGATGAAAAGACAAGGGATGAGGAGAAGGAGCATGATGACGACGTAAGCGGCCGCGTCCGCGGCAAGCACTGACGGGATATTCACGTGCACCGGGACGAAAGGAACGAAATAATTCTCAGGGTTCAACTTCAGGACATGCGTCCATTTCTGGATGCCGCATAGCAGGAAAGCGGCGGCGTTACCTATCAGCATACCCTTCAGCACTATCCCTGAAGCCACTCTCAGGAATACCTTCCCGATCGACCTGTCGTTCATTCCGAGCGACTTGAGCGTACCTATCGTGGATATATGCCTGAACAGCATTATCAGCAATCCGGAAATCATGTTGAAACCGGCCACGATGGTCATCAGGACAAGGATGAACAGGACATTGAAATCTATCAGGTTCAGCCAGTCGAATATCTGCGGATAGCGGCTTACGACGGACGTGGCAATCAGGGTCTCATCATCGTCCCCGGCGTTCTCCAGGGCAATGTTTCCCACCATGTCCGACACCCTGCGCATCCCGGCCGCATCCCTCGAGGAAGGTACCAGTTTCATCTCCAGGGTCGAGACTTCGTCCTCATCCCATCCGTTCAGCCGCTGGATGTCAGCGATGTCGGCCAGGACAATGATATTGTCCGTCCCGTCCATCACTCCTTCATAGACGCCGGTGACGTTGAAATTCCTCACCTTCACGTTCTCCCCTACGAAATAGGACAGCATCCTGTCACCCTTGCGTATTCCCATGAGGTCAGAGAGGCGGGAAGGTATCGACACGGCCAGTTTCACGGTGTCGGAAGGACCTTTTTCCCTCTCCACACCCTTGAAAAGGACCCCGTGGATATTCTCGCCCACCTTCACTATTCCCGCACGGTACACCGCGGGAGATATGCTCCTGACCTGCTCTATCGCCTCCAGGTCCTCCATGTAACTCGGCCTGGCAGGGATCGGAGAAGTCTCGCTGATGTAATTCATGTCCACCGGCATCAGCTGCACGTCGCCGGTGAGGTCCGATATCCCGTCACGGATTTCCTCCCGGAAACCCGAAGAGACGGAAACCGAGATGATCATGATAAGGAAGGATATCGCAATGGAGACCATTGCGATATTCCCTCCGAATCGGAGACGCCTGGCTATGAACCTTGTTGCGTCCAAATCTTCTGTGACAACCTACCAGATGCTCACCCTTTCGGCCTCAGGACGCCACATAGGGTCGCCTTCCTTGATTCCGAATGCATCGAAGAAACTCTGGAAGTTCTTCAGTGAGACGTTCACGCGGTTCTCTGCGAGAGAGTGGACGTCGAGCTTGGTGAGACGGGCCTTTTCTTCGTCGGTGATGTTCTGGGCCCAGACGGTGGCATAACCGAGATAGAATCTCTGCTCAGGGGTGAATCCGTCGATCAGACCGGGATCCTTGCCTGCGATGGCGTTCTGCATGGCCGTGAAAGCGATGCTGAGTCCGCCGTGGTCACCGATATTCTCTCCGAGGGAGAGTTTGCCGTTGGCCATCAATGCCGGAGAATCACCCTTGGCCGGAAGGATCACGACCTTGTCGAACTGGTCTGCAAGCACCTCGGCCTTTGCCTTGAACTTGGCCGCATCCTCTTCTGTCCACCAGGAAGACATGTTGCCGTCCTTGTCGAAGAGGCGTCCCTGGTCGTCGAATCCGTGCGACATCTCATGTCCGATAACAACTCCGATCGCTCCGTAGTTGACCGCGTCGTCGGCATCAGGATTGAAGAACGGAGGCTGGAGGATAGCTGCCGGGAAGCAGATCTCGTTGGTGGTCGGGTTGTAATATGCGTTGACGGTCTGAGGAGACATGCCCCACTCAGTCTTGTCGGTCGGCTTGCCGAGCTTGGAGAGATTGTCGGCCACGTACCACTGGCTCGCAGCCCTGAGATTCTCAAAATAGCTCTTTTCAGGATCGATGTCGAGGGTGGAATAGTCCTTCCACTTGTCCGGGTAGCCGATCTTCACGGTGAAGTTGTCCAGCTTCTCGTGAGCCTTGGCCTTGGTTGAATCGCTCATCCAGTCAAGTCCGTCGATATGCTGTCCGAAAGCCTCCTTGAGGTTCTCGACCAGGGTCAGCATCTTTTCCTTGGAAGACTCCGGGAAATACTTCTCCACGTACATCTTTCCGACAGCTTCACCGAGCACTCCGTTCGGAACAGCCATGGCCCTCTTCCAGCGCGGCTTCTGCTCGGTGACTCCAGACATGCGGGTGCTGAAGAAGTCGAACGAAGCCTTGTAGAAATCATCGCTCAGGGCGTTGCAGCCATCCTCGATGAACTGTCCGGCGACATAATCCTTCAGGACCTGGAGGTCGGTATCGGCGAACAAGGTGCCGAACTTCTCGAAGAAATCGGTCTCGGCCACGACGAGCTTCTCCTGTGCCGGGATTCCCCTTGCATCAAGGTAAGCCTGCCATCCGAAGCCCGGGAACTTTTCTTCGAGCTGGCCGGAAGAATATACATTGTACTGGGCTTCGATATCCCTTTCCTGCACACTGGTCCAGGAATTCAAAGCGAGTGCATCCTCGACTGCGAGAGCATTCGCGGAAGCCCTCTGCGGATCGTCCACTCCGGCGAGAGTGAATATCTTCTCGAGGAACTTGCCGTAGTCCTCCTTGATACCGGCGTTCTCTTTCTCGACATAGTAGTCGCGGTCGCCGATGCCGAGGCCTCCCTGGCCGAAATACAGGATCTGGTTGTCACTGTCGGCAAGGTCGGAGGCTACATACGCGCCGAAGAAAGGACCGACTCCTTCGTTGTGGAGTTCCGCTATCTTCTTGACAAGACCTTCCTTGTCGGCTACGGCATATATCTCGTCGACATATTTCTTGATAGGAGCGGCTCCATCCTCGTTGAGTTTCACGGAATCCAGTCCCTGCTTGTACAGGTCCGCGATCTTCTGCTCGACGGAGCCCTTGCTGGTCTTCATCGTGGTCATGCTGGCGAAGAGATCGTTGAGTCTCTTGACATTGTCCTCACGGAGCTGGTCGAACGAACCGAAACGGGCGAATTCCGGCTTGAGAGGATTGTTCTGCTGCCATCCGCCGGTGGCATATTTGTAAAAGTCTGCAGAAGGAGAAACCGTAGTGTCGAGGTTGGAAAGATCCAGGGCAGGAACCGGTTCTCCTGCCGGTTTCCTGGAACAGGCAGCGATTGCCATTGCTGAAACCATTATCAAGATTACTTTTTTCATACTGTTATACTGTTAATAACTTTAATCTCCAATCAAGATTGTAAATATAGGCATTTTTGCGATATTTGTGGTACAACAGAATCATGATGTCGAAGATTGTCGGTTTCATAAAGGACTGGATGCTCCCGATTTCCATGGGCACCGGGATCTGCACCTATCTCTTGCTGCACTTCGCCCCTTCGCTTTCCACCTCCGTGGAACCAGGGTTCTCACGCATCGCCAAGGATGTCCAGCCGGTACTGGTGGCGGTCATGCTGTTCCTCCAGTTCAACAAGATTTCCCCGCACGACCTCAGGTTCAGGAGGTGGCATATTTGGCTGCTGCTCTTCCAGGCGGTGATGTTCATCATCCCGGCCTTGATCTGCACGAACATCCCACATGGCAACCTCAGGATACTCATCGAGTGCGCCATGCTCTGCTTCGTATGCCCAACCGCGGCAGCCGCCGGAGTCATTACTGACAAACTCGGAGGAAGCCTCTCTGACACAGTTACTTATGTCGTATTGATCAACATCCTGGCCGCCTTTATCATCCCACTCATCATCCCGGTCGTCCACCCGGCCGCGGACGTTACGTTCTGGGGCAGTTTCTTCGCCATCTGCATGAGGGTGTTCCCGCTCCTGGTATTCCCCCTCCTGCTGGCATGGTTGATACGCTACACCGTACGGCCCCTCCAGATATTCCTGATGCGCTACGCCCACTGGGCGTTCTATATCTGGGGCATCACCCTCTGCCTGTCCATATACCTGGCTACCAAAGCATTGATCACCAGTGGGATACCGGTTTGGATCGCCTTGCTCATCTGCCTCGTGTCCCTGGTCTGCTGCCTGGTCCAGTTCATCGTCGGCCGGAAAGCCGGAGGCAAAGAGGATTCCATCACCGCCGGCCAGGCACTCGGCCAGAAGAACTCAGGCTTCCTGATCTGGCTCGGATTCACTTACATGACCCCTGTCACATCCGTGGCGGGAGGCCTCTACAGCATCTGGCAGAACATAGTCAATTCATTGGAACTCTACCAGCAACGCCACCACAAGGAAATAAACTGATACCCGAATATGAGAACAAAAGCCACATTAATCTGCGCCGTGGCAGCCTTCCTGCTCAGCGCCTGCAATTCCGCAAACGTAAAAGAAAGCATCCCGCTGCCGGAGCATCCGCGCCCTGATTTCGAAAGGACGGCATGGGTGAACCTCAACGGCCACTGGGCATTCACCTTCGATGAAGCCGCAGCCCAGGCCGCAATCACAGGGGACGACCTCGCTCCGATGGACAAGGAAATCCTGGTCCCGTTCCCTTGGGGGTCGAAGCTCTCCGAAGTCGAAGACGAAGGCGACGTAGCATGGTACGGACGGGAAATCACCGTACCGAAGTCCTGGAAAGGCAAAAGGGTATTCCTCGTAGTTGGAGCATCCGACTGGGAGACCACTGCCTGGATTGACGGGAAGGAGATCGGCAGCCACCAGGGAGGCTATATCCCGTTCGAGTTCGAACTTGAGGGAGCAGCACCCGGAAGCACGCACCGCATCGTTCTGAAAGCCGACGACACCTACAGCAAAGCCCATCTCTACGGCAAGCAGGGCTACGGCAATGCCAGGGGGATATGGCAGACCGTGTATCTCGAAGCCCGGGGAGAGAACTTCATCAAGTCCATCCGCTTCACTCCGGACATCGACGCCTCAGCCGTCAAGGTGGACGTCGTCCTCGACTCCCCGGCCGCCGAAGGCGAAACCTTCGAGCTTGAATTCAAGACCGGCGGGCAGAAGACCTTTACCGGCGACATCGGCGGAAAGGACTGCGCCTCATTCACTGTCCCTCTGGATGGCCAGCACCTCTGGGACCTCGACGACCCGTTCCTGTACGAAGTCAAGGCCAGGGTCGGCAAGCAGGATGAAGTCAGCACCTATTTCGGCCAGCGCAAGATCGGCGTTGAGAAACTGCCTGGTACCGAGTATCCTTATGTGGCCCTCAACGGCAAACCGGTCTATCTCCAGCTCTGCCTGGACCAGAGCTACCATCCGGAAGGCTTCTACACCTTCCCGAGCGACGAGTTCATGAAGAACGAGATCCTCCTCTCCAAGAATCTCGGACTCAACGGCAACCGCATCCACATCAAGGTCGAAGTCCCGAGGAAACTCTACTGGGCGGACAAGCTCGGACTCCTGATAATGGCCGACACCCCTAATTTCTGGGGAGAGCCGGTACCTGAGGCCAGGGAAGACTGGGAAAGGTGCTTGAGAGGCCAGGTTGAACGCGACTACAACCACCCTTCGATCTTCGCCTGGGTCAACTTCAACGAGACCTGGGGCCTGAAGACCGGCGGAGAATACCTGACCGAAACCCAGGAATGGGTCAGGGAGATGTACAAGCTCACAAAGAGCCTCGACCCGTCCCGCCTCGTGGAGGACAATTCCCCTTGCAACAACGACCACGTGGAAAGTGACATCAATTCCTGGCATGCTTACAGGCGCGGCTACGTTTGGGAGGAAACCATCAAGGAATATTGCGACAATACCTATCCTGGAAGCGCTTTCAACTACATCGGCGGCAACCTGCAGAACGGTGTTCCGATGATCAACAGCGAATGCGGCAACGTCTGGGGCTATCAGGGTAGTGCCGGCGACTGCGACTTCACCTGGGACTACCACATCATGGTCGATGCCTTCAGGCGCAACCCTGAGTGTGCCGGATGGCTCTATACCGAACACCACGACGTGATCAACGAGTGGAACGGCTACGTCAAGTTCGACCGCACCGCCAAGATCGACGGTCTGGATGAACTGCTGCCGGGAATGACCGTTTCCGACTTCCAGAGTCCATATTACATCGCTCCGGAGTGCTACCTCTACACAGAGCGCAATGCCGGCGGCAAGGTCTCCATTCCTTTCATCGCATCGTTCATGACTGACAAGGATCCCGGCGAGTTGAGCCTGGAGACCGGACTGGTCGGCTGGAACAGCCTCGGAGAGTTCAAGGAACTGGCAAAGGGAAGCGTTCCGGTAGCATTCAAGCCTTACCTGAACGAGGAGGCCGGCAGCGTCGCAGTCGATATTCCTGAAGAAAACGGCTTGTACATCCTCCGCCTGGTCCTGAAAGCCGGCGACAAGGTCCTCCACCGCAACTTCACGACATTCCGGGTGAAGGACGGCAAGGATGCGGTTCCGGAAGGCTCCAGCCTGGTGACCTTCGCCCCATCCTCGTTCACGGCTCAGGAATGGTCCGTCAAGCAGACATCGGTTTATTCCGGCCTCAAGGAGGACGGCTTCGGCCACGGCTTCTTCGAATATACCGTTGAAATCCCTCAGGACATCGATCCGGAGCAGGTCGCATCGGCCGAGTTCCTGTTCGAAGCCTCCGCGAAGGAACTGTTCGGAAAGGACAAGGAGGGTGACGATATCCAGGGAGACTATATGCTCGGTGGCGGCACTTTCGACCACTGCAAGTCCCCGAACTCCTATGCTATGACTGACGGAATATTCCATCCTTCCAAGGTAGAGGTCACAGTCAACGGCATACCTGCCGGCAAGCAGGACCTCAAGGATGACCCGGCCGACCACAGGGGCATCCTTTCATGGGCAGCCCAGCCGAACGAAAGGCATATGTGCGAGGCGGGTTCATACGGAGAACTCGTCCGCGTTCAGATTCCTGTCGAGGCAATCTCGAAGGACCGCATCCTCGTAATCAGGCTCAGCGTTCCTGAAGACACTCCGGACGGAGGACTTGCCATCTACGGCAAGGACTTCGGACGCTATCCGCTCGACCCGACCCTGATCATCCGTACCAAGTGATGAAACGGCTTCTCCAAGCCGCTCTTTTGGCTTTAGCCTTTCCGGCTTTCCTGCATTGCCAGGAAATGCCGGAAATGGTATATATCCCCCAGGGAACCTTCATGATGGGCAGCGACGGAGCCGGGTTCAACCAGGACGAGGCCCCGCAGCATAAGGTGACCATTTCCAAGGGTTTCCGGATGAGCGCCACGGAGATCACCAACCTCCAGTACGAACAGTTCCGCCCCTCCCATAAGGAGCTAAGGGGCAAGGGAGGTTTTTCTTCGGGCGATGACGAAGCAGTGGTCTTCGTCTCATGGTATGATGCCTGTTCCTACTGCAAGTGGCTTTCCGAAAAGACAGGGAAACGATACCGACTCCCGACCGAAGCGGAATGGGAATATGCCTGCAGGGCAGGATCCACCACTGAATACAATACCGGGGACTCTCTTCCGCCATCAGCCCTGAAACATCAGAAGACTGAGAGGAACCTGGTCCCGGTGTCGCTGGAAGTAGCTCAGGGAGAACCGAATGCCTTCGGACTATACGACATGCACGGGAATGTCGAGGAATGGTGCATGGACTTCTATGGACCATATTCCGGCAAAGCCGCCAAGAACCCTGCCGGTCCGAAAGACGGACTATACCGGGTCACCAGGGGCGGAAGCCACAACACTCCTGTGGAATACCTGCGCAGCGCCAACCGCTCAGCAGCCATCGGCGGGGATATGCACAGCCAGATCGGATTCAGGATCGTGGAATCGGACATCATCCCGAAAGAAAGCCGGTCCAGGGAAGAGAAACCATTGAATGCCAGGAATGTAAGCCGGAAAGCGTGTCATTGGCCCATGGCTGCTTCCGACCCATTCTGGCTCGAACCGATTCCTTTCGTCATCCCTCCTTCCGACGGTACACCATTCTACAAGCACAACCACCAGCCGGCCGTCACATGGTGCCGGAACGGAGACCTTCTCGCAATCTGGTTCTCCTGCGACAACGAACACGGGCGCGAAATGGTGGTACTCGGCTCAAGGCTTCGCCTGGGCGCCTCGGAGTGGGACCCTGCCTCGCTCTTCTTCTCCGTACCGGACAGGAACATGACCGGCAGTTCCCTGCTGACCCTCCCGGGAGGGACCATCCTCCACATGAACGGAGTCTCCACCTCGGGAGACTGGCAGGACCTCGCTCTCGTGACACGCTTCTGTGATGATGGTAACGGGGCTTCCTGGTCCCGTCCGTTGATTACCGGCCCGGAACACGCCAGACGGCACCAGGTGATTGCAGGACCGATAGTCCTTTCCGACGGCACACTGGTCCAATGCTGCGATGCCGGCGCAGGCGGCCAGGATGGTACGGCCATGCTCCTCAGTGAAGATGGCGGGCTGACCTGGAAAGACACCGGAACGACAATTCCAGGCATCCATGCCGGGATTGCGGAACTCGGTGACGGCTCCCTGATCGCCTTCGGGAGAGGCAATTCCATCGACGGGATGATGCCGGTCAGCCGCTCATCCGACCGGGGGATGACATGGCAGAGCGAAGCAAGCATATTCCCACCTATAGGAAGCGGGCAGAGGCTTGTTCTCAAAAGGCTGCAGGAAGGCCCCCTGATGCTTGTTTCGTTCGGAGAGAACGGCATGTTCGCCACCCTGTCCTTCGATGACGGAAAGACTTGGAGCGAAAGGGTGCTGATGACAGACGGCAAAACCAGGGCCCTGGACGGAGGGGCCTGGACGGGAGTTTTTACGATGGATCCGGCCCATGCCGAGCCTAAGGGATACCTTTGCTGCACCCAGACCCCGGACGGAACGATCCACCTGCTCTCCAGCCGCCTCCACTACCGGTTCAACCTCGCCTGGCTCCTTAAATGCGCTGGCAGCCAATATACTAATAATCAACAAGATGAATAAAGTAACGGTGTCGAAATCCAGACCGTTTGGAGGATCATTTTACTCTAAATCAAGCAGTTATCTGCCAGGTCCAATGTGCGAGTACCCGATGGCCTGAGTCGGAAGATCAGAGAACAAGGGTGAGGACCAGGGCGATCAAGGCTGAATAATACAGGAACGTAGGGATTGAATACCAGTCCAGGCGGTAAGCCAGGGGATATTCGAAACGGTTCCAGCGGGCGGCCGTCATCTCCCGACCGTGCTTCACATGGTACCTGTATGACAGGCGGTTGGCCCATACTTCATACCACTCGCAGCGATGGTCGTGCAAAGGCAGGCGGCATCCTATCAAACTTGGGAAACCTACCACCAGCAGATACAACGGTCCCAGTATCCGGCTCTGCAGGGTATGCCCGAATTCGTGTGCGAGGACGGAAGGCAGACGATAATCGTCCGCATTGCCTCCAACGTTTATGAATGAACCCAGTGAAACGCCCCAGTAGAAAGGCACCTTTTCCCTCCTGAGAATCACGGTAGTCCCACGGTAGGAGGAGACTTCAGAGCCACGCCTCCTGAACAAGGAAAACAGACCGCCGATGATACTCTGCGGGAGTTCCCAGACAAATCCTGAGACTATTGAAAGAAGTGTCACTATAATGATTTGAGACGGGCCTCGGCCTGCAGTTTCTCGGTTTCGTCAGGAGTTACCTTGGCCAGCATGGCAAGATACTTCTTTTCGAGCTTCTTGTTCTTGTCGCTGCGGGCAAGCAGCACGCAGTTCTTGATGGCGGTGTAATCGCCCGGATCCTTCTTCAGCACCTTGTTGTACATCTTGAGGGCATTCTTGCTGTCATGCTTGTACACCAGGTAATAGGATCCGATGTTGGTCAGGAACACGGTATTCTTCGGATAGTATCCAGCCATCTTCTCGGAAACCTCCTTGAAAGCCTCGTATGAAGCCGGAGTAGCCTGCCTGAAGAAAGTGTAGCAATATTCCTGGACCAGGGACGGGAAAAGGTCCGGACCAGGCTCGAATCCAGGATAGATCCACGTCGGATGGCTGTGTCCGTCATAGTCGATCAGTTCCTTCAAGCCGGAGAGAGCCATGTCCGGGCTGCCTTTCTCGTAACCGATCAGTGCAGCGATCTTGTAAAGACGCAGATCCAGGCGGTCCTGGGCCAGTCCGATGGCCTTGTCGATAGCCTGGGTGGCCTGTCCGAACAGCTCGTCGTCGTAGTTGGTGACCTGGAAATAGTTCACGTCATTGCCCAGCGAATCCTTCAGCGTGAGGGTAGGAGCTTCCCCCAGGTACTTCGAGGCATCTATCTTCTCCATGGAATTGGACTGGCTCTTGGAAAGGTAGTAAGTGAACTTCCCGAGCAGCATGTCCATGTCATCCGGATAGTCCTTTCCCCAGCGCTGGAGAAGGGTTTCCACTCCCACGCCTTCGACTCCCAGCTTGTTGACCAGGAGGGTGTAACGGTCCAGATAGTCTGCCTGAGAAGGCTTCTGGGCATGTGCAGGGAACTGTATTGAAACCAGGACGGCAACCAATGCCGGAATCAAAAACTTTTTCATATATCCATTCTTATCCTTCTGTTCTGCGGGTGGAGGTTGTTCCACCTCCTTCCAAGGTTCTTCACGAATCCCAGCGGATGGCCATCGTAACGCACCATCAGGAATCCCTCGGGTTGACCTTCAATGAATATGCCATCGCGGTGGAGGAACTTCAGTGCGGTCTCGCGGTCGAGTTCCACCGAAGGATATCCGTCCACCGGAGGCTCGATGCTCAGCGCCCAGTCGGCCGAAGGGATGAAATCCTGCCCCTTCCTGACGCCCCTGACCAGTCCGCTGCGCAGAGGCCTGAGCGCTTCCGGAGTAAGACGGGTCTTCCCCGAAGGAGCCGTTTTCCTCAACGCGGCGACGAACTGCCCCTCCCCTTCCACGAAGCCGGGAACCAGCAGTCCTCCGGTACGGGAAGGAATCACGCCTGGAAGGGTATCATATTCATAATCAATTATTTCTCCACCTAGTTCCGAAGCAGCCCACTCAACGGCCGAATCGTTCTCAGCCTCTTCGAAAGTGCATGTGGAATAGACGAGCAATCCCCCCTTCTTCAGCGCCGGCCATACATCGGCAAGGATGCGTCTCTGGCGGGCGGCGCATAGTTTAACCGTCTCCTCCGACCAGTCTTCAACGGCCTTGGCGTCCTTGCGGAACATCCCCTCCCCCGAGCACGGCACATCAGCCAGGATGATATCGAAATATCCCTCCAGCCTGCCGGCTTCACGGGGATCCACGCTTGTAACGATAACGTTGGGGTCGCCCCACACTGCCACATTGTCAGCCAGGACGGATGCCCTGGAACGTATCACTTCATTGGCTGTGAGTTCGAAGCCGTTCCCGTACGCAATCCTCAGCGAAGCGGCCAGGTCCGTGGTCTTACCGCCCGGTGCGGCACACAGGTCCAGCACCCTGACGGCCCTGCCGGAAACCTCGCACTCCTTCAGCAGGTCACGGAAGACCCGGCCCACTGCCATCGCGGAAGAATCCTGGACATAATAGCATCCTGCATGGAACAGAGGATCCAGGGTGAATACCGGCCTTTCCGGAAGCATCCGTCCCCACTCGCACCACGGCACCTCACGGCTTCCCGGGAAAGCGGCCGGCTTGAAAGGATTGATCCTGACCGACACCGACGACGGCTTCCGGAAAGCCTCCAGCGCGACCGCAGCCCTTCCGGCTCCGACCGCACGTTCGAGGATATCCTTCAACTGCTTCTCGTCCAGACCCTGCATTACTGATGCTTGCTCATCTCTTCCTGCATCCTGCGGAGGGTCTCTTCGTCCACCCCTTCAGGAATCTTTCCTTCGGACATGGCCACGAGGCCGTCCACAACCTTGTCGAGTGCATCCTTGATCTTCCCGCCGAGCATCACCTTCATCATGAGGTTCAGGTCGGCGTGGAACTCGATGTGGAAATCGGTCTTCGACGGCTCCGACGGGACTGCGTCGAAATGAAGGGAGCCTCCGAAACTGAACGGAGCCCCGTTGTCTATGAACTCTATCTTCGAATACGGCGTACGCTCCTTGACCATTATCCCGATCTTGAAGCCCTGGACGGTCGCGCTGATGGTGTCATAATCGGCGACTACTCCTTCCCTCTTCTCCTCGGGGAGGAACTGGAGGAAGTTGCGCATGTCCACGAAAGCCATATACAGTTCGAAAGGTTGCTTTGAAACCTGTCCGTGCTTGCTTGTTATCTGAGTTGTCATATCCTTTTCAAATCATTGTTCTTTCGGATTCCAGTTCGCGGGATCGAGGCGCCAGCAGCGGAGGACTTCCGCATCCGAGGCTCCGACATACCCGGTAGCCGTCGCCTCTTCAATAAGTGCACCATAATCGGAAACGGTGACAAGTTTCACCCCGGCTTCTTCGAAGCGCTGCCTGGCGATTTCGAACCCGTAAGTGAATATCGCCACCATCCCTAGTACTTCGGCTCCAGCCTCCCGAAGGGCCGCAACAGCCGCCAGGCTGCTCATACCGGTAGATACAAGGTCCTCTATTACAACTACTTTCGAACCGGCAGGGATCACTCCTTCAATCTGGGAACCGGTACCATGGTCCTTCTTGGCGGGGCGGACGTAGGCGAACGGCTTGCCCATCTTTTCGGCAGCCAGAACTCCGTGGGCGATGGCCCCGGTAGCGACACCCGCAACCACATCGGCCCCTGGGAATTCCCGGGTTGCGGCCTCGGAGAGCCAGAGCGCGACCTTGGCACGAAGTTCAGGATCGGAAAGGATCCTCCGGTTGTCACAGTATATCGGGGAATGCCAGCCTGAGGCCCAGGTGAAAGGTTCGTCCGGCCTGAGCAGGACGGCTTTGATCCTGAGGAGTTCGCCGGCAAGTTTTCTGTCTGTGGAGTCCATATTCTTGGAAATGATTTATAACTTTGCAGCCTGCGGCAAATATAGCAATTTTTACGGATGCACAGGATTTACCTTGAAAACAGATGCATGGTCATCTGCTCCCCCGACGAACAGGCATTGTCGGATCCGAACTCCGTGGAATTCCATCCTGAAGGCCCTGAGGGCATCGCTGCTCTGGTGGACATGTTCGAGACATCGTCTTCCCTGGCCAGGATCTACATCCCTGCCGATGACATCGAAGGCACCTACAGGGATTTCCTGTCGCAGTTCAAGGAAGTAAACGCAGCCGGCGGACTGGTTTCGAACCGCAGGGGCGACGTGCTGCTCATCAAGAGGAACGGGCTCTGGGACCTCCCGAAAGGCCATCAGGAGGAAGGAGAGGACATCCGTGTGACCGCCCTGCGCGAAGTGCAGGAGGAGACCGGAGTGGACCAGCTGGAACTGCGGGACTTGATCTGCGTCACCGACCACTGCTACCGCCGCGGCGGAATATGGCACCTGAAGCATTCCTGGTGGTACGACATGCTGTACACCGATCCTTGGGACCTGACCCCTCAGCGGGAAGAAGACATAACCAAGGCCGCCTGGGTGCCCCGGTCCGGGCTCTCCCCCTACCTGAAGAACACCTATCCTTCCATCGTGGAAGTGTTCAGGGAAGCAAGGATATGATGCCGCTTCGGCCTGAAACAATATGGCGGAACATTCCGTATATATTAAGTATCAATCATTCCGATCTTAACAATATTTATGAAATTATCGCAATTCCAATTCCTCCTGCCCAAGGACCGCGTGGCACAGGAGCCGACAAGATGGCGCGACGAATGCAAGCTCATGGTTGTCCACAAGGACACCGGCGAGATCGAGCACAGACTATTCAAGGACATCATAGATTATTTCGGGAAGGGTGACACCTTCGTATTCAACGACACGAAGGTCTTTCCTGCAAGGCTCTACGGCAAGAAGGAGAAGACCGGGGCTGACATCATGGTATTCCTCCTGAGGGAGCTCAACCGCGAGCAGCACCTCTGGGACGTAATCGTGGATCCGGCCAGGAAGATCAGGATCGGCAACAAATTGTATTTCGGAGACGACCAGAGCCTCGTGGCGGAAGTGATCGACAACACCACGTCCCGCGGGCGTACCCTCCGCTTCCTATACGACGGTCCGTACGATGATTTCAAGAATTCCCTTTTCGCACTCGGCGAACTGCCGGTTCCTAAATGGGTGAAGAACAAGGTGACTCCGGAGGACAACGAGAATTACCAGACCATCTTCGCCAAGCACGAAGGGGCTGTGGCGGTTCCGGCCGCCGGCACACATTTCAGCCGCGAGTTGTTCAACAGGATGATCCTCAAGGACATCAACAAGGCTTTCATCACGGAGCATATGGGCATAGGTCAGTTCCGCAGGGTGGATGTCGAAGACCTGTCCAAGCACAGGATGGACTCTGAGAGACTCATCATCACCGACGAGGCCTGCAAGGTGATCAACAAGTCCAAGAACTCCGGCCACAAGGTCGTGGCCATCGGAACCACCGTCCTCAGGGGACTGGAAACTTATGTGACGACGACCCACGAGGTCAAGCCATACGACGGATGGACCAACAAGTTCATATTCCCTCCTTACGATTTCTCGGTTCCTGACGCTGTTGTTTCCGGACTGCACCTTCCGGAATCCACGATGCTGATGGCCGTCGCCGCCTTCGGTGGTTTCGAGCACATCATGAACGCCTACAAGGTCGCCCTCGAGGGTGACTACCGCTTCGGCCCATACGGCGACGCGATGCTGGTCCTCTGATCGGAACGTTTCCACACGGTTCGGCACAATTCTGCAGGATTCCACACCATTCGGCACAATTCGACACGGTTCGGCACTCGGGCACCACGGCGACCCGAGGCTCGTCCTCTGATTCCACACGGTTCCGCACGGTCGGCACGATTCACACACTTGGAACCACGGCCAACGGGCACCTTCCGGAGGGCTAAGTGCGCTCAAGGGTGCGCTCAGATGGACCCTTGCGCGAGAAAAAGGGCGAAATCGTGCTCAAGGGTGCGCCTGAATGGACCCTTGCGCGTGAAAATGGGCATAATCGTGCTCAAGGGGGCACCCTAATGGACCCTTGCGCGCGGGAGAAAGGAGGGAAGAAGGGTAAGGGGGCATAAATGGACGTAATCGCGCTCAAGGGGGCATCCTAATGGGCCACAGGGTTCGTTCGGGCGGGGATTCTGGAGAATTCCGCTGAACTACAAACTTTTCGGAGCTTCGAGAAAAGCAAAAAACAAAAGAATTACATAAACCTGCAGCGGATTCACGTCCGGACTGCAGGTTTATTGTTTTATTGAGGCCGGAAAAACTATGGAATGATGGACGAGATCATTGATGATGGAGACGGGATCGTTAATAATGGACGGAAAAAAAAGGACGGGATCATCGATGATGAACGGAATCATTAATAATGGACGGGGAATTATGGACAGAATCATTAAAGAGAGGAGCGAGGAAGAGAGGATCGAGGAAGAGAGGATAGGCCTGTGCGCATTGAACAGGATATTCGGTTTCGAGCCGAGGGTGGGGGCGGCGCTGGTGGAGGCTTTCGGAGGGGCGGCGGAAGTATTCAGGCATCCGCAGGAGGAAATCGTGGAAGCCCTGATCGGGTTCGGCAGGGTGAAATATGCCTCGCAGATAGCCTGGAGCGCATTCGAGAGCGCCGCCATCGAACTGGAAGGCCTGCAGGCGGCCGGCTGCTGCTTCGTGGGGATCGGAGAGAGCGGCTATCCGAGCCTCCTGAAGGAGTGTGAGGACCCGCCGCTGGGATTGTATTTCCGCGGAACGTCCCCTCCTGAGCAAGTGTTCGGCGGCATCCCGCACATAGCCGTCATCGGCACAAGAGACCTGACATCCTACGGCCGGGAATGGTGCAGGATGATTGTGGAAGCCCTGTCCAAATCTGCGGTCAAACCACTGATAGTCAGCGGACTGGCTATTGGGGTAGACATCACCGCCCATACAGCCGCACTGGATTCCGGCCTCCCCACGGTCGCGGTGATGGCCACCGGAATAGACAGGATCTACCCACCCCGTAACAAGCAGGCCGGGGAAAGGATCGCCGCCACGGAAGGCTGCGCCCTCGTGACCGACTATCCTCCGGGAACCGTGGCCGCACGCATCAACTTCCTCAGGAGGAACAGGATCATAGCGGGAATATGCCGTGCCACCATCCTGGTCGAATCCAGGATAAAGGGAGGAGGCATGATGACGGCCAGGCTGGCATCTTCGTACGACAGGGATGTGTTCGCCCTCCCGGGGAGGCTGGACGATCCAGCTTCGCAGGGCTGCAACCTCTTGATACGTCAAAACATAGCCGAGCCGGTAGGAGACCTGGAAGAACTGATGGCGAAACTCGGCGCAGGCAGGCCGGGCACGGCCCTGAAAACGGATTTCAAGGCGGAGGTGGAAGAAGCGTACAAAGGCAGCGTGGACGAGGCCGACTTCGCCGCCCTGCTCAAGGTCGCCCTGACCGTCAAGGCCAACAGAGGAATATCGATCGATGAAATATGCCTGAAACTGGATATCCCCTACAGCCGCGCGAGGGAACTGACAACCATCCTGGAATGCGACGGATTCATATCCATCGACCTTCTCCAGCACTGTTCCGCAAAGGTAAGGTTACGGGGAGACTGAAAAAATTCCTATCTTTGAGGAAATGTATTTCATCGACACACACTGCCACATCACCGACGAGGCCTTTTCGGGCGAAGAGGATGAGTACATCTCCCGCGCCCTGGAGGCAGGCGTCGGGATGATGCTCCAGCCGGACGTGGACAGCAGCGAGAGGGCGGCCATGTTCGCCCTGACGGAACGCCACCCTGACGTCCTGCGCCCGATGATCGGCCTGTATCCCGGCTCGGTAACGGACCGGTGGAGGGAGGAGATAGACCGGATGATGGAATATTCGCACCGCCCGGTAGTCGCGGTGGGTGAGATCGGCCTTGACTACCACGAAGGCAAAGAGTTCGCAAAGGAGCAGCAGGAAGCCCTGGAGTGGCAGTTCGATTGGGCGGCCGGACGTGACCTTCCCGTCAACATCCACCTCCGCGATGCGATGGGCGATTTCCTGGACGTCGTGCGCAGGCACAAGGGCCTCAGGGGGAACATGCATGCCTACAGCGGAAGCTACGAGTCCTTCCTGGAGCTCCAGAAACTCGGAGACTGGTACATAGGAGTGGGAGGAGTCGTGACTTTCAAGAACGCTTCCCTGGCGGAAGTGGTGAAGAGGGTCCCGCTGGAAAGGATAGTGCTGGAAACCGACGCTCCGTACCTGACTCCGGTACCTTACAGGGGAAGGCGCAACGAAAGCTCCTATATCCCCTACATCGCAGCCATGATAGCACAACTCAAGGGCGTCTCCGTCGAGGAAGTCGCCGAAACGACCACGAATAACGCCAAAACACTTTTCGGAATATGAAAAAATCATCCATCCTGCTGATCTACACCGGCGGTACGATAGGAATGAGGCAGGACCCCGGGGACCTGACCCTCAAGCCTTTCGACTTCAGTCAGATCCTGGAGGAAGTCCCCGAACTGCAGAAATTCGCCTTCCGCATCGATTCCTATACCTTCGACCCGCTGATAGATTCTTCAGACGTCCAGCCTTCCCTCTGGAAGGAACTTGCCACCCTCATCCGCGACAGGTATGAGGAATATGACGGATTCGTGGTCCTCCACGGGACAGACACCATGGCATATTCCGCCTCAGCCCTGAGTTTCATGCTGGAGAACCTCGCCAAACCGGTGGTTTTCACCGGAAGCCAGCTTCCGATCGGCGTGGCCAGGACCGACGGGAAGGAGAACCTGATCTCTGCGGTCGAAATCGCGTCCGCGAAGGATGCACAGGGCCACCCGATCGTTCCTGAAGTGAGCATATTCTTCAACTCGAAGCTGCTCAGGGGGAACCGCAGCACAAAGGTCAGCTCGGAGGATTTCAGCGCGTTCCGGTCCCCGAACTATCCTCCGCTCGCCGAAGCCGGGATCAGCATTAAATACAACAAAGCAGCCATCCGGAAACCTGCCGCATGGGACGAGCCGCTGGAGATCAGCACCGCCCTGGATACGAGCGTCTCCATACTGAAGGTCCACCCCGGCATCACCCCCCAGGTCATGAAATATTTCATGTGCGGTGACGCGACCAGGGCCGTGATCATCGAAACCTACGGTTCCGGGAACGCCCCTTCAAGGCAGTGGTTCCTGGATATTGTCCAGGAAGCTGCAGCCATGGGGAAAGTGCTGATGAACGTCACCCAGTGCATGTCCGGAACGGTCAACATGGACCTTTATGCGACCGGGAAGGCTCTCGAGAAAGCGGGTGTGGTTTCCGGCCGGGACATTACCACGGAGGGCGCGCTGGCCAAGCTTTTCTACCTACTCGGCAAGGGCCGCGACAACACCTGGGTGAAGGCTCATCTGGGCGAAAATATCATGGGAGAAATTTCCTTATAGATATTGCCTTTTGAAAATTATTTAGTAAATTGCACACGATTTTTAGATGGTTCACAACCACATAATCAAGACTTGGAAAATATAACTATTTAATACTTTATTAATTAAAACACACGAAAACAGTATGAAAAAGTTTTTCATGTTCTTGGCAGTAGCTGGTGCTCTCACCTTTACTGCAAGCATTGCATCCGCTCAGGACCAGCCTGCCGCTGAAGGCGAAGCTACCGAGCAAGTTCAGGAAGCAGCTCCGGCAGAAGAGGCTCCGGCCCAGTTGACTGCAGAAGACCTTCTCAAGGGAACCGGTGAGGATGTTCCGTTCCACCAGCAGCTCAAGTCCTACTTCATCCAGGGAGGTCCTGGCTTCATGTCAATGATCCTCCTCTGCTTGATCATCGGTCTCGCACTCGCTATCGAAAGGATCCTCTACCTCTCCTTCGCCAAGACCAACACCAAGAAGCTCGTCAAGAAAGTTGAAGACGCTCTTGCTGAAGGTGGTGTCGAGAAGGCAAAGGAAGTCTGCCGCAACACCAAGGGCCCAGTCGCCAGCATTTTCTACGATGGTCTCCTTCACTATGACGAAGGCCTCGACGTGGTTGAAAAGAGAATCGCTTCTTCCGGTGGTGTCCAGATGAGCCTTATGGAGAACAACCTCTCCTGGATCTCCCTCTTCATCGCAATCGCTCCTTCACTCGGATTCTTGGGAACCGTCATCGGTATGGTCAAGGCATTCGATGCTATCGAGGCTGCAGGTGACATCTCCCCTAACATCGTCGCTGGTGGTATGAAGGTCGCCCTTATCACAACGGTCGCCGGTCTTATCGTAGCTATGATTCTCCAGGTGTTCTACAACTATATTCTTTCCAGGATCGACGCTCTGTCAATTGACATGGAAGAGGCTTCCATCGACCTCGTCGACACTCTCGCAAAATACGAGAAGAAGAACAAATAATTGTAGTTCGTCCAACTTTTAGAATCAGATAACATAATGAGCAAGATATTCAAAATAGTCGGTTGGGTATTGGGAATCCTGGGAATCATCCTCGGAATCATCTGCTTGTCGACAAGCGGTGGCAACGTGGATGTCCTCCTCCGATATACCTACTTCCTGCTTATCGCAGCGGTAGTCATATTGGTTGGATTGGTAATACTCATGGCCGCGAAAAACAATCCGAAGAGCCTCATCAAGGGTCTGCTCGTACTGGTCGGCATCGTTGCACTGGTGCTGATCTGCTACGCAGTGTCCAAGGGCGCTCCGGCTCTCAGCCTTAAGAGCCAGCCAAGCGCATCGATGCTCAAGCTGACTGACACCATACTTCTGCTTACGGAAATCCTCGGAATTGCAGCCATTGCAGCAATCATCTTTGCAGTAATCAGAAACGTTATCACCAAATAAACCACATCAGCTATGTCTAAAAGAAAAACACCAGGTCTGAATACTCAGTCGACAGCTGATATCGCATTCCTTCTCCTCTGCTACTTCCTGATGGTGTCCACCATGGACCAGCAGTCCGGTCTGCAGCGCCGTCTCCCTCCTATGCCAACCAACGAGCAGAAGCAGGAAGACACGAAGGTCAACAAGCGTAATATCATCATCGTGAAGATCAATTCTTCAGACAGACTGTTTGCCGGTGACCAGCTTTTGGACGTTAGCCAGCTCAAGGACAAGATCAAGGAATTCATCACGAACCCTAACGACGATCCTAACCTTCCTGAAAGGGAGAAGAAGGTCATCGAAGGTTTCGGTGAGTATCCTGTATCCAAAGGAATCATTTCCCTCCAGAATGACCGAGGAACAAGTTACAAGGCATACATCGCTGTACAGAACGAGCTCGTGAAGGCTGTCAACGAAGTCCGCAACGACTTCTGCCGCCAGCATTTCGGCAGGCCGTTCAACTCCTGCGACGAGGCACAGCAGAAGATTGCCAAGGACGCCATTCCTCAGAATATTTCCGAGGCTGAACCTAAGGATGTAACCAAAAAGTAATACGGGAGGACGACAAAATGCCTATTTTCAAAAGAAGCGGTAAAAAAGAAATGCCTGAGTTGGGAACCAGCTCCGACATCGTGTTCATGTTCCTGTTCTTCTTTATGGTTACGACCCAGATGCGTTCCAGCGAGGTCAAGGTAAGGGTAAAGCTTCCTGAGGCCACGGAGATCGCAAAGCTTGAAAGGAAAGACTTGGCTTCATACATCTACATCGGTTCCCCTACCGCCCAGTATCAGGGCCAGTACGGTACCGAGACCCGTATCCAGCTCAACGACTCTTTCAAGACGACGAACGACATCCGCGACTTCATCGCCGCCGAACGCGACGCAATGAGCGAGGCCGACCGCCAGTTGATGCAGGTTTCACTGAAAGCAGACGAAGATGCCAGGATGGGTATCATAACGGACGTGAAGCAGGAGCTTAGGCGCTGCTCCGCCCTCAAGATTATGTACGCAGCCCGCAGGGCAGCCGAATAACCCAGAGCATCGATATTATAGAAAAATGACCTCAAGTTTTTGGGGTCATTTTTTTATATTTGTACAGATAAACGGCTATTCTATGAAACTCAGCAAAACCGCGTTATTCTTCTTATTCTTTGCGACTTCCCTGCTGGCATCCTGCGGCAGGCGGAGCCAAATGACGCAGCTTTCCGACATCGAGTCCTACATCGATGCACGACCGGACAGCGCACTTGCTTCCATCAGGAATATCGACACTTCAGCCCTTCACGGCAAGGAAGCCAAGGCAAAGTTCGCCCTTCTCCACGCCATCGCCCTGGACAAAAACTACATCGACACGGCCGACACGCGCGTCATCCAGCCAGCCATAGACTGGTATGAGCGCCACGGAACCCCCGAAGAACGGCTGAAAGCGTACTTATACCTGGGAGCAGAACAATACAATGCAGCGCTTTACGACCAGGCGATCGTGTCATTCGAAAAGGCTGATGAACAATCACCACACATAGAGGACCAGAATCTTCTAGGGATTTTGTACTCAAGGATGGCCGAGACATACACCAGATCCTTTCAATATGCCATCGCCGATAAGTTCATCGATAAATCCATCAATTGCTTTAAACTAGCCCAACGGAAGGGTCAGGAGAACCTTGAGCGTATAATCAAAGCACAAAATCAAGTCCGACTTATGGAATGGGAGAAGGCCGACAGTTGCTTCCAGACCCTAATAGCGGATAGTACACTATCGCAAAATCTTAAAGGAGCAATACAAGGATATTATGCAATGGATATCCTATATGATCCATCAAAGGAGGATGTGGGCGCCTTGGAACACTTTAAATCTGCCATAGAATACAATGGAGGTCTTTCTGAGCCTGAACAGTACTGTGCCTATGCTTACGTTCTTGATATTTCCGGCTTTACAGCGCAGTCTGATTCCTTGTTCAACACAGTCGCCTCTTTAGGGGGCACTTTCGAATACAGCTATAACTACTGGAAATACAGAGTAGCATTTAAGAAAAAGGATTACAAACTAGCGCATGATTATCTTTGGACTGCCCAGTCTTTTGCTGATTCCATAAAGCAGAAGAGTAACTCTCTGTCAGCAGCAAACTCTCATAGGGAGTATCTTGAAAAAGTGAATATAGCCAAGGAGATATCCATTACCTATCAGCGAAAGCTTTTATTGGCCTTATCCACTATCAGTCTATTGCTTTTGGTATTAGTCATTTATCTGCTTATAAACTTGAGGCGCAGGCAAACAGAAGAGCAAGGACGAATGGGAATAGTTTTAGACCAGATAAATGAGATCCGGGAGGAGATGGACAGCCAAACGAGAAGGCATACAAAAGTTAAGTTCTCATACTTGGCAAAGCTTTATGAAATGGTCTACCATCTCGGCATCGAGGGAATATCAAATAAAGAGCTATATAAACTAGTCAATAAAGAAATTGATATCTTGAAAAAAGATATGGCAACCCAGAAAGAATTTGAAGGGCTCCTGAACGAGGAAGGAGATAGGATCATGGAGAGATTCAGGGATAGCTTCAAAAATCTGTCGGACGAAGAATACCGCCTTGCCAGTTTGATATTTGCCGGTTTCGACAATACAACGATAATGATAATCATGGACATCTCTTCCTTGGAATACACCAGAGTTAAAAAGAGCCGCCTCAAGCACATGATCGAGGCCTCCTCAACAACAGATAAAGAGGTGTTCCTGGAGTATTTCAAGAAAATGGCTGATAATCAAAAGCGTAACAACAGCCTTTAAGATAAGCTCATAAGCACCAATCAGTCAACAACTTACAAAGCACCCTAAAATAACAGGAAAACAAAAGCGTAACAAACCCCGTTTTTGATACCGCTTCGATGTGGGTAAGTTCTTTTTTTTGAGTATTATTGAAAAACTAATCAAGAATTATAAACACAATATTACAATTTTATATGACTTCAGATAGAATCACTAAACAAGTAATCAGGGTTATTTGTTTCGTTTTTTTTGCTTGTATTCTCCTTTCTTGTCAAAAAGAATTGTCGGCTGGACCGGGGCAGGAAATAGTTCTCTCTACAAAAGCATTTCAGGTTGGCCCTGACGGAGGACATTACGAGATTACCGTTCTTAATAGGAAAAATATTGATATTGACTATATTTTCGATGAAATAAGTCACAAATTATTATACTGGGGTAGTAATAGGACCCACTTCCAGATGGATGAACTTAGTGTCAGACATAAGAAGAATGAGAACACGATAGAAATTGATGTCGCTCCTTCAGACACACTGAATGAATGGTGGATAGATGTCCATAGCCTGAATGTGTCTGATAGAATTACTATTATCCAAAACGGCGAGTAAGCAGGTTTCTTTTCGATTTGGAAGTTTTATATTGTATCGCAGATGAAAAAGCTTATAACGATAATCAGTCTATTGGTTGCTATTGCTCTCTCCAATACTGCTTGGGCACAGGAGAAGGGTCAATGGAACGGTAAGCGATTCGAAAACATTGTACAGATAGGAAGTGGGTTATACCTGCAAAATGGCTATTATGGCGAAATGAACAATCCCGGGGGCGCTATGAGATTGTCCTACGGATTGGATACAAGGTTGAATGAAACTTGGTCAGTAATGCCAGGAATCGGATTGACGTATATGATTGGGGAGATTTCTCATCACCACTGGAAAAGTGGAGTCCTTCTTCCAGAGTATGGAGCTGACCCGGACAACTATGCGTGCATTGATGTATTCAGCGACATAAGATATCACTTTAAAGCTGACCGCCTCAGAATGGTAATTGGACTTGGCCCTGCCCTGTCCTACGGTGATGGAGGCACCTATTATATCGATGCTGATCCATCCGACCCTTTGAATCAATGCGATAAATTCAAGCATTTTGGAGTTTGGCTTCGTCCAAGTGTGATGTTCGAGTTCGGCAGACACTTCAAGTTGGGATTCGAAGGGAACCTCGGGTTAAATAATATGCGTATCTTATACCCTGAATACCACGTTGTAAATACAAATCGCTTCGCCAATCTTATGGTAGTAGCAGGATTCGGATTCTGATAGTTTCCTTAATAATAAACGTTTAATTATGAAAAGATTGTTATTGGCCACTCTTCTGTCAGTCGTCTCAATGACCATTGCAACAGCACAGCCCGGTCACTTCCAATTATCCTTGTCTTCAAACATTGGCCCAAATAATCATTTTGTATTGCTTGATAACAAGTATGCACCAAATATGGACATCAAGGCTGCCTACTTATTTGATGTTGGCAGCCATTTGAAGTTGGGTGCTGGAACTGGAGTCGGTCTTTCTACAGTCATTTCTTACGAAACAACAGGGTTTGTAAAAGACGACGGTGTGGTGGAGTCTATTGGGAATAGCGTATTGCCAAGCATCCCTGTTTTCGCGATTGCAAAAATGAATTACAAGAAGGAATCAAGTACTCCTTTCTTTAAGGTTGAAGTCGGACATCGCTTCGCCAGGATGGATGATTCCTATAAGGGACATTTCAATCCTTACTTGTTCAATGTAATACCTTCGATCGGATATGACTTCGCCATTGGCAAACATAAACTGGGTCTTGAACTAGGTGCAGAGTGGATCAGCTTCAAGAAAACATACCAGCCGGCTAAATCAGATTACCTACTATCCGGAGGGAGAATGGATCTGTCAGCAGACAACTTCAACGGAGCCTATTTCGCAATGACCTACATTTTCTAGGTTTATTTATCGTTGGTTTTCATAACCTATTTATCCCCATCTACCCATTGACAAGCGGCGATTTTGTGCTATATTTGTGAGATAGTATTGTTTTTTGAAAAAACTTGACACAAATGAGCACTATTGCAAGGACTAAAGTGAAGGAGCTTCTCAAGGCCGAACCGGGCCGGGAAGTTCTCGCCAAAGGCTGGGTAAGGACAAAGAGAGGCAACAAACAGATCAAGTTCATCGCCCTCAACGATGGATCCACAGTCAACAATATCCAGGTCGTTGCAGATACATCCAAGTTCGAAGACTCGCTGCTCGCCAAGATCACCACGGGAGCCAGCATCAGCGTAAAAGGCAACCTGGTCGAATCCGTAGGAAGCGGTCAGGCTGTAGAAATCCAGGCCAGCGAGATAGAAGTGATCGGTGAATGCGACCCGATGAGGTTCCCTCTCCAGAAGAAGGACACTTCCCTGGAGTATCTCCGCACGGTTGCACATATGCGCCTGCGCACGAACACCTTCGGAGCTGTGCTCAGGATCCGCCACGCAATGGCCTTCGCCATACATAAGTTCTTCAATGACAAAGGCTTCGTGTATCTGAACACCCCTCTGATCACAGAATCCGACGCAGAAGGTGCCGGAGATATGTTCCAGGTCACCACGATGAACCTTGAGAATGTCCCGAAGAAGGAGAACGGCAAGGTTGACTTCAGCAAGGATTTCTTCGGGAAGAAGACAAGCCTCACCGTGAGCGGCCAGCTCGAAGGAGAGCTCGGAGCTACAGCTGTAGGAGAGATATACACATTCGGACCTACTTTCAGGGCAGAGAATTCCAACACTCCGAGACACCTCGCCGAGTTCTGGATGATCGAGCCTGAGATGGCCTTCTACGACATTGACGACAATATGGTCCTCGCAGAGGAATTCGTGAAATACCTGGTCCAGTACGCCCTCGACAACTGCATGGACGACCTCAGGTTCCTCAACGACAAATACGACGACGGACTTATCGAAAGGCTCCGCAGCGTGCTCGGAATCGATTTCCAGAGAGTGACTTACACCGAAGCCATAGATATCCTCGAGGCCGCCGTGAAGAACGGAACCACGTTCGAGTTCCCGGTTCACTGGGGTTCCGACCTGCAGAGTGAGCACGAGCGTTACCTCGTCGAGAAGCATTTCGGCAAGCCGGTGATCCTCACGGACTTCCCTATGGCCATCAAGGCATTCTACATGAAGCAGAACGAGGGATGCGCTCCTGGACGCGAAACCGTCCGCGGAATGGATATCCTCTTCCCTAAGATCGGAGAGATAATCGGTGGTTCCGAAAGGGAGGCCTCCCTGGAGAAGCTTGAGAGAAGGATCGACGAGCTGGGGATGAGCCGGAAGAACCTCGAGTGGTACATCGACACCCGCCGTTACGGCACAGTGCCTCACAGCGGTTTCGGACTCGGTTTCGAAAGGTTGCTCCTGTTCGTTACCGGAATGTCCAATATCCGTGACGTCATCCCGTTCCCGAGGACTCCGAAGAACGCCGAATTCTAGAATCTGAAAACCATAAACAACACAAGGATATGCTGGTAATTGGAATAGCCGGAGGTTCCGGTTCGGGAAAAACCACAGTCGTGAATTCCATCACTGAGAAACTCAAGGAAAAGGTGGTGGTAATACCGCAAGACTCTTATTACAAGGATTCCAGCCATCTTCCGATGGAAGAGAGGCAGCAGATCAATTTCGACCATCCGGAAGCGATCGATTTCAAGTTGCTCTGCGAGCAGCTGAAGGAGCTGAAGAGCGGGAAATCCATCGAGCAGCCTGTCTATTCATATATCACCTGCTCCAGGTCGAAGACCGAAACGGTAACGGTGGAGCCGGCGGAAGTCATAATCATAGAAGGCATCCTGGTGTTTACCTGCAAGCCGCTCAGGGACCAGATGGACATCAAGATATTCGTAGATGCGGATGACGACGACCGTCTGATGCGAGTGATGGCAAGGGATATACTCGAGAGGGGCAAGACCGTAGAGACCGTAATCGAAAGATATACCAAGACCGTCAAGCCGATGTACCTCCAGTTCATAGAGCCGAGCAAGCGCTATGCGGACATCATAATCCCTCAGGGCGGCCACAACAAAGTCGCCATCGACATCATTTCGGCGACGATTGAGAAATCTCTCAGCGAAAAACAGCTTGAAGCAACCAAATAGCGACGACTATGACCGGCGAAGACAGGGCAGGACTTTATATCACGGTGATCTTCCATCTGTTGGTGATCATCGTGCTGCTCGCCAGTCAGATCAGTTCAGCGCTCAGGAAGGGGGAATCCTTCTTGATTGATTTCTCCAAGCAGGAGATAATCGAGGAAAAGAAGAAGGAAGAGAACCTAAAGGAGGAGGTCAAGCAGAAACTCGACCGGATGCTCGATTCCTATGCCGGAGTACCGATCAGGAACATCGCCGTGGACAGGAGTTCGACCCTCAAGGACGACCGCAACACCAATGCGGAGGAGCTATACAAGGAAGCCGAAAGGCTTGCCAGGGAGCTGGAGAACGGGTACGAAATAGATGAACCGGACGATTACATCCCGATCAGCAAACCTGTCTCGCAGAAGAAAGAACCCCAGAAGAAGCAGCAGTACAGCGGACCTTCCGTGGTATCTTACGACCTCGCAGGCAGGAAGGCCAGCAGACTCTCGATCCCTGCCTACAGGTGTTTCGGAGCCGGACACGTGACCGTCATCATCACGGTGGATCCTTCAGGAAACGTCGTGAACGCGAAGATACAGGAAGATGTGTCCTCGAATGACAAGTGTCTCAGGGACTTTGCGATACGCGCCGCACGTACTTCAAAATTCTCGGCATCAAGCTCTGCCCCTCCAAGGCAGATCGGGAACATAGTCTATATGTTCATCGCTCAATGATTTGTGTTATATTTGCAATATGAGCAAGAAGACGCTGGTCATAATGATCGTAGCTGCTTTGGTACTCCTCGGAGGCATTGCAGCCGGAATCTCATATCTATACAAATCGGACAGTCCTGGAAGTGGAACGGCAGCAGGGAGTGGCCAGTTCATCGAGAACCATAGCCTGGTCACTGCGATTCCTTCCGATGCAGCCCTTGTGCTGTGCGTCAAGGACTTCGGCAAGGCCTGCGAGATGCTTTCCGATACTGCCGCCGTATTCAGGGAACTCACTTCCGGTAAATTCGACAAACTCCTTTCCGAGGATTATCCCGGACTGAAGAGGAACCAGGCCATCCTCTCCGTCCATTATACCAAGGATATGCCCCCGCTTCTTGTCATCGAGGCCGCCAAGGCCATCGCGGACACCCTTCCGGACTGCACCAAGCTCATGGCCACGGCCGATTCCGCAGGCCTGTTCTGCAAGACAAGCGGAGGCTTGATACTCATCTCCCCTTCGGAAACGATAGTGAATTCTTCGCTCAGGCACATCTCCGAAGGGCATTCCGTCCTTGAATCAAGCGGGTTCTCCGAACTCTCCTCGAATATTTCCGGCGACAACATACTCTTTGCCTCGAATGCATATACCGACAACATCCTGGACGCGTATTTCGCGAAAAGGCACCGCAAATGCGCACCTTTCCTGAAGGAGATGTCCGACTGGGTGGCGTTCAGCATCAACAAATATTCAAGCGAAGGGGTTGCGGCGCATGGTGAACTGCTTTACGGAAGCGATCCGGCCTATTACATGAACGTGCTCCGGCACGCCGGCACAGGACCTGTCACCGTCTCCGAGGCGCTCCCGTCATGGACTGACTTCGTAATCGACATCCCGGTAGGAAATATCACCGCATATCTCAAGGCTTACAGGAGCTACCTCGACGCCAAGACCAAGCTCGACAAGTATGAATATACCCTCTCAAGGCAGAAGAAGGAGCACGGAATATCCGCCGAGGAATGGGCCAAGTCCTTGGATATCAAGGAAGTAGCCCTCGCAGACATCCACTTCGAGAGCAAGCTCCGGCACGTGATACTCATCAAGCCTGGAGTCAAGCACCCTGAAAACGCCGTCAAGGATTTCGGGGCCACAGCAGGCTTCCTGAAGACCTTGTTCGGAGGGATATTCACTGGAGAAAGCGAGACTTCGGCCACTTTCGTCAACGGCTGGATCGTCGCCGGGGAGGACGACGTGATCCGGAAATATGCCGACGCCCTCGGGGAAACCCTTGCCGACCGCCTTGCGTCGAACGTGTCCGGAGACAGGGTCCCTCAGAAGGGATGCGGGTTCTGGGTTTACCATTCACTCAGCGAGGATCCGTCCCTGATAGACGTCAACTTCAGTCCTTTGATGGCCAAGGGAGTCCGAAGGGTGATTGGCGGAGTGACTTACGTCCCGGCTACATTGTACGCCACCGCGCAGGGGGACAAGATGGGCCTTGAGTTCCAGATAGACAGGATGCTCCTGAAGCAGGAACGCACTCCTGAAACCAGCAGGGACACCACGGTCAGCGTGCCTGCGGGCCCGTTCAAAGTCACGAACAGCGGCACCGGAAAAGTCAACAAGTTCTACCAGAACAGCCATCTTTCCCTGTGCCTGCAGGACGAGAACGGAAAGGACCTCTGGGGCATCCCGTTCAAGTATCCGATCTGCGGGTTCGTACAGGAGGCCGACTATTTCAACAACGGCAAGATCCAGTTCCTGTTCGCTGCGGACACAAAGCTCTACCTCATAGACCGCCTGGGCAGGTTCGTGAGCGGATTCCCTGTGGAATTGGGCAAGGAAGTTGCGGTAGGACCTAAGCTGTATGACTTCACGGGAGCCAAAGGTTACACCGCGATGGTCGTATTCAAGGACAATACGGTCGGATACGTGGATCTCCACGGCAGGACGGTCGCATCCTGGAAAGGGATCGATGCGCCTGACACCATCAAGGAGGTTCCGGAACTGCTGGAATCCGGCGGAAAGAAATACTGGCTGGTCAGGACGGCCTCACGCACCCTGGTCTATCCTTTCGAGGGCGGAGAGTCCCTGGTCAAGGGAGAGGGTGACAAGAGGATCAGGCCGGACAGCAAGATTACTGTTAATGAGAAAGGTTCCATCTCTGGAGTGTGCTATGACGGGAAGGAGCGAACCTTCAGGTTAGGACAATAAAAAAAAGATTATATGGCTGAGTTTCAATTCCAATCGGTCAACAAACTCCTTGAAAAGAGTTTCAGGGAGAACTGGGACAGGCAGGCACTTTCGAATTACCAGGGCGTCAGCCTCTGCTACAGGGATGTGGCAAGACGAATAGAGAAGCTTCACATAGCCTTCGAGAAGTGCTTCCTCCACAAGGGGGACAAGGTCGCGATCTGCGCCCGCAACCAGGTGAACTGGGCTGTCAGCTATCTGGCCACCATCACCTACGGAGCGGTCGTGGTCCCGATCCTGCACGAATTCAAGCCGGGGAATATCCATTACCTGGTCAACCACTCGGAAGCCAAGGTTCTCTTCGTGGATGACGTCGTATGGGAGGGACTCAGTCCGGACGAGATGCCGGGAGTGTTCGCGGTCGTCCGCATAAACACCTTCCAGCTCCTGTACGCCCGGGTCCCGAGGATCACCGAGGCCAGGGAACACATGAACGAATATTTCGGAAAGAGGCATCCTAATTCTTTCGAAGCCGAAGATCTCTGCTACTACAAGGACTCCCCTAACGAACTGGCGATGATCAACTACACTTCCGGAACTTCCGGATTCTCAAAGGGTGTGATGATCCCGTACAGGGCCCTGTGCTCCAACATCCAGTTCGCCGCCAAGGTGCTTCCGGAACTCAACAACAAGAGCAGCTGCGTGTCGATGCTCCCATCCGCCCACATGTACGGAATGATGTTCGAGTTCCTGTACCAGATGGTCATCGGATCGCACGTCCACTTCCTGACCAGGGTACCGAGTCCCAAGATCATCACCCAGGCATTGCAGGAGGTCAAACCGAACATCATAATCGCCGTACCGCTGATCATCGAGAAGGTTTACAAGTCGAAGATCCAGAAGCTGGTCGAAAAGGGCAGCGTCAAGACTATGCTGATGATTCCGGGCTTAGACAAGATAATCAAGAAGAACATCCGCACGGAGCTGGTCAACGCTTTCGGAGGGAACTTCGTGGAGATCATCATGGGCGGTGCCGCTTTCAACAAGGACATCGAGAAGTTCTTCTACGACATAGAGTTCCCTTACACGGTCGGATACGGCATGACCGAGTGTGCCCCTATCATCACCTACGCGCACTTCAACGACAAGAAGCTATATTCCTGCGGCAAGGCCGCCCTCAACATGGAGATCAGGATCGATTCGGAGAATCCGGAACTGATCGAAGGAGAAATCCAGTGCAAGGGCCCTAACACCGCGCTGGGATATTACAAGAACGAAGAGGCAACCAAGGACCTGTTCACCGAGGACGGATGGATGAGGACCGGGGATATGGGCGTCATCGACAAGGAAGGATATCTTTTCATCAGAGGCCGTTCCAAGTGCATGATCCTTGGCCCGAACGGACAGAACATCTACCCTGAGGAGCTGGAATCAGTGATCAATGCCGTTGCGTACGTGGTGGAATCCCTTGTCATCGAAGACAACGGCGGACTAACCGCCCTGATCTATCCTGACTATCACATGGGAGAACTGGACGGAATGAACCGCACGGAGCTCGAGAACACGCTTTCCGGACTGCTTCCGGTGATCAACAGGGATCTCCCGGCATATGCCCAGATCCGCAAGATAGAATTCATGCCGGAGGATTTCGAAAGGACACCTAAGCGTTCTATCAAGAGATACCTCTACCAGAGAAACAACAAGTAATGGAAAAATTCGACCACAGATACCTGGAGATGGCCGAAGTATGGGCCAGGAACTCCTATTGCAAGAGGCGTCAGGTAGGTGCCCTGATAGTCAAGGACAGGATGATCATATCCGATGGTTACAACGGTACCCCTTCCGGATTCGAGAACATCTGTGAAGATGAGAACGGGGTCACCAAGCCATATGTCCTGCATGCCGAGGCCAACGCCATCACCAAGGTGGCCAAATCCGGGAACAGCAGCCAGGGTGCGACCCTCTACGTGACCGCTTCTCCTTGCATGGAATGCTCCAAGCTGATCATCCAGGCCGGCATCAAGAGGGTGGTTTACAAGGACGAATACCGCCTCACCGACGGAGTTGACCTCCTGCGGAGAGCCGGCATCGAAGTCGAAAAGATCGATTAGAATGAAAAGGATATCATCCGTATGGATAGCACTCCTCGGGATCGTCGTAGGAGCGCTCATGGCGCTCACATACAACGCATATACCCAGAGGAAGAACTTGATAAACGTACAGAACAACCAGTGGCGTAAACTGAACCTCATCCTGGACAAGATCGACAAGAACTATGTCGATACCATAAACCGGGAGGATCTGACCGACGCAGCCATCACTGCTGCCCTTGCCGCCCTGGACCCTCATTCCGTCTATATGCCTCCGGTTGAGCTTGACCAGGCTGAAACCGACCTGGCCGGCAACTTCGACGGCATCGGCATCCAGTTCAACGTGCCGAACGATACCGCCATAGTCCTGGAAGTTATTCCTGGCGGACCGTCCGAGAAAGTCGGACTCCAGCAAGGCGACCGCATCCTCAAGGTGGATGACAAGGTCATCGCAGGTGTCAAGTTCCCTCAGGACAGCATGGTACGGAGGATGAAAGGCCCTGCCGGAACGAAGGTCACCATTACCGTCGGCCGCGGCAAGGAAGAGATACCTTTCGAAATCACCAGAGGGAAAATCCCTGTACATTGCGTCGATGCAGCCTTTATGGTCAGCGACAGCACCGGCTACATCAAGCTTGCCAAATTCAGCAGGACCACCTTCTCCGAGGTTTACGACGCTTGTGTTTCCTTGTACGACCAAGGCATGCGCAGACTCATATTCGACCTCAGGGACAATACCGGAGGGTATTTCGACCAGGCCCTGCTCCTCAGCAACATGTTCCTTGAAAAGGGAGACGAGATCGTGTACATGGAAGGCCTGCACCGCAAGAAGGAGGAATACAAGGCAGACGGAGGCGGAATCATGAGGAACATGAAACTTACCGTACTCATCAACGAATCCTCGGCGTCTTCCAGCGAGATATTCGCAGGTGCCATCCAGGATAACGACAGAGGTGTGATCATGGGTCGGCGTTCATTCGGAAAGGGCCTCGTACAGGAGCCTATCTACTTCTCCGACGGGTCCGGAGTCAGGCTTACCGTGGCAAGGTTCTACACCCCGTCCGGAAGGTGCATCCAAAAGCCGTATTCGGATGATTACCAGTACGATATCTACAAGCGCTACACTGATGGCGAGATGTACGACGCCGACAGTATCAAGGTGGATTCCACTTTGGCCTACAAGACTGTTGGAGGCAGGACCGTATTCGGCGGCGGAGGCATAATCCCGGAC
>JAEEGJ010006849.1_pt1 | contig 33607 bp, 32 predicted proteins | sample 8958761 | NCBI WGS metagenome assembly JAEEGJ01 (sample SAMN16246546, study PRJNA631951) | gut metagenome | biome: gut microbiome; feature: rumen; material: RS-attached | host: Bos | place: Iran: Karaj | collected 2018-10
GTACCTGTAACCTTCCGTCTTCAGTAATTTTTAAAGATGAACGCATTCAACAAATTACACATATTAGTTGGATTCACTCTAATGTTAGGCTTGCTCCACGCATGTGGGAGCAAGCCTAATCCTGAAATGGAGGAGGCCTATCAGAAGGCTGCCAGCTGTCTGGCTGCCGACGAGAGTTTCTACCCCATTATCGACGAAGCGCTCTATTATTTCCAGAACCAGACGCTCGACAGCATCACCCCCGAGTATATCAACGAGCAGGAGGCTGTGCAGAAGCTGATGAATCTGGAGACCTGGCTGGCGTTCACCACGCGTGACTTCACCGCCAAGGAAAGAAAGAACCTGCAGGACCGCAAGTATCTGCCGCGGGCACTCCCCATTGCCTACGACGGTCTTGCCATCATCGTGAACAATGCCAATCCCGATACCTGCATCACTGTGAAGGATTTCCGTCATATCCTCCTGGGAGAGATGACCAAGTGGAACGAGCTCAACCCGAAGTCGGCTCTGGGCGATATCGACGTGGTCTTCGACAATCCCCTGTCGAGCACCGTCCGCTGGTGTGTCGACTCCATCCTCGGAGGTCAGGAATTCAAGAACCCCAACATCGGTGCTGTGAAGACCAGTGCCGCTGTGATCGACTATGTGGAGAACCATAAGAATGCCCTCGGCATTATCGGTTCTAACTGGCTAAACGACAAACGTGACACCACGAATGTCACCTTCAAGAAGAATATTACCGTGATGGGTGTCTCCCGACTCGACTCCGCCACTAAGGCCAACAGTTGGAAGCCCTATCAATTCTATTTATATAATGGCAACTATCCCCTCATCCGCACCATCTACGCCCTGTTGAACGAGCCCAGGAGCGGCGTGCCTTCGAGCTTCGCCCACTTCTGTCAGTTGCCCAAGGGCCAGAAAATCATCCTGCGCTACGGCCTGCTGCCACGAACGGCAAACATGAACGTCAGAGAGGTCATAGTGAACAAGGATTAAAACTGATTAAACCATTTGAGTTTTCAAACGTCATAACAAACGAGAGATAATTAACAAGATGTATAACGTAAAAAACGAGAGAATTATGAAAACGATCAAATATTTAGTAATGGGTGTGATGCTGGCAGGTTTCAGCACCGCCGCTATGGCACAGGAGGCAGAGCTCAACGCAGCCCTGCAGGCCATCAAGAACAATGCAGCCGACAAGGCTGACGTAGTGAAAACCGCTCAGAAGAAGAACAAGAAGAACCCCGATGCCCTTGTAGCTATCGGTCGCGCCTTCTACGAGGCTCAGGACACCGCTCAGGCCCGTTCGTTCGCCCTTCTGGCTGACGAGGCAGCGAAGCACAAGTGCGCTCCCGCCTTCATCCTGCTGGGTGACATCGAGGCTTTTGCCAACGAGGGTGGTAAGGCTGCCGGTTACTACAACCAGGCTACCTACACCGATCCTAAGGATCCCACGGGCTACTACAAGTACGCTCTGGTGTATCGTAAGATTTCTCCGAAGGGAGCCGTTCAGAAGCTGGCTGACCTGAAGGCCCAGCGTCCTGACATCGAGGTGGATGCTCTTTCTGGTCACATCTACTATCTCTCCAACGAGTTTGAGAAGGCCCGTGAGGCTTATGGCAAGGTGCCCGTTGGCAGAATGGAGAAGAACGATATCGTGGAGTACGCAATGGCCTCTTACTTCCTGGGCAAGCACTCAGAGGGTCTCGAGAGAGTGAAGGCCGGTCTGGCTAAGGAGCCGCGCAATGCCGCTATGAACCGTCTGGCTATGTTCTTCAACACCGAGCTCGGCAACTTCGACGACGCCGTGAAGTTTGGTGACGCTCTCTTCAACAAGTCTGACAGTGCCAAGTTCTCTTATCTGGACTACGCTTATCTGGGCAATGCCTTCAACGGTCTGAAGCAGGCTGACAAGGCTATCGAGCAGTACAAGCTGGCCCTGAATTCAGAGTTCGACAACAAGGCCAAGCGCGCCGGTGTGGTGAAGCAGCTCTCTGACGCTTATGCTGAGAAGGAAGACTATATCAACGCTATCGAGCGCTATAAGGAGTATCTGGAGGGTATCGAGAAGGCTACCGCTACTGATATGGCCGCTCTCGGAAGCCTGTACACCCAGCACGCCAGCAAGTTGACCGACCCCGTTGCCAAGAAGGAAGCCTTCACTCAGGCCGACGGTGTGTACGCAGGTCTGGCAGAGAAGTACGAGAACGCTGTTGAGTATGCTAACTTCATGCGTGCCCGTGTGAACGCCCAGATGGATCCCGACTCTAAGCAGGGTCTCGCTAAGCCCTACTACGACAAGCTCATCGAGCTGATCGCCCCGAAGGCTGAGAAGGATGCTTCCGACAAGGCCCGTCTGGTGGAGGCTTATCGTTACAACATCGCTTACTACTTCATCGTGAAGGAAGACAAGGCTCAGGCTAAGGAGTTTGCCAACAAGCTCATCGCCATCGATCCTGACAATGAGGTTGCCAAGCAGATTCTCGGAGTGAAGTAATCAGGGAAATGGACATAAAAAATCCCTCGCCGAAAGGCGGGGGATATTTTTTTTGATAACTGCTGTATTGTTTGTTTAGCCCAGGCTGATAGCCTCAGAAGGACAAACACTTGCGCAGGTACCGCACTCAGTGCACAGATCGGGATCGATAGAATACTTCTCACCCTCAGAAATTGCCTCAACGGGGCACTCACCCTGACATGTACCGCAAGCGATGCAGTCGTCACCAATTACATATGCCATAATCGTTACAAATTTAAAGTGTTAATACTATAAATACCTTAATTAGGTGATGCAAAGGTACAAACTTTTTTTGATATCTACCAAATTTTAGGTAGCCAATTTTATGTAGAGACCTCAATTTATACAATGTCGAAATAGCGGATGATATAATAAAAGGCCCCTTTCTTACGTTATAATGAATAGATGAAAAGAACACTCTTGATGTTCACACTCTGTCTGACGGCCCTCATGGCAATGGCCCAGGAGAGAAAGGTGCAGAACAAGCCGTATACCGATTTGCGGCCGTTGCACCTGGGTATTCTTGTGGGTATGAACCTGCAGGATATCGAACTGGAGAACGTGGGTCCGCAGAGCATTCTGCAGGAAGACGGCACGATGAAGACACAGACTATCGTCTGCGATGATGACAAATGGAATGCGGGATTCTCAGTAGGTGTGTTGGCCGACCTGAGGCTCTCACAGCATCTGAACCTGCGCTTCACCCCCACGATGCACTTCGGCGCCAAGCACCTTACCTTTTATAATATGACGGAACTGACAGCCGAGGGAAGGTTGACGGAGTTGACGCAGGATATGAAGACCACCTATATGTCGTTTCCCGTGGATCTGAAATTCTCGGCCGAGCGTTGGAACAATTACCGTCCTTATATCATCGCCGGTGTGAACCAGCTGGTGAACCTGACCAGTAAGAATCAGGATTACCTGCAGTTGAAACGTGCCGACACGATGATCGAGGTGGGACTGGGTTGCGACCTCTATCTACCCTTCTTCAAACTGATTCCCGAGTTGAAGTTCTGTTACAGTCTGACCAACGCCATCGACTGGCGTCATGCTGACGAATTGCAGGATACCAACAAGCGGATGTATGCCAACGCGGTGAAGAGTGGACAGACGAAGATGATTGTTTTGACCTTCTATTTTGAGTAGCAACTGTTAAAAAAGCATAATTACTTGGTCGATTATGCGTTGCGCTCACGTTATCCGGATAAAAAGTAGTACCTTTGCACCCGCTTTTCGGCGTAACCGATGGAGGGAAGTAACGAGTTGCCCGTCTATGTTGCGTTGGAACGATACAACAAATTTAATTATTTAGTAGATAAAATGGATTTAATTAAAGTTGCTGAAGAAGCATTTGCAACCGGCAAGAAGTTCCCAGAGTTCAAGGCTGGTGACACCATTACTGTCGCTTACAAAATTATCGAGGGTTCAAAGGAGCGTATCCAGCTCTATCGTGGCGTTGTCATCAAGATTTGTGGTCATGGTGACAAGAAGCGTTTCACCGTTCGCAAGATGTCAGGCACTGTAGGTGTTGAGCGTATCTTCCCCATTGAGTCACCGAACATCGACTCTATCGAGATCAACAAGATCGGTAAGGTACGTCGCGCTAAGCTGTACTACCTGCGCAAGCTCACAGGTAAGGCTGCCCGCATCAAGGAGAAGCGTCGTCCTGTTAGCGCAGAGTAATCCGCACGACGAACAAGATAAAAGAGATTTCAGCAATGAGGTCTCTTTTTTTAAAAACAAGAACTTATGAAAGAATTAGCCCTTAAGTACGGATGTAATCCGAACCAGAAGCCCTCGCGGATCTTTATGACCGAGGGCGAGTTACCCATCGAAGTGATCAACGGTCGTCCTGGCTACATCAACTTCCTCGACGCCTTTAATGCCTGGCAGCTGGTGAAGGAGCTGAAGGCTGCTACCGGTCTGGCTGCTGCCGCCTCGTTCAAGCACGTGAGTCCTGCAGGCGCTGCCGTCGGTCTGCCCCTGAGTGACACCCTGAAGAAGATCTATTTCGTGGATGACGTGAAGGATCTCGACGCCTCGCCCATCGCCTGTGCCTATGCCCGTGCCCGTGGTGCCGACCGTATGTCGAGCTATGGCGACTTCGTGGCTTTGAGCGACACCTGTGACGCCGTCACCGCCAAGTTGCTGAAGCGTGAGGTGAGCGACGGTGTAATTGCTCCTGACTATACCCCTGAGGCTATTGAGATTCTGAAGGACAAGCGTAAGGGCACTTATAATGTGATTAAGATCGATCCCAGCTACAAGCCCGCTCCCATCGAGACGAAGCAATGTTTCGGTATCACTTTCGAGCAGGGTCGCAATGAGATCAAGCTCGACGATGATGCCCTCTTCGAGAATATCCCCACGCAGAACAAGACCTTCACCCCAGAGGCCAAGCGCGATCTGATCATCGCCCTGATCACTTTGAAGTACACACAGTCGAATTCCGTTTGCTATGTGAAGGACGGTCAGGCGATTGGCATCGGCGCTGGTCAGCAGAGTCGTATCCACTGTACCCGTCTGGCTGGTAACAAGGCTGATATCTGGTGGTTGCGCCAGCATCCGAAGGTGATGAACCTGCCCTTTATTGATGGTATCCGCCGCGCCGACCGCGATAACACCATCGACGTGTATATTTCTGAGGATGAGCATGATGATGTGTTGAGAGACGGTGCCTGGCAGCAGTTCTTCAAGACCCAGCCCGAGGTGCTGACGATGGAAGAGAAGAAAGCGTGGATCGCACAGAACACAAAGGTGGCGCTGGGTTCAGATGCCTTCTTCCCCTTCGGCGACAATATCGAGCGTGCGCATAAGAGCGGTGTGGAGTTCATCGCCCAGGCCGGCGGATCAGTACGTGATGATCATGTGATCATGACTTGCGACAAATACGGTATCGCAATGGCCTTCACTGGCGTACGTCTGTTCCACCATTAAATTGTCTAATGGTAAATTGTCAAATTGTAAATTCATGGACGATTTTCAGAATATACTCGAGAACGGTATCAACTTCGGGAGAGGAGGAGATAAGCCGAAGGATGATGGCAAGGTGAAGACCAAAGCCAAGAAGAAGCAGTATATCACTGGGGCTCACGGTAGCGGTTCTGCCCGTCAGAAAGCCAAGTATCGTGAGCAGCGTGCCAACAGACACAAGAAATAAGAATCATCCCCCGCCGACTGGCGAGGGATGTTTGTTTTTATTTGAAGATCTTCTGTGCGAACATCGTCAGGTAGATGCGCCAGTTGCGCCAGATGTGTCCGCCGTCGGTCTCTACATACTCATACTTGTAGCCTTTGCTGTCCCAGAAGGCGCGCAGGTCGACGGTTGACTGATAGAGGAAGTCGGTATTACCCATACCCATCCAGTAGAGCTTAGGCTTGCTGGCGAAGAGCTTAGCACTCTGGTCAGCGAAATTGGGGCTGTTCTTAATCTGATCAGCAAACGAAGCATTATATGCGCCATTGTCCAGGTGCAGACCTGCTGAGAAGAGACCATAATAGTCGAACTTGTTGGGATAGAGCAGACTGACGTGGAAGGTGTGTCCACCACCCATCGAGAGACCGCAGATAGCACGTCCGGCACGCGTCTTGATGGTGCGGTAGTTAGCATCGATATAGTTCACGATATCCATAAAGCTTTCGGGAATCGTGGCTGCGGCAGGCGCCGTAGGACCAGTGCCACCATCGCGGAAACCCGGTGTGTACATACCGAACGACCACTCACCAGGAGCAGCCTGACAGTTGGGATTGCCATTAGGCATCACCACGATCATGGGCTTGGCCTTACCCGTAGCAATCAGGTTGTCGAGGATCTGAGCCGCACGACCCAGTTCGCTCCACGCGTTCTCGTCGCCACCAGCACCATGCAACAGGTAGAGCACGGGATATTTGCCGCCCTTGTCGTAGCCGGCAGGTGTATAGACGGTCATACGACGCTGCATCTTCAGTGTAGGACTGTTGTACCACACCTTCGAGAGATTGCCGTGAGGCACTTCGTTCACCTTGTAGAGGTCGCCCTTATCGCCCTTCTCGTTGCTGACGATGAAGATGTTGGAGAACGACACGATATCGCGATTGACGTAGATATTAGCGGGGTCTTTCACACCCGTCATCCCGTCGATATTGAATGTGTAGCTGTACATCTCAGGAGCCAGTTTGTCGGTGGTGTAACTCCACACGCCGTTCGGGCCTTCCTTGAGTTCAGCCACACCCGGGGCATCATACTTACCATAGCCGGCAATCTCAACCTGCTTTGTGGGCAGGAAGTCGCCCGTCACCTCGACCTTGACGGCCTTGGGAGCAAAGAGGTTGAAGGTCACCGTGCCGTTGGGGTTGACAACGGGGGATTGAACACTGGCACTGTTGAAGAGTTTCTCCTGTGCCTGAGCGCCTAAGCAGCATGCCACTGCGAGCGCCAAAGTCATCATTGATCTTTTCATACGCTTTATTATTAATCTGGGTTAGTTTGTTAATCTGCTGCAAAGATAAGCAATTATTTTGAAACTTCCAAATAAAAATACGGCAGACTCACTAGGAATCTGCCGTACGTTTATGATGGACGGGTGTTTAGAACGTGAGATCTTTGCCGCGATAGAAGGCGATGAGAGCCTTCTGGTAGATATTCTCGTAGCGCGCCTGCACAAGGTCGGACTCCGCCTTGAGGTAATTGTTCTTCGACTCGTTGAACTCGGTGATCGTCGCCTTACCGTTCTCATACTTCGCCTGTGTCAGGTGGAAGGCATCATTGGCTGTAGCGACCGCCTGCTGCGAAGCCTTCTCCTTCGCCTGGGCATTCAGTGCGTTATAGTATACCTTCTGGATATCCTGATAGAGCGTCTTCTTCGTATTGTCGAGCGCCAGCTGTTGGTTCTCCTGGCTGATACGAGCCGAACGGATCTGGTTGCGCGTCTGGAAACGGTTGAAGATAGGCACGTTGAGGTTCAGACCGATATACTGCGAGAAGTTGTTCTTGAGCTGGGAGCCGAAGCCGTCAGACTTGAAGCCCGAGGTGGTGTAATAGTTGGTACCCATTCCACCGCTGAGTGAGAGCGTGGGATAGTTGCCGGCCTGCGCAATCTTGATGCTATGCTCGGTGCCCTTCAGCTTCAGCTGTTGCGAGAGGATCTCGGGTTTGATACCGAGGGCCTCAGCGTAGATGGCGTCGGGGGTAAGGGCGGAGAAATCGGAGTACTCTGAAAACTCTGAGTAATCTGAAAGATTCGGCCTAACGATATTGAAGCCTTCGGGCGATGGGAGTTCGAGGAGCTGCGTGAGGGTCAGCAGGGCCAGACGGGTATTGTTGTCGGCCTGGGTGGCAGTCAGGGTGCTGTTGGCGAGCGTGGCGCGCTGCTGAGAGAGTTCTGCCTCAGAGGCCTTACCATTATTGACGAATGCCTGCAGACGAGCCACCTGTGCCGAGTCGATCTCGATCTGACGATGCGCCACATCGGCCATCTCCATATCATAGAGTATCTGCACATAAGCCTGTGCCACCTGCATGCGGATATCATTCTTCGCCTTTTCAAGATCAGCCGTAGCAGCCTCAAGGTCCAGCTGGTCGAGTTTGATCTGATTGGGAATCTGGAAACCCGTAAAGAGGGGCACGCTGGTGCCGAGAGAGAAACTGGTCGAACTGGTGTTGGTGTTCGAGTAAGTATTATCAGCCGTCAGACCGCGTCCGAACGAGAAATTCTGTCCGACGGAGCCGCTGAGATCCGGCAGACGGGAGTTCTTCGACGTCGAGAGCTTTATCTCCTGCTGGCGGCGCTGGTTCTCCTGCTGCTTGATGCTGATGTTATTCGCTACGGCATAGTCGCAGCACTCACGCAGGTTCCAGAGGCGCTGCTGAGCGCTTAAAGGTAAAAAGGTAAAAAGGTAAAAAGGTAAAACCTTTACCCACCCTTGAACCTTCATTGATATTTTAATCTTCATAATCACTCGTTTTTTTACTTTTTTACTTTTCATCGGTGTCGGTGATGATCTCGGGGCCACGAACCTTATCTTTGGCGGTGATACCCTTCTTGATTTCGATGTTCACACCATCGGAGAGACCTGTCTCCACGTAGGTGCGATCGTAAGTTTTTCCTTTGCCCTCGCCCTTGATGACGTAGACGAAGGTAGAATCGCCGCTGAACTCGATGGCGCTCTCAGGCACCGTGAGTACGTTGTCGGCCTTTGCCAGCACGATCTCGGCATTAGCGCTATAACCCGAACGGATCTTCCCGCCTTCGGAGAGCAGCACAGCTGCCTTGATCTCAAACTGGTTGGCACCGTTTGACTCGATGGCTTTCGGGGAGATATACTCCAAAGCTGCATCGAACTTGAGATCCTGCAGGGCACCGATTGTAATCTTCATGTTCATGCCGTTGACCAACTGACCCACTTCGGTCTCGTCGATGTTGCCTCGGAAGATCAAGTTGTTCATATTGGCGACGGTAGCAATCGTGGTACCCTCGTTCATAGTGTTGACCTGGATCACGGAGTATCCCACCTTCACCGGAATGTCGAGAATAATACCACTGATAGTAGAACGAATCAGCGTAGAAGAAGCCTTAGCGTTTGCCTTTGAGAAACCGTCTCTTACTACCTGCAAGGCATCCTCGGCAGCCAGTTTCTCGTGCTTGGCCTGCTGGAGGGCGATGCGGCTCTTGTCGAACTCATCGTCGCTGACTAGTTTCTGTTCGTGCAGGTTCTCGATACGTTTGAAGTCGACCTCTGACTGTTTCAGGTTGATCTCAGACAGACGCACACGCATCTCAGCACTCGAGAGTTGCCCCATCTCAGGTACCACCTTTACTTTGGCGATCACATCACCAGCATTCACATAGTCGCCCGGCTCCTTGTAGAGTTCGGAGATGATACCAGAAATCTGCGGTTTGATGTTAACCTCGTTACGAGGTTCGATCTTACCGGTGATGATGGTGGTCTTCTGGATACTGTCCTGTTTCGGAGTGAACTCGTTGTAGACCACTTCCTTGGGTTGGCTCTTCTGCCACAAGAACACGAATGTTCCGATGAAAATCAGCGCGATTATCGCGGCGATGATCAGTTTGCTGTACTTTTTCATAATTATTTTGTTTATTATATTTTTTGCAATATGTTATTTCTTTGCATCGGACTTTACGGACTTTCTCGGACTTCTTTATGTCCACATTATTAATCAGTCCGCGTTAGTCCGAGTTTGTCCGCTGCCAATTATTCGTCGCGCATAGCGTCGACAGGTTTGATCGACATGGCGCGGGCGGCGGGAGCGAGGCCGGCTAGCACGCCGAGCGAGCTGACCACAAAGGCACAGAAGATCGCCGTCCAGAAGCCTACCTGGAAATGTGTCTCGATGATGCCGTCCTCGGTATTATACATCTCCAGCATCTGGAGAATCATCACACCAAAGAGGATGCCACTCATGCCCGCCACCAATGTCAGTACGATACTCTCGGAGATGATCTGCGAGAGAATCATCTTGGGTGTGGCACCGATAGCACGACGGATACCGATCTCTGTGGTGCGTTCACGCACGGTGACCATCATGATGTTCGACACACCAATGGCACCTGCTAGCAGTGTTCCCAGTCCGATGAGCCAGATGAGGATGTTGACACCTTTGAAGAGATTGTTGATCATCTGGAACATCAGCTCTGTGTTGAACACAAACACGCCCTGCTCATCGGTAGGATCTACGTAGTGCGCTCTGGCGATGGTCTCGCGGATACGCGGTGTAATCTTCGACATCATAACACCCGGTCGACCTGTAGCAGCGATGATGTCAATCGCATTACCACGATTAAAGGCAGCCTGCATCATCGTAATGGGGATGGTGACCTTTTCTTCCGAACGACCACCAATATTAATATTACCTGAGCTATAGTCGACGCCTATCACCTCGTAATAGGTAGAGTCGATGCGAATCTTCTTACCACAGGGGTCGCCACCCTCTTTGAAGAGGTCTTTATAAACCTTCTTTCCGATGACGCACACCTTACGATGCTCTTGGATATCCATCTCATTGAGGTAACGTCCATAATACATCTTGGGCGCAATGATCTCTGTCAGTTCGGGAACGGTACCCTGGATTCTGGGCGTTGTTTTCTGGTCGCCGTAGTAAGCTGTATTACCACTACCCCAACCCGAGAAAAGAATCGGTGCAGCCGCATTCAGCTCAGGCACCTTCTGTTTCAGACGCTCGATATCCTTATATTCCATCGTCCACCAACGACCTTTGCGGAATCCCTTATAAGGTTTGGTGGTTTGCTCGGCACCAACGATGACAGTATTCTGTGCGAAACCGTCGAAGTTCTTGTAGAGCATCTCCTTCAGGCCCTGTCCGCCTCCCATCAGCACCACGAGCATAAAGACGCCCCAGAAGACGCCGAATCCCGTGAGGAACGAACGGCTCTTATTGCGCGTGAGAGTATCAATAATCTCTCTGTATGAATCAATATCTATTCTCATTTCAATGCATAATTAATAATTCATAATGCATAATTAGTCGGCGCGGAGCGCTTCGATAGGACGGATGCGACTGGCCTTATAGGCGGGGATGAGTCCTGCGATGGTGCCGGCGATGACCATTACCATCGTGGCTTCGAAGCAGACATCCAGTCCTACGGTAGGATTGACAAACAGGGTAATCTTCTCTACACCCAGATCGGTCACCTCATGACCCAGTGTGGCGTCCATATACTCATTGGCGAAGATGCCCAACAGCATACCCACGTAACCGAAGAAAGTGGTGATGATCACACTCTCTATGATAATCAGTTTGAGGATGCTCCAAGGTTTGGCGCCGATGGCCTTACGGATTCCGAACTCATGGGTACGTTCTTTGACGGTGATGAGCATGATGTTGCTGACGCCCACGATACCCGACAGCAGTGTGAACAAGCCTACCACCCAAAGGAACGTGTGGATGATGGCGATACCCTGTTCCATCTGCATGCTCTGGGTAAAAGCATTCCAGATCCAGATGCTTCGCTCGTCTTCGGGATGCGCCTGGTGGTTGGCATTCAGACGACGACGATAGGTCTTCTCGAAATCCTCGTTGGCTTTTTCTGTGGGCAGTCCGTGAAACGTGAACTCCAGATGACCCAGGTCGTTGGAGTTGGCACCATAGATATCCTTGATTGTAGAATAAGCGGAGTAAGCCTGGTTCTCACCATCGCCTGAACTCTTATAGATGCCTACAACCTTAAAGGAAAGGTCGCGTACCTTCACATATTTGCCCACGAGCGTCTTATAGTCCTTAGGCTCCAATTCCTTGGCCTGACGATCGTTGATCACCAGCACCTTGCGGCGCTCCTTCTGGTCTATCTCGTTGATAAAGCGGCCATACATCAAGGGACGCTTCACGATCTTCGTGTGAATGGGATAGACACCCGTGATACTCAGGTTCATATAGTTCTCACCGTTGGTCACGACAGAGCTCATGCTATAAGTAGCTCCCACATCGTCGATATTCGCCTTGAACTCAGACTCTGTAGCAGCCAGGTCTTTCGTATTGAGGTTGATCCAGCGGCCCTCGCTCAGTCCGGCATAAGGTTTCGACGTCATACCGCCATACACCTCCATCGAGTTGGAGAGGAAGTCGCCGCTCATCTTCATCGTCGCGTTGATGAGACCGTTGCCGGCTCCCAGCAGCACAATGATCATGAAGATGCCCCACGCCACAGCGAAGCCTGTGAGCGTCGTACGGAGCTTATTGCGCCGTGCCGTCTGCCATATTTCAGTTATTATATCACGCATAACTTATTTCATTATTCCGCCACTTCCGAAAGGTGAGGCATTGTGGTTGAGGTTCTCTTCAATCTGACCGATGATGCCATCCTTGATATGTACGATCTTGTTGGTCTCATTGGCCACACCACTCTCGTGGGTCACCACCACGATGGTCATATTCTCTTCCTGATTCAGCTGCTTGAGCAACTGCATCACCTCCACGGATGTCTTCGAGTCGAGTGCGCCCGTAGGCTCATCGGCCAGAATGATCTGTGGACGGGTGATGAGTGCTCTAGCAATTGCCACACGTTGCTTCTGTCCTCCCGACAGTTCGTTGGGATAGTGCTCGGCCCAGTCGAGCAGCCCCAGACGCTCTAGATAGTCTAGTGCCATCTGATGACGCTTACGGCGAGATACCCCTTGATAAAATAATGGCAACTCAACGTTTTCCACGGCTGTTTTGAAAGAGATGAGATTAAAACTCTGGAAGATAAAACCTATCATCTTGTTGCGATACTCCGCAGCCTTCCGCTCAGAGAGGTTCCAGATGGGTACGCCAGCCAGTTCGTAGGTGCCGGAATCGTAGTTGTCGAGAATACCTAATATATTCAATAAGGTACTCTTGCCCGATCCTGAGGCACCCATGATGGAGACGAACTCTCCTTTCGCAATGTCGAGTGAGATGCCCTTCAACACATGTAGCGGTTGGGCACCGAAATAGGTCTTGTTGATGTCTTGTAAATGTATCATGAAAAAAATCTTAATACCTTTAATTAATTAGTTCTGTCGTTTTGACGCTACAAAAGTACAAAAAGTTGCATGACCTCCAAAAAATTTGGGATAATCTGCACCGATTTGTGACGAATGACTAGATGTTTGGTCCATCTTTAACATTCTGTAAGTTTTTTATAGGCTTCTGCAACGTCGTCGATGCTGATGTCGAGCAACTGCATCTGACGGAAGAGTTCGGGCAGACGTTCTTTCATGAACGCTGTTTTACGGGCCTTGAGGATCTGCTTCTTCGCCCCTTTCGTGACGAAGTAGCCCAGTCCGCGCTTGTTGTAGATGATCTCTTCACGCGCCAACTGCTCGTAAGCCTTCACTGCCGTATTGGTATTTACCTCTAAGAGCACGGCATACTCTCGTACGGACGGAATACGGTCGTCGTCCTGATACACACCAGAGAGGATTTCGTCGCAAAGACGGTCTGCCATCTGGATATAGATTGGTTTATCGTTTGAGAATGTCATAATTAGTCCACTTATTTGTTATTAACTGAAAACCTTTGAAGATATGGTACGAAGCCCAGTAGTTGAAGATAGAGATTATAGGCAATACCACCGTGACGATGTAACCCAACGGACCCACTTTGTGGATGACCTGGACGGACTCTGCTGGTAACTCGCCATCTGAATCCAAGACTCCGGACTGGCGCAAAGCCTCCAAGGACTGACCATCTACCAACGTCTCCGTATAGAAGACATTGAGATTAAACTTGTGAATCAGCCATGCCATCAGAAGGAAGGCTGAGATAATCACCAGACTCGACACGACGAAGGCATATTTGCGCAGCAGCGTACCTCCAAGGATGTAGGTGGAGTGGATCCATGTGAGCAAACCAACAATAACAATGGGAGCGCACACTTTGTAAGGTATCGTGTAGATCATCATGCCTCTTTCATCGAAAGTGGGTATCATCCCACTGAACAGATTCTCGAGCAACTTGGGAATAGCCGATGAATACCAATAGACATTATGTCCGTCGGAATTCGTGCATACAGGCTGTATATCCTCAGCATACGGCACACTGGCAAAAGTCTCCCTACCCCAAAACCAAGCTATACGGAGCGAGTCGCCCGCCACCAAGGCCAGGAACACGCAGAGCACACAGATCACTGACGTATAGACAATCAACGAGAGATACTTCTCAAGATTGGAAGACGGCAGCATCAGGAATGCTTCGCGCTTGCGCTTCTCATTGATGCTAGACACCACCATACTGATCATGATAATCACGGCGATGACAAAAATGGCTGAACCCATTGCAACATATTCACGAATCAGCGAGTCAGGGTCACCATAGCGTGTCATTGCCCAAACAATCATCTCACCCAGAAAGGCCACCAGCGCAGCACCTGTCGTCCACATCAGCAGCGAGCGGAAGTTCACGGCCAATACCCAGCGCATCGTCTTCCAGAATCTTTTTATACTAAAACTATTCATTTTCTACTTACTTTTTTATTACCTAGTTGCTTTTTAGTCCGTAACGTGCGAACTCTTAGTCCGAAGGGAGCGGACTTTCAGTCCGTAACGTACGGACTATATTTTTCAGAGGTTCACAAATCTGCCTATTACCTGGTTTCTGCAGAAGAGTCTGTAAGAGAGCCAGAAATTCACAATGGTCAAGATGCCATAGAAGGTACACCAGATGATATCGACTGTGTCAGATGGTTTTTTTTCATCATACGAATCTCCCATACCAAACAGCCAGACATGCAGCAGACCCAATACGATGACGGCAGCTGTCGTCAATAAGGCCGCATACTTGTGTGAGCGGAAAAACGTACCGCCAAGAGCATAGACAGAGTGCAGCCACAGCATGGAAACGAAAAAATCTGTCATCATAAAATTACGTTGCGAAGTCCAAAGATGCCTCATCGTATCGCCCGTCTGATCGATCAGTTCTTTCGTCACGAACGCTACATACTCGTTACCACCCAGCACATTCACCAGATACTGAATCAGGTCGGCACCAAAGAAGGCTATCACATAAAGCGGCAAGAGGATGAGCCACGTGGCGTAACGCATGATGTATTTCTCGAAGTTCGAGGCTGGTAGCATCAAGAGTACCTGACGATCGTGCTTGCCTTTCATGCTCTGGAACATCAGCGACGGGCCTGCAATGAGGTTGACTAAAAGGATGATCATGGCGATAGTCACACACGGCGCATAGGCTTTTGGCTCCCCTCCCACAGTGAAGTTAAAGAAATGCGTCGTAAAGGCCAGGAAGATGAGTGTCAGAATAACCAGCACCTGCAGGAAACCCTTCACGTAGTAACTCCTGTCGTTGGTCAGCGACCACTTCGCCAGCTTTCCGAATCTATTGAAATCAAACTGTATCATAATCGTGACGCTTTTAGATCTTTCCTTCGTTCACGGCATTGAACAACAGTTCGAGGTTCACCTGCGTCTCAGCACTACCCTCCTTACGAGGTGCGATCACAGCATTACCTTGCAGCGAAGGCTCAGCATAAAGTGCATCAGCCATATCATCTGGCGTACGATACTCGAAGGTATACTTTTCCTGAATCTCTGCTACTGAGGCATTGAGCAACAGCTTCTGAGGCGAGAGGATCAGGATGTGGTCTAAGAGCGCCTCCACATCATGCACCTGATGGGTGGAGATGATCAGCGTGCGGTCGCCGCTCATATACTGCGCTACGACCTTGCGGAACTGACTCTTCGAGGGAATATCGAGACCGTTGGTGGGCTCGTCCATCAGCATCACTTTTGTATTGGTAGCCAGAGCGAAGGCCATAAACACCTTCTTCTTCTGTCCCATCGAGAGGGCGTTGAGCTTGATGTCGGTCGTGAGTTCGAAATCCTGCAGACAAGCCTCCAGCACCTGAGAACTGAAGAGGGGATAGAAAGGCTGGTTGATCTTCACATACTGCTCGAGCGACATAGAGGGCAGGTCGAACTCCTCAGGCACGATGAAAATCTCCTGAAGCGTTTCAGGCTTGCGGAGTTTAGTCTCGACGCCATCGAATCTGACACTACCCGCCTTGGGGCGCAACAATCCACTGATCAGATAAAGCAGAGTAGATTTGCCTGTTCCGTTCTTGCCCAGCAAACCGTAGATGTTATCCTGTTTCAGCTCCAGACTGAAATCATCGAATACCAGATCCTTCTGACCTGCATACTTAAAACTGATGTTTTTTACCTCTATCATAATGCAAAATATTAGTTGATAAATCTTCTGTAATAGTGTACCACTTTAATAGTACACTGCAAAAGTAGAAGTATTTTGCTTTCCCTCCAAACTTTTGGACGGAAATCTTCAGTTTCTTAACGTTATTTAAGGATTAGTGCCTCGCGCGAACCTTATTATAATTGAAGGTTGGTGAAGAAGAGAGACTTAACGCGTGTCAGCACCCCACATCATTTTCTCGCGGAGGGAGTCGAAATAGCGATGATCGCTCCGCTTCACCACCTTGATGTCGTAAGGTGCACGACGAAGGGTGAGTTTCGTACCCTCAGCGCATTTCTCAGAACGTCCGTCGATAGCCACCAGGAAATTATGGCTTCGACTCTCTACCTCGAGGTCGATGACAGCAGAATCAGGCAGCACGAAAGGTCGGACATTGAGTGAATGAGGAGCAACGGCCGTCATCGAGAACACTTTCGTACCAGGCACAATGATAGGTCCGCCATTAGAGAGAGAATAAGCCGTAGAGCCAGTAGGCGTGGAAATCACCAGACCATCAGCCTGATAGGTATGCAGATACTGACCGTTGATACAGGCGCGAATGCTGATCATCGAAGCCGTATCACGCTTCAAGATGGCCACATCGTTGAGGGCACAATTGTAGGTGCCGAGCGATGCACCATCCGTCTCCACCTGAATCAAGGCTCGTGACTCTAGGTAATAATCATCGCGATAAAGGGCATCGAGCGTAGGCGCGAACTGATCAGGACTGATGTCTGCCAGGAAACCCAGACGCCCCATATTGACACCAAGAATAGGAATGCTCTTCGCTCCCACCCTACTGGCAGCCTTGAGGAACGTACCGTCGCCCCCCATCGAAATGACGAAATCGGCATCGAAGTCATCATCGGTAAACAGTTTGGTGGCCTTGATGTCGAGCCGTTGGTTGTCTTTCAGGAAATAATAGTATTCCATATCGACATACAGCTCGGCCTCATGACGGCTGATGCTCGAGAGTACCTCCTGGATGCTGGCCGATTTCTTACTTTGATAGATATTGCCGAAAAGAGCGAATCTGAGTTTGCCTTGTGCCATAATTCTTGCTTTTGGTGGCAAAGTTACGAAATAATTGTGAATTCTGCATTGTGCATTGTGATTTTTTTCGTATATTTGCGGTCAGAAACCCAAATAATTAAAAAAGATATGGCAAAAGTTTATGTATTCTTAGCTGACGGCTTCGAGGATGTCGAGGCCCTGATTCCCATTGATGTACTGCGTCGTGGTGGTGTGGATGTTGTAACGGTGAGCACTACGGAGTTTCCGCTCGTAGAGTCGGCTCATGGTGTGAACATCGAGGCGGACATCCAGTTTGAGCAGAGTGATTACGCTGATGCAGATCTGATTATGCTGCCAGGTGGTATGCCTGGTGCCAGCAACCTCTTCGAGCATGAAGGTGTTTGCAAGGTGGTCATGAACCAGTTTGCAGCTGGCAAGAAAGTGGCAGCCATCTGTGCTGCTCCCGCAGTGGTTCTGGCCCAACTTGGTGTGCTCGATGGCAAGAAAGCTACCTGTTATCCTGGTTTCGAGAAAGCCCTGAAAGAGGCAGGCGCCACCTATACAGGCGACCTAGTCACCGTCGATGGCAATGTCACCACTGGTGAGGGACCTGCTGCTGCTTTCCCTTATGCTTACGAACTGCTCTCTCAGATCGTTGACAAAAAGACCTCTGACCAAATCGCAGAAGGTATGCGTTTCAAGCACTTAATGGCCTAATGGATTATATCATTATTGTGGCAGGAGGCAAGGGCCTGCGCATGGGGAGTGATATTCCGAAGCAGTTCTTGCCGATTGGCGGGAAGCCGATTTTAATGCGCACACTCGAGCGGTTCAGGGATTATTCTGAGAAACTGCAGATTATCCTTGTGCTACCTATAGCCCAGCAGGATTATTGGCGACAGCTCTGCGAACAATATCACTTTAAGGTAAAGTATCAGTTGGCTAACGGCGGACAGACGCGCTTCCACTCTGTACAGAATGGACTTGCCCTTATCCCTGATGATGTCGAAGGTGTCGTAGGTGTGCATGACGGCGTGCGTCCTTTCCCAAGCGTCGAGGTCATCCGCAACTGCTACGAAGCAGCCCGTACTGCAAAGGCTGTCATCCCTGTGATTCCCGTTGTGGAGACGGTGCGCCATATAGAAGGAGAAGGCTCTGTTACAGTTCCGCGTGGCGACTACCGTCTCGTGCAGACGCCACAGACCTTCGATATCCAACTGCTGAAAGCGGCGAATCGCCAACCATATAATGACGGCTTTACTGATGACGCCTCCGTTGTTGAGAGTTTCGGTCACCAGATCACCCTCGTCGAGGGCAATCGCGAGAACATCAAGATCACCACACCTTATGATATGAAGATAGCAGAAGTATTGATATAAATGGATATACTGAGTCAGGACATCAAATACTTGCCAGGCGTAGGGCCTAACCGCAAGAAGATGCTGAGCAACGAACTCGGCATCGAGACCTATGGTGACCTGCTCGAATACTATCCTTATAAATACGTGGACCGCTCGAAGGTCTATAAGATTCACGAACTGACGGGCGAAATGCCCTTTGTGCAGGTCGTCGGTCATATTCTCAGTTTCGAGACCTTTCCCATGGGTCCTCGAAAGGAGCGTGTCGTTGCCCACTTTACAGATGGAACAGCCATTGCCGACCTCACGTGGTTTAATGGTGGTAAATACGCCAAACAAACTTACAGAATCGGCACCGAGTACTTGGTATTCGGAAAGCCGACCGTTTTCAACAACCGCATCAACTTCACCCATCCCGACCTCGACGACGCTGCAAAGTTAGACCTCTCGACAATGGGACTGCAGCCCTATTACAACACTTCGGAGAAAATGAAGAAAAGCGGTCTGAACTCAAGGGCCATCGAACGACTGACCAAGACGCTCGTCGAAAAGCTCCCTCCATTACCTGAGACACTACCAGAATTCCTCATCGCCGAACGCCATCTGATGGGACGCGACGAGGCCTTACGCACTGTGCACTATCCGCAAAACACTAAAGATCTGGAGCGCGCAAGAGTACGGCTGAAATTCGAGGAGCTCTTCTATATCCAATTGAATATCCTCAGGTATGCCAGCGACCAGCGCAGGAAATATCGGGGCTATGTATTCTCACAGGTCGGTGAAGTATTTAATTCCTTCTATCGCAACAATCTGCCCTTCCCTCTGACAGAGGCCCAGAAGCGTGTCATCAGGGAAATTCGCGTCGACGTAGGTTCTGGACGCCAGATGAACCGTCTGCTGCAAGGCGATGTGGGTTCTGGCAAGACCCTTGTGGCGCTGATGTCTATGCTCATCGCCATAGATAACGGCTATCAGGCCTGTATCATGGCACCCACTGAAATTCTCGCCGAGCAGCATTTGGCCACCATCATGGAATTCCTGAAAGGTATGGACCTGCGAGTCGCCTTGCTGACAGGTATTGTGAAAGGCAAGCGCCGTGAGGAAGTACTCGAAGGTCTGCTGGACGGTACTATCCACATCCTTGTAGGTACCCATGCCGTCATCGAGGATACCGTACAGTTTGCCCGCCTCGGCTTTGTCGTCGTTGATGAACAGCACCGCTTTGGTGTCGCCCAGCGTGCGAAACTCTGGAGCAAGAGCACCAATCCTCCCCATGTTCTCGTGATGACGGCTACCCCTATACCACGCACCCTCGCAATGACCCTTTACGGCGACCTCGATGTGAGCATCATTGACCAGTTGCCACCTGGTCGCAAGCCTGTGAGAACCACGCATGTCTTCGACACCCGTATGACCTCACTCTACGACGGCATCCGTCAGCAGATACGCGAGGGTCGGCAGGTGTATATCGTCTTCCCCCTCATTGAAGAGAGCGAGAAATCAGACCTGAAAAATCTTGAAGACGGCTTCGAAGTCCTTAAACAAGCCTTCCCTGAATTCCGGCTGAGTAAGGTTCACGGCAAGATGAAGCCCAAGGACAAGGAAGAGGAGATGCAGAAGTTCGTCAAGGGCGAGACACAAATCCTTGTGGCTACCACCGTAATCGAAGTAGGTGTCAATGTGCCCAATGCTTCCGTGATGGTAATTCTCGAAGCCCAGCGTTTCGGTCTCTCGCAGTTGCACCAGCTCAGAGGGCGCGTTGGACGCGGTGCCGACCAGAGTTTCTGTATCCTCGTCACCCCCTATAAGCTAAGTGAAGACACACGCAAACGCATTGATATTATGTGCGACACCAACGATGGTTTCCGTATTGCGGAAGCCGATTTGAAGTTGCGCGGACCTGGCGATCTTGAAGGAACCCAACAGAGCGGTATGGCTTTTGATTTGAAAATTGCCGACATTGCACGCGACGGTCAACTTGTTCAGATGGCTCGTGAGACGGCTCAGCCCATCATAGAGGAAGATCCCACCTGCATTTCCGACAAATATGCCATCTTATGGCGCAGACTCAAGGAACTACGCAAGACAAACATCAACTGGGCTGCTATCTCCTAAGCCATTAAGTGTTAAAACATTCCAAAACTTTGTTAACGTACACACATATCTTTGGATTTACGGAAAGTATTTATTACCTTTGCAACGTATTTTTTGCACCAAGCAATCAAAACCCAACTAAAGAAATGAATTTGAAGAATCTTAATAAAGCATTTATAATAGCACTGATGTCGTTTGCAACCCTTCCCATGAATGGTCAGGATCTGTTAGCACGTCAGGCTCCCGTAGACAAGAAAATGAAGAAGGTTGATTCCGTAGCACTCCACCAGTTGATTTATCAGGAGATGCTCGAGAATCCCGCTGCCGACCTCTATGACGAGTGGGATACGGAAATGACCCATTATCATAACGCAGAATCCACATTGCCCGAAACGGCAACCATCGACTTGCGCGGCTTCTGTATGCCGACCCCAAGTCGCGTTATCACTTCGAACTTCGGTGCCCGTTGGGGACGCCAGCATAAAGGACTCGACATCAAAGTGTATGTTGGTGACACTATCCGTGCAGCTTTCTCAGGCAAGGTGCGCATCGTGAAGTATGAGGCCAAGGGCTATGGTAAGTACGTCGTCATCCGTCACTATAATGGATTGGAGACCTATTATGCTCACATGTCTAAGCAGCTGGTTCGTGAAGACCAGGAGGTAAAGGCTGGTGATCCTATCGGTTTGGGAGGTAATACCGGACGTAGTACTGGTTCACACTTGCACTTCGAGACCCGTCTTTGTGGTGTTGCCCTGAACCCAGCTCTGCTGTTCGACTTCCGCGCACAAGACGTTACAGGCGACTTCTATACTTATAATCGTAAGAAGTATGCCAGCGAGTCTGCACTTGCCACCCGTCTGCGTGGTGCCAGCGGTAGCGAACTCAGTCGTTTCGACACAGAACCTGACGATGACGAAGAGATGGCTATTGCCGCTCCAGAGGCTTCATTTACATCAGACGTTCATTTCCACAAGGTAAAGAAGGGCGAAACCCTTCAGGCTATTGCCCGCAAACGCGGTATGACAGTGGATGCCTTATGTAAACTAAACCATATAGGCAAGAATATCCGACTGATGCCGGGACAGATTCTGAAATACAACTAATCAACATAAGGCTCCCGATGAGGGGGCCTTTTTTGCAGAACTTAAAACTAAAAAATATGCTCGACAAGGAAAGAGGGCTTTATATCGCCCATTGTGCTAACGGCGCACTCAGCATTACAAGTAAGATGGCAAACCGTCACGGACTCATTGCGGGAGCCACAGGTACAGGAAAGACCGTCACCCTCCAGGTGATGGCCGAAACATTCTGTCAGGCAGGTGTACCCTGCTTCATGGCCGACATGAAAGGTGACCTCTCTGGTATCTCTCAGGTGGGAAAGATGAGTGGTTTCATTGAGAAACGCCTGCCCGAATTCGGCATCGAGAACCCTGAGTTCCAGGCCTGCCCCGTTCGTTTCTTTGATGTCTTTGGCGAGCAAGGTCACCCCATGCGTGCTACGATCTCACAGATGGGTCCCCAATTGCTCTCCCGTCTGCTGCAACTCAACGAGACACAGGACGGCGTATTGAACATTGTGTTCCGCATCGCCGACGAGCGTGGACTGCTACTCGACGATTTGAAGGATCTACGTTCCATGCTCGACTGGGTATCGCAGCATGCTAAGGAGTATACCACAAAATACGGCAATATCACCTCCGCCACCATCGGCGCCATCCAGCGCTCGCTGTTGCAGCTGGAGGCTCAGGGAGCCGACAAATTCTTTGGCCTACCCTCATTCGATATCTACGATCTGCTGCAGACTGAAGGCGGAAAGGGTATCATGAACGTGCTGGCTGCTGATAAACTGATGATGCAGCCCAAACTCTACTCCACCTTCCTGCTGTGGCTGATGAGCGAGCTCTACTCCACCCTGCCTGAAGTAGGCGACCTGCCACAACCGAAGCTTGTGTTCTTCTTCGATGAAGCTCACATGCTTTTCACTGATACCAGCAAGGCTCTACTTGACAAAATTGAACAAGTCATCCGCCTTATCCGTTCAAAGGGCGTAGGTATCTACTTCATTACCCAAAGTCCGACAGACATTCCAGAGAATATCCTCGGCCAATTAGGCAACCGCGTGCAGCACGCCCTTCGCGCCTATACACCGAAAGACCAGAAGGCCGTTAAGACCGCTGCAGATACTTTCCGTCCCAACCCAGCGTTCAAGACCGACGAGGCCATCATGAACCTCGAGACCGGTGAGGCCCTAGTGAGTTTCCTCGACGAGAAAGGTGCTCCCAGCATGGTGGAGCGCGCCAAGATTCTATTCCCGTTGTCGCAGATCGGAGCCATCACCGAGGGTCAACGTCTGGACATTATCAAGCAGAGCCTCATCTACGGCAAATACGACGAAGCAAAGGAGCGCGACAGTGCTTTCGAGATGCTTATTGCCGATGCTGAAAGACAACTGGCCGAAGCAGAAAAACAAGAAACGGAGATTGATATCCCCAAGCCGGCAGAGGGAAAGGCAGAAAAGAAGAAGCCAGGCATGATGAGCAAGGTATGGAAGGCTGTACTTACTGCCATCACCTCAACCTTAGCCACCATCCTTGGCACCTATGTCAGCGATAAAGTTACAGGCAAGAAGACAAAGTCGAAGACCTCTGCCACAGGTCGTGTAGTGAAGAATGCCACCAGCGCCGCTACACGTTCCATTACAAAGGAACTGACACGCGACATCCTGGGCAATCTCGTAAAATAATAAAGAAATCTGATTAGAGAAGATAGGCCATCTGGTTGCCATCCAGATATTCCCACATACGTTCACGCAGGTTGAACATATACTTCAGATGATAGAAATTGTCGATCTTCCACTGACCATCCTCATATACCAGCTCAATACGGGCTGGTATATATGAATTCTCTTCATATACGGTGAAGTCGACCTGAGCACGCTTTTCATCATCTGTGAAGACCATGTTTCTGACCTCGAACTCCTCGAAGCTCACAAGGTCTGAGTCGTGCGACATCGTCCAATGGTTCACCTCAAAGAAAAGCGTATTGGTAAGATACTCCTGACGACGTACAGCCATCAGCAGCTGGTTCCATGATTTTGTGCAGAAAGCCTTGTCGAGCAAATCAGTATCGGTAGAGCCACCCAAATAGGTACATTCCTGTTTGATAAGCGAGTAGATGGTCTGGACACGCTCCAACACCACACCACGCTCCAACATAGCCGATACTTCTGACTGCAGCGTATCCGACACCAACGTTGAGTCAGTACCGAGAATCTGGATAGAATCAGAATTACTGCTATCTGTAGCCTTTGTTTGAGAGCCTTGACAACTAGAAAAAACACAGGATGCCACAAAAGGTAATCCAATCAACAATGACTTTACTAAACGCTTCACCTAATCAAAATTTTTAATGGTCTAACTAATTCGCGTGCAAAGGTACACAAAAAAATACAAACCAACAAACAATCTGCTCTCTTTTTTCAGTTTTTAACAATAAAACGACATATTGAGTAGACAAAACGGCTCTGAGCATCGACAAACGTCTCAAAATTGAGTCCTTCCTGCTGTAAAACATGTTTCATGTCATTGCTGATACCTGTGCCTATCAATTTCATCGCTGACTCTTTCATCGTCCACAGACGGATAAAGGCGACAGCCTGATCCTCAGACGATTCTATCTGTCGAATCTCATCCTCATTCATCGTATAACGTACCAGACTTTCGTTGAAAGAGCGCACCGATTCCACATCTACCCCTACTGGCTGATCGCTGATGGCGCAGATGGCAGCCTCCTTGCAATGGCTCAGGTTGAAACAAATCTCCGGATGTCCGACAATCGAAGGCTTCCCATGCTCATTGTATTCGAAAACCGGATTCTCCTCGATACCATACACCTCACTCAGACCTTGTTTCAGCAACTGATAGGCTAGCACGCAGAGCCGCTGTCCCAGTTCATGTTTGAACTTGACGGCCTGCTCACGCCGCTGCCCGGAGATCTTCCCAAGGGCGGCATCGAGGTCAAAGCCCCATATATCCTGACTCAAATAGATATGTATCATCTCTGATTTTGATGCAAAAATACAAAAAAACGGCCAAATAATTGCATTTATCAGATATTTTATCTATATTTGCAGCATAAAAGTTATTATCTCACAAACTTATAAACATTTTAAACCAACAGATTATGGATTACAAGATTATCGACATCGAAGGTGTAGGCGACGTTTATGCTGAGAAGCTGGTTGCCGCAGGTATCAACAAAGTAAGCGAACTGCTCGAGAAGTGTGCAGCACCCAAGGGCCGCAAGGAATTGGCCGATGCTACGGGCATCAGCGAGAAGCTGATCCTCCGTTGGACCAACCATGCCGACCTCTTCCGCATCAACGGCGTAGGTCCACAGTTCTCTGAGCTCTTAGAGAAAGCTGGTGTCGACACCGTCAAGGAGTTCCGTCATCGCGTAGCCGAGAACCTGCAGCCCAAACTCGAGGAAATCAACGCCGAGTTCCATATCTGCGGTCGTGTGCCTGCTGTCAGCGAAATCCAGAAAATGATTGATCAGGCTAAGGAACTTGAACCGAAGATGACCTACTAAACAATTTAAATCCCCGCTCGGTTGAGCGGGGATTTTTTATTTCTTATCATAAGCGTGTACGGGATAGTCTATGGTATAGTGAAGGCCACGACACTCCTTCCGCTCGAGGGCCCATCGGGTGATGAGATAACCCACATTAATCATATTACGCAGTTCGCAAATATCCTTCGAAGCCTTGACACGCTTAAACAAGCGCTCCGTCTCCTCGTAGAGCATATCCAAACGATCCCATGCGCGATGCAGTCGAAGGTCGGAACGCACAATACCCACGTAGTTCGACATAATCTGATTCACCTCCTTCACCGACTGTGTTATCAGCACCTTCTCCTCGTTGGTCATCGTACCCTCGTCATTCCACTTCGGCACCTTTTCATTATAGTCATACAGATCAACATGTGCCAGCGAGTCCTTCGCAGCAGCATCGGCATAGACAACCGCTTCAATGAGCGAGTTCGAAGCCAGACGATTACCGCCATGCAAACCTGTGCAGGAACACTCACCGAGGGCATAAAGGCGCTCGATGCTGCTCTGTCCGTTGATATCCACCTTGATGCCACCGCACATATAGTGGGCAGCGGGTCTGACGGGAATATAGTCGGTGGTGATATCAATGCCGATAGAGAGGCATTTCTGATAGATATTGGGGAAGTGGCGACGGGTTTCTTCGGGATCTTTGTGCGTGACGTCGAGACACACGTGGTCGAGACCATGAATCTTCATTTCCTTATCGATTGCACGGGCCACAATGTCACGCGGTGCCAATGATAACCGCTCGTCGTATTTCTGCATAAACTCCTCGCCATTAGGCAGTTTCAGGATACCACCATAGCCGCGCATTGCTTCAGTGATAAGGTAGGCAGGATGTGTCTCCTTGGGGTTGTGAAGCACCGTCGGATGGAACTGCACAAACTCCATATCAGCCACCGTACCCTTGGCACGATACACCATAGCAATACCGTCGCCCGTCGCAATCACAGGGTTCGAGGTCGTCAGATAGACAGCACCGCAACCGCCCGTACACATCACGGTGATCTTCGAGAGATAGGTATCCACTTTCTGTGTCTTGGGATTCAGCACATAAGCGCCATAGCACTGGATATTAGGCGACCGTCGCGTAACGCGCACACCCAAATGGTGCTGCGTGATGATTTCCACAGCGAAGTGATCCTCCTTTACCTCGATGTCAGGACAGGCTCGCACAGCTTCCATCAGTCCGCGCTGAATCTCAGCACCCGTATCGTCGGCATGGTGAAGAATACGAAACTCCGAATGTCCGCCCTCACGATGCAGGTCGAACGAGCCGTCTTCCTTCTTGTCGAAGTTCACGCCCCACTGCACCATTTCCTGGATCTGCGAAGGTGCCTGACGTACCACCTGTTCTACGGCCTTGCGATCGGAGATATAATCGCCTGCGATAATAGTATCGGCAATATGCTTGTCGAAGGTATCCAATTTCATGTTCGTCACACTCGCCACACCACCTTGGGCAAACGAGGTATTAGCCTCGTCGAGCGAGGTCTTACAGATCATACACACCTTGCCTTTCTTGGCACGTGCCACCTTCAAGGCGTAACTCATTCCGGCCACGCCAGCACCGATAATCAGGAAGTCGTACTTGTATAACATAAGCAAAAATCAATAATCTGCTGCAAAGATACAAAATAATTGATAATTGACAATTGATAATTGATAATAATTTTGTAATTTTGCCGAAGAATATGAAGAAATTACTGTTTATCACCGCATTTTTGTGGAGCTCATTGGGGACGGTTCTTAATGAGTCCAGAGCCCAGGACACTCTTCCTATCATTGTCAGCGACACCATCATCTCTGATACCATTGCCCCACAACTGCAATGGCCAGAGAACGTGTCTGCACGCCTCGACAGCCTCATGAACGAGCCCTTGCTGAAGAAGACGCAGCTCGGATTGATGGTCTACGACCTCACAGCCGACTCCGTCATCTACAAACAGGGTGAGCGCCAGACGCTGCGACCAGCCTCGACTATGAAACTCGTAACGGCCATCACAGCCATCGACAAACTAGGCGGCGGTTACCAGTTCCGTACCTCTTTATATTATACAGGCCTCATCGAGCGCAACATTCTCAGAGGTAACCTCTACTGCGTGGGCGGCATGGATCCCCGTTTCAACAACGACGACATGCTGGCCTTTGTTGAGAGCATCCAGAAAATGGGCATCGACACCATCTGCGGACGCCTGATTGCTGACACCTCGATGAAAGACGACACACGTCTGGGCGAAGGCTGGTGTTGGGACGACGACAACCCATCGCTCACGCCCTTGCTCATCGGAAAGAAAGATATGTTTATGGAGCGCTTCCGCCAGGAACTCAATGATGTTGGGGTCGTCGTGGTCGACAACGAGGAGGCAATCGCCAACAACAAGACCAAGAACCGTCCGCTCATCCATCTCTGCTCGCGTTTCCACTCTTTAGACCAAGTGCTGATTCGCATGCTCAAGGAGAGCGACAACCTCTATGCCGAGTCGGTGCTCTATCAGCTAGCGGCCGCTGGCGGCATCAAGAACGCCTCAGCCACTCACGCACGTCAGTGGATCAATAAACTTGTCACCCGCATCGGACTCACGCCTGGCGACTACAAGTTTGCCGACGGTAGCGGACTCTCGCTCTACAACTATGTCTCTGCTGAACTCATGGTCAGTCTGCTGCGCTATGCCTATCACAACCAGAATGTCTACGGCCACCTCTATCCCGCCCTGCCCATCGCAGGTGTCGACGGCACACTCGAGAAGCGCATGAAAGGTGCTTTCACCAACGGCAATGTGAGGGCGAAGACGGGCACGCTGACAGGCATCTCGTCGCTCGCAGGCTACTGCACCGCAGCCAACGGTCACCAACTGGCTTTCGCCATCATCAATCAAGGGGTACTGCGAAACGCTAGCGGACGAACGTTTCAGGATAAGGTCTGCACAGCTTTGTGCGAACCGTAAGGATACAATAATCCCCGCTCAGAGATTGGGCGGGGATTAATTTTGTTTAGAAGTTCAGACCAACGTTCAGGAACAAAGCATTGTTGTGAGCGGTAAAATCGTCGCTGTCGAGGAAATTCGTGACACCAAACTGATAACCTACTTCTAGATACAGCTTGTTATACTCAGCACCGCAACCCAGTTTGAAGCCCATGTTTCTACGATTCAGGCGATGCAGTTCGTTCTTGCCGGCATCCATATCAGCCTTGCTTCTCTTATCCTTCTTGTCAGAACTGACAGCATACGAGAACCAAGGGCCGAAGAAAGGCAGCAGGGCAATCTCATCAGTAGCCTTCAGACCATACTTGATCAGAATGGGAATCTCTAGGTTGTTCGAGGTGATTTCCCAATCGTCGTCCTTGGCACCACGCTGAGTGTAGTAAAGACCAGACTCCAGGAATACGGGAGTAGAACTGGAAACACGCAGACCGATTACACCTGCCAGCGTCATACCAATCTTACTACCTACCGAGTAATCACCACTGACAGAAGCGATGGTACCACCAAAACGTACACCATAATACAGACTCTCCTTGTCGAGTTCAAAACCGCCGCTCGAATACTGGGCGAACGAAGGCACAGCCATCAGGGCTGCAACGATTGATACTAGAAACTTTTTCATACCTAATTGCTTATTGATTGATTTTAAAACATCGTTTTTGTCATATTGACGCTGCAAAGATAATAAAAAAAGTGAATAGTGAATCGTGAATAGTGAAAAAATTCATAACTTTGCAGTCAAAAATCACTCAAATGCAGGCAAAACGCATCACAAACAGCTTCACACGAACCTTATTAGACTGGTTTCAAACCTATGGCCGTGAGCTGCCTTGGCGACAGACATGCGATCCTTATGCCATCTGGCTTTCGGAGATCATCCTCCAGCAGACGCAGGTCAAACAGGGCTGGGACTACTGGCAACGGTTCATGCATCGCTGGCCTACAGTCTCTGACCTCGCTGCAGCCTCTGAAGATGAAGTGCTGCGCGAATGGCAGGGACTGGGCTATTACAGCCGCGCCCGCAACCTCCATTTTGCCGCCCGTCAGATAGTGGCATTAGGCCATTTCCCCAATTCGCTGGAGGAGATCAAACAGCTCAAGGGTGTTGGCGACTATACGGCAGCAGCCATCGCCAGCATCGCCTTCGGACATCCTGCAGCAGTGGTCGACGGCAATGTCTATCGCGTCCTCAGCCGTCATTTCGGCATCGACACACCCATCAACACGACAGAAGGTAAAAAGACGTTCGCAGCTTTGGCGCAGAGCCTGATGCCAGAAGCCAAAGACAATAGCAACGAGAACATCTGCGGCCTCTATAATCAGGCCATCATGGACTTCGGTGCCATCCAGTGCACACCTCAGTCGCCCAAATGCATCGTCTGTCCGTTGCAGGAGACGTGCGAGGCCTTACGCACAGGAAAGGTCGACCTATTGCCTATCAAACAAAAGACACTCAAGATCAAAACGCGCCACCTTACTTATATATATATCCGTTGTCAGGGCGAGACTGCCATCCATCGTCGTGGCAAAGGGGATATTTGGCAAGGGCTCTGGGAGCCGGTTTTGAAGGAGACAGGAGGCAAGAGACAGGAGGCAGTAGAAATGTTAGATTACAAAAAGATTCAACTGATTGCGAAAGGGGTAAAGCATGTCCTCACGCATCAAGTTCTGACCGCCGATTTCTATCTCTGGGAGCCCGACGAGCGTCCTAAATTACCCGAGGACTACATCTGGATCAAAGAGTCCGATATCGACAACTACGCCATACCCCGCCTCATCGACATCCTCCTCAGCAAACTATCCTCCTGACTCCTGTCTCCTTTCCTCCCTACTCCTTCTCTCCTTCTATCCTTTCCTCCTGGTTCTTCGGCCAATTCACCAGATACAACTTCTCCGTCGCACGTGTAAAGGCGGTATAGAGCCAGTGGATATAGTCGGGTGTGAGCATATCATCCGTCATATACCCCTGATCCAGATAGATATGCGCCCATTGACCACCCTGCGCCTTATGGCAAGTGACAGCATAGGCAAACTTCACCTGCAACGCATTATAAAAACGGTCGTTTTTCAGTTTCTCCACGCGATCCGCCTTTCTGGGAATATCACTATAATCTTCGAGCACAGCATTATACAACTGTTCTTGCTGTTCCCGTGTGAGTGAAGGAGCCTCCGTCGTGAGCGAGTCGAGTATCACTACAGCGGTCAGTTCATAGTCGTCGTAGTCGGGAAATGTCATCGTGGCCTCAGCAAATCGGAAGCCATACAACTCCTGCACATGCCTCACCTTCCTCAGCACTGCCCGATCCCCGTTCGCAATAAACTCCAGACTCATTTCTCCCGACTCCTTCTCTCCTTCTCTCCTGACTCCTGTCTCCTTCACCCAATAATAATTATTCTTCACAATCATCAGCAGATCGCCGCGACACAGTTCATCCTCGCGTTCAAGCACCATATTACGGATACCCTGATTATAGATATTCGCCCGTTTGTTACTCCTTGTGATAACCATCGTCTCATCCATCCCCACACGACTATAACTGCTCGAAAGCGACTCAATCAGTTCATCCCCAGGCACCACCTGAATATCCGCAAACCCCTTCAGTCTTATCTGCGGCAACAGTAATCTACCGACTCCTGTCTCCTGACTCCTTATCCTCGTCGCATTCCATAATATCCCCGAGTCCTCACTCTGTCTGAGCACTTGGTTCAGGTCACACTCATACACCTCCATACCATAGCCTCGAAGCATTGAAGCCGAGAGGGCCGGACTCTCCTCCTCGCCCACGGGAGGCAACTGCGCCTTGTCGCCGATGAGCAGCAGCCGACAGTTCTGGCCGTTATAGACAAACTGCATCAGGTCGTCCAACAGGCACCCGCTACCAAAAGCCATCTCGCCCAAGCCCAAATTAGAGATCATCGATGCTTCGTCCACGATAAACAGCGTATCCTTGTTCAGGTTGTCATTCAGGCTGAACGAACTCAGGTCACCAGCCGATTTCTGGCGATAGATCTTCCTATGGATTGTGTAGGCCGCATGACCCGAATAGAGCGAAAACACCTTTGCAGCGCGACCCGTCGGAGCCAGCAGCATCAGTTTCTGGTTCAGTGCTCCCAGCGCCCTCACCATCGCACCAGCCAATGTGGTCTTACCCGTTCCAGCCGAGCCTCGCAGTATCATCACCACATGCTCCGCCCTGTCGGTCATAAACTGCGCAAACACCTCCAGCGCCCGTTCCTGCTCCATCGTCGGTTCAAACCCGAACCGCTCCCGGATCCTGTATATCAGCTCATCTTGTATCATGATTCACTATTTATTCTACGACATCGTTCATCAGATTATTCAACCACTTCTTCCATTTATTCAGGATCGTTGGTTCCGATTCAGGCTCAGGCACAGGTTCAGGGATAGGCGCAGGCTCTGGGATAGGCGCAGGCTCTGGCTCTGGTGCCGGCTCCACCTCAAACGCTATTTCCTGTTGCGTGATCACTGTCCCTAGCGTGGGTGCTTTCTTCGCAGGCTTATAAAGCCGGTCTATCAAGTCCTCATAGTAGTCATCATCATTATGATGAACCTCCGTCTTCACCTCCTCTTCCAGACGATTCTCCATACCCGTCGCCAGGATTGTCACCTTGATATCCTCACCCAGTGTATCGTCGGTAGCCGTTCCCCAGATCACATCGATGTTCGGATCCAGCTGGTCAAAGAATTCATCAATTTCCTGCAACTCTTTCACATAAATCGGATGCTCGTCGCTCGCATAGATATTAAAGAGGATACGTTTGGCTTTCTCGATGTCGTTGCCATACAGCAGAGGCGAGTCGAGCGCATTCAGGATAGCCCGCTCCACACGATGATCACCATTGGCACGCCCCATCGCCATGATAGCACCTCCACCATTCTTCATCGTCGTCTCCACATCGCGGAAGTCACTCTTGATGCCCCCATCGCTGGGCAGGGTAATCAGCTCCGAGATACCTTTCACCGCATTCATCAGGATATTGTCAGCCCTCACAAAGGCCTCCTTCACTGGGATATCCGAGTCGGAATAAACATCGCAGAGACGCTCATTGTTCACTATCAGCAGCGCATCGACATTCTTACGCAACTCATCCACGCCCTTCAGTGCCTTGATAATCTTACGCTTCTTCTCGAATGCGAAAGGAATCGTCACCACGCCCACAGTCAGGATGCCCATATCCTTGGCCACGCCAGCAATTACAGGTGCAGCGCCCGTACCCGTACCACCACCCATACCTGCCGTTACGAAAGCCATTTTCGTTCCGTCTGAGAACAGAGACTTAATGCTATCGAGATTACTCTCCGCCTCTTGTTTGCCAACCTCAGGTTCACCGCCAGCGCCAAGTCCTGCACCTAACTGTATCTTCACAGGCACAGGCGAACGCGAGAGCGACTGACTATCCGTATTACACACAGCATACGTCACGCCCTCCACGCGCTCGTTGTACATGTTCCTCACAGCATTGCAGCCTCCGCCTCCAACGCCCACAACCTTGATGATGCCCTGCATCTGGTCTTTCACCTCACCGAAAAACGGTATAATCTCCTCACCCATATATCCGTAAACTGTCAACTGTAAACTATAAACTCTAAACTATAAACTGTAAACTGTAAACTATAAACCACAAACCCTCACCAGCTCTCTCGGTAGCGTAATTACCTTCAGCCTTTCATACCAGATCCGCCCAGCGATGTGCTTCTGCGTATGACTACTGATGATATAGTAGCTCGCCCGATACTCATCCATCAGTTCAAGAAACGCCTTTTTGATACGCGAGCACTTCTCGTTGATGGCATTGTCGAGCGGATCCACCAGATGGTTTACACCCTCCTCGATCTTCTCCTTATCCAACAGTTTAGCTGTCTGCATATAGTAGCTCTTCAGCTCCTCCCTGTAGTCAGCCAACCGTTTGAACTCGAGACCCTCGGGATGCGCCAGAAACAGCAGATACACCGCCTTGTGTACAGGCTGCAGTTCCACTTCCACATGATAGTCCACCAGCAAGAACCGATAGTCAGCCGTTATCACCAGCCTCGACAACTCCCCCTTCGCAGCCTCGATGCGCAGCGCCTCCAACAAGGGCACGCCAATAGCCTTCAACAGCAAATCCTTCCTGTCTGCAGCCATCAGTCGCTCTGCCAGTCTTCTCACCTCCAGAGCCGCCTCCTCAGGGGTCAATTGTCCTTCTTGTTCTATCACGCCACAAAGTTACGAAACATTTCTCAAACCTCCAAATGCTCACAAGCCTTGCGATGAAATAATTATTCATCATCCTGCCCTTGAAGAATGCTTTGTGGTGTTTCTCTGATAAT
>JAEEGJ010006850.1_pt1 | contig 33606 bp, 27 predicted proteins | sample 8958761 | NCBI WGS metagenome assembly JAEEGJ01 (sample SAMN16246546, study PRJNA631951) | gut metagenome | biome: gut microbiome; feature: rumen; material: RS-attached | host: Bos | place: Iran: Karaj | collected 2018-10
TACACTGGTAAAAGATCATCGTACAGGGTATGAAGAGGTAAACGTGGATGCTGTTATGAACGGCAATCTTGATGGATTTATCAATGCGTTCCTTTCCGGCATGACGATCGAAAAGTAATATAGACGGATCATTGAGAATAAAAAAGCGCTGTCTTAGGAAGACAGCGCTTTTTGCTATTCAAGTATATTTCTATCACTTCTTGTTATATTCGATATAGACGCCGGTGATCGTGAATGTAGAGATGTGAGAGGAACCTGCGCCCGTGATAGATGCAGTGATAGATCCCTTTTTATCGATCGCTTCATCGCTGTTCGGATAAAGGACGAAAGTATTCTTCTTTCCTTCCTTCGGAACAACGGTAAAGTTCGTGCATGTTACTTCATTGATCGTTACAGAAGTGTTGAACTTGATCGTGATCGACTTGATGGAAGCATTCAGGGAAGAGGTCTTCGAACCGGAATTAGTTAGTTTCAGATCGAAAGAACAGTTACTGCCGGAAACTTTCGCATTCGTGATCTTGTAAGAGAAAGACGTTACCGGGTATTCAGACGGAGCAATAGTGACGATGGTCGGCTCCTCAGTTGTGGTAGTCGTTGCCTCAGTCGTAGTCGTCGTTGTCGTCTGCTCTGTGGTAGTCGTCGTCGGCTCTTCAGTCGTAGTGGTTGTTGGTTCTTCAGTGGTCGTTGTCGGTTCTTCGGTAGTAGTCGTCGTTGTAGCTTCGGTCGTTGTTGTTGCTTCACTCGTAGTCGTTGTAGGCTCTTTTGTGGTTTCCGAAGTGTCATCCGATACGGTAATTACCTTAGTCTGCTTGCTCTCGGAAGTTTCCTTATCGGAATAAGTGGTAGCTTCAGACTTTTTGCTGCCGGACTTCAGTGATTTTCCAAGATCAAAGTGGAACCAGCAGAATACAAGGGCACCAAGACAGAGAAGACCGATGCATACGAAAATAAGAGGCTTTAATACGCTGCGTTTCTTCTCGTTCGCATGTCCCTGCTGTTCTACAGGAGTGATAGAGCCTCTTTGAGCAGCAGCAGTGTATGTATGGTGCTGTGTTTTTGCGATCTGAGCACTTGTGCTCATGCCGGGAACGGCTCCGGGGCGGGACATAGCAGCTCCGGGACGCTGGGCATTTGCTGATGCTGCACCGGATGCTGCTGCTTTTTTCGGTGTAGAAGAAGCCTGACTATTAGAAGGCTTTTCATCCGGTTTGTTTCCTAAAGAAGATCCGGGACGGAGGTTGGATGAGGTAGGAGAAAGAGTGACCTCAGTAGCATTCGCTGCGGCAGCAGCTGCAGCAGCGGCCTCTTTATCTTTCTTATTCTTTTCCATCTCGGAGAGTTTTCTCTGATGGTATTCATTCTCGTCCTCATCTCCGAACAAAAGATGATTCTGCTTTACTTCTTTTTCTTCTGCGATATTCTTTGCAGGCTGTCTTTTCGGCTGATTATATACCCGATCGATAGGAACGAGATTTGTGGAAGCGATAGAAACATTAGGATGCACCTGCGGAGCAGAGTAAGAAGGTGTATCTTCCACTATTGTTTCGCTTTCGCGGTATATTGACTCGTAGTCTTCCGTGTTATCTTCAATGGAAGGTTTTTCGATAGGTGCACTGTCGTAGATAGATGCTGTGTCGGGAACGGAGGCATCTACGGAATCAGGTTTGGTATCAGGTTCCTTTTCTTCCATGGAACCGACGCTGATTTCAGGCGAAGCATCTGTCGTAGAAATATCTTTCGTTGCAGACGATACCGCGGAGTCTGCATTTTCTGAAGCATTATGGGGCTCATCAACAAGTGATGTAGCGACTAGTACGGCAGAAGGAGCAGAAATGTCAATATCATGATCATCTTCTTTTTCGATAGAATCGCTATCGGAAACACTCTCTTCATTAGTTGCCTGATTTTGCATACTGTTCTGTGAAGCATTATCTGTCTCCGGAGCCGGAGTTTCTTCTTTTTCAACTGGAGAAGCATGTTCTGTTTCAGCTGCATCAGCAGTAGCCTGGGGAGCAGGTTCCAAAGAAGGTGCATGCTGTTCCGGTTTGGCTTCTTCCACCGGCTTGCTTTCAGCCTTTGTTTCCGGTTCTTTTACCGTCTCGGATTCAACGGCTTTAGGCTCTTCCTTCGGTTCGGCCTTAGGTTCTTCTACAGGCTCGGCAGGACGGAAAGCGGCAAATGGCTGAAATGGTGAGAAAGACTCGCTTCCGAGACTTGCATTGATTTCTTCTTCAAGAGAATTATCTACCTCATATTTCGGAATATTACTCAAGTAATCTTCTTTGGCATACATGGTCTCCAAAATGGAAGACTTCGGGGCAGCCGGCTGGGAAGGAGCCTGCGGTTCGGAAGCAGATCCGAGCGGATCATCTTCCGGGAAAGCATCGAAATACTCGTCACCGGAAGCTACAGGATCGAAAACCTGTTCATCGGAAAGCGTAGGATCTTCGAGCGGTGCTGTATCTTCCATAGGCTCGGTAAATGTATTGTTCTGTTCGCGTAGCGCTTCTGAAACGTTTGAAGCGGGATCATTTGCTTTAAAAGAGAGGAAAAGCGGACGCTTGACCTCGTCATCCGAAGAACTGATTTCATCCGGATCTGTCATGTTTGAATAAAGACGTTCCTCGGGCTGTTTTTCCTGATTCTGTCCATTTGAACGATAATAAGTGCCAAATACTGACGGCTCGGATGCGTTGTCAAAATCCTCCTCCGGGGCATGGATAAGACGATCTCTTTCGTTACCGTCATTCTCTCGATCACGAAGCATTTATTATTCCTCCGAAACTGTATTCGAGTACAACTCTTTAATTATCTTATTTCAAATATACAAAATCCGCAAGAAAAAACCACTAAAGAAGATTGCAAAATCTTTTGGTTTTCCGTCAAAAAGACAACAATTAGGATCTTTTGTCGATTCCTGACACGAATTCCGGTTCTATACTGATTTCAGGATTCTAGAAAGGAGAGACTATATGGATAAAAAGAGAATATATATTACGGTGTTTCTGGCGATTACCGGGATAGCGGTCTGCCTATGGACATCTCTAAAACCCGGAAAGAAGGAAGTGGTCATCGAAACGTTAGAGGCTGATTCAGAAACCGCCTCAGTCTCAGATGTAAAGGAGGAGAGCAGAACAGTCTTTCCAGTATATATAGGCGGCGCGGTTCAGCAGCCGGGGATATATGAAATAGAAGAATATGTTTATCTATATCAATTAATAGATAGGGCAGGAGGGTTTTCAGACGAGGCAGATATGGATCATATCGACCGCGTATATCTGATCGACCATTCGCAGAGCCTTTATATTCCTAAGAAGGGAGAGTATTCTGATGAACCGCATGTTTACGTGCCGGTGATCGGACATCAGCATGAAGACAATAATGAAGAGAAAAAAGGAAATGGAAAAGTAGATATAAATACAGCGGATGTATCTGAGTTATCGCAGTTGCCGGGTATAGGAGAAAAAACTGCGGAAAAGATTTTACAATATCGGGAAACGAATGGAAGCTTTAAAACAAAGGAGGATATTATGAAGGTTGCGGGTATAGGAGAAAGCAAGTATGAAAAGATAAAAGATCTTATATTTGCAGGCTAAAAAATGGGTTTGACAAATAAGAATATCAATGGTAGTCTTTATAGGCACTAAGGAATGACTTGCTCGTGTGGCGGAATAGGCAGACGCAACGGACTTAAAATCCGTCGGGGTAAAACCCGTACCGGTTCAAGTCCGGTCACGAGCACCACATACCTGGTTATATATCGCGGAGTGGAGCAGTTGGTAGCTTGTCGGGCTCATAACCCGAAGGTCGCGAGGTTCGAGTCCCGCCTCCGCAACCAAATAAGGAGTTGTCTTATGGCAGCTCCTTTTGTTTTGCATTTACGAAACATTGCGATATAATTAACGTGTATTTTTATGCGCGAGGTGACAGGATGCCTGTTTCAGATAAGAATTCATCTGCATCAAAAGCAGCCGGAAAAGCAGCAAAGATAGTGTTTTTATCACTGTTTGCACTTGTCCTGGTTGTTGTCTCGGTATCTTTTGCTATCCATCATATGCGTATCGGATTTGAAAAAGAATATCAGAAGACGCTGATTCAGCGTATACAGACAGATGCAGGAAATGCTGCTCTTTCTGTTTCCGGTGAGGAGATCAAGACCGATTCCTCAAAAGCTGCCCAGAAATATAGTTCTGTTCTGCCGTATATGATGATGGATGTAAATGAGGACGACTATACGACACAGGTTTTTGGCTTGTATGAATATACGAATGGTTCTCTTAATATGCTTACCGGAAATGATTCCGACCTTCTGATTGCGAAGACAATCCCGGTTTCCGAGTGGCTGACTTCGGAAGGAACTCCGTATGAGATGAAAGATACAAATGTGTACCACTATCTTGTTCCTATTAAGGATCAGGAGGGAAAAGTTTCTGCGCTTCTTGAGCTTTCTGCTCAGTATAGACCAATGAACGAGATGGGAAACCAGCTTGAATCGAAGCTCATTAAGACAGTTATTGTTGCCGTAATCGTTGCTCTTGCAGGATTCTCACTACAGTTTATCGTTCCGCCGATACTCCGTCTCGTATCGAAGAAGAATACGGAGGCGACTCTATGAACGATTTTCTGATTGAGAATTTCACCAAAGCTCCCAGGGGCAAGAAAGCCATCGCGAGTCAGATCGGGTTTTGTTTTATAACCTCGCTGGTCATTTTATTTGTTGTATCTTCAGTGGTAACAAATGTATACCGGTCTACACTGCAGTCTCAGAGAAAAACGGCGCTGACTTCATATGCTGCCGGTGCTTCTGTTGCTTTATCCTCGCAGGATCTTTCCGAGGGAATGACATTCCCGCTGGAAAACCCGAAGTATGACGGCCAGAAACAGTATACAGTCAATGTTTTCGTAAAGGCTGGTAACTCATTCCTCCGTGTTTATACGTCTGACCGCACCTATGATGAAGGAAAACAGTATGTTCTTTCAGGTGCCGGTGAAGAGTATACGGAATCTTTTGAACAGCAGCAGCTGGTAGTTACTCATAGAAGATACGAGAATGTTCAGTATGTAGTGGCCGTATCTCCGGTCCTCGGTCAGGATGGGACATCATCCGGAATCGTTGAGGTAATGATCCCGCAGGCAGATTTTGTGATGACTGAAAATGGTATGTCTCTTTCCTGGATCTTTACCATGATCTCAATCGCGGTAGCGATAGCGATCATCTATGGAGAAATGAGAAGACTCTTTGATACGCTGATCACTCCGCCGGATAAGAGTGTGCCGAGAGCTGTGATGTACGGAATGTCAACATTCCGTCTGATTGCATTTTTCTCCAGTGTCGGATGTTTCATGCCTTTGATCGTGCTTCCGTCCTATTTGAAAGACTCTTTTGAGGGATCTTTTGATAATGCAGTTATTCTTCAGACCTGGATCATCCTTGCCTGCCTTTTATTCCTTCTCGGTTTCTGGAGATTTGTCCATATGCGTGACATTATGATCCGCAAACTGACGTCCCGTCTTGCTGTGATCGTTTCTGTTGTCATTGCTTTTGTCCTGCTTTTGATCTGCGGACTGATCGACAATCCGTATGTGACTGTTTTCATGCAGCTTCCGATCGGGTTCCTCCTTGGAATGACATTCCAGTTCCAAAGAGAGTACCGTCTTCAGGCTTCCCGTACCGGACAGGCCGAATTTTCCGAGCGGAAAGTGCATCAGTGCCAGTATACCGGCAATGTTCTCGGTATGTCGGTAGGTGCGGTTATCTGCGGTATCCTGTACGAAAGATTCGGACTGTTTACTGTTCTGATGGTTTCCGCGTTCTTCTTGTTTGTTGATGCGATTCAGGTCCTGTACTTTATTCGTCACTGTCCGCCATCCAATGAGCCGATCGTTCGACTCCCCAACTATTTCTATGCACTGAAGAATTCCAAGTCGGGTACCTTTGTATGGAGTACGGTTTTCCCGCTGGGACTTCAGCTTTCTTTCTTCCTGGTATTCATTCCGGATTATCTCGAGAAAGTCCGTATTTCGCTTGCGACCTGTGCTTTCTACTATATGCTCGCGGTAGTTTGTGGTGAGCTCATCATGAAGATTTTGATCTTCTGGTTTGAAGATTTCTTCTCTCATAAGACCAGGATCACGCTTTCAGCAATCCTCAGTTCTGTTGGATATCTTGTATTTGCTCTTTCTCCATCGGCAAAAGTACTTGTTATCGGTGTTACGTTCCTCGGTTTCTCCCAGGGACTTCACCAGTTCGGATATCTTGACTATTATAAGTCCCTTATCCGTCAGGACAAGCATCCGATCGCTAGAGTGATCCTTATGAGAGCTTTTACCGGTGGAACGATGATTGGTGCTGTTGTATTTGGTCTGATAAATGCTTTCAACAGCGTGAGAATGCCGATGATTGCGGTCGCGTTGATCATATTCATTATTTCGGCCTCTTATCCGCTTCTGATGCTTATGGATAATTCTTCTACACAGAAGCCGGCCGCAAAACGCAATTCACGTTCCGGTATGACGGGCAGAAACGGGGAGGTGTGATTTCATGGATATGTGGAATGAAAAACTGACTCGTGAGAATATTGAGCAATTTTATGATATGTATGCGGCTTTTGCTTACCGCTGCGCTTATAAAAATCTTCGTGATACGACTCGTGCGGAGATGTGTGTTGTGGATGCGTTTATCGATACATATCATAAACGTGCGAAGCTTTCTGAAGAGAAGGTCATCTATTATTTTTCGGACGCGCTTCAGTATCATGTGAATGAACTTGCCGGCAGATATCCTGTGATCAATGATTCTGCGCCGCTTGAGAAGAATCTGGATGAATATACTGCTACGACAATGAAACACTCGATCCTCGAAAAGATCGATTCTCCAAGATTCCGTATAGCTGAGTTTATGGCATCCTCGTCCGACAACAAGATCCGTAGGAATACTCCGCTTGCGGACTATTTTCAGAACTCCGGTATTACGGTCATGCTTCTGATCAAACTGGTCATTCTTGCAATCGTTATAGCGGTGACTACCTATTTCGGTGCCGTGACGTTTTTTCATGCGAACAATTATATTCAGAACAGGACCCAGAGGGGAACGTATAAACTGGAGGAGTATATCGTAGGGATCCTTGATTATCTTCCTGTTTCTATCGGTGGGAACGGGGCAGCAGCTCCGACAGCACCTCCTCAATCGGATCCGACTGAGAACACGGAGAGTACCGCTCCTTCTTCGGAAACAGAGGGAACCAGCGAGCCATCAGCAACTGTGGGGTAAGGATCAGCACAAATCTGACAAAAGTGTAATTGTTTTTATCGGGGACAGGATTATAATTCCTTCGTATACAAAAGAACTGGATAATTAGTAAGGAAAACAGGATGAAAGAGCATAACAGTGAAAGACGAGTACGAAAGCCGCAATCTGAGGCATCCGTGCCATTACATGTAGATCATATCAATGCAAAAGGAAAAAAAGTTCCGGCGAAGAAATTCAAGAAAAAGCCGTGGACTTTTAAGCGGGTTTTCCTTCGTATCATCCTTCCGATCCTTTTAGTTCTAACTATTATCATCGGTGGAATCGTCATCTGGCTGCTTCAGTGGGAAAACCATGTTCTTGATCAGATCGAGTATATTCCGACGGATACAAATCCGACATTCATCAATGAATCGAGTTCCCTTGTTGAAATATCCCAATATACGTCAGAAACCAGCATACCTCCTGTAGAAGATGAAGATATCCATAATTTCCTGCTGATCGGTATTGACAGCCGTTCCAGAAAGTACACCAGTGATGGTACAGGAAGTCTTGCGGATGTCATCATGATCATGAGCGTAGATAATAAAGAAGGCACGATCAAACTGGTTACGATCCAGCGTGACTGCTATGTGTATATTCCCGGTCATTCAAATCCGCAGAAGATCAACGCGGCAATGAGTTATGGCGGTCCTGAGTTACTCTCGGTAGTTATAGAAAACCATCTTAGGATCGATCTGGAAGGGTACGCATATGTAAACTTCTATAATATGGAAAAAGTTATTGATGCGGTCGATGGAATCGATCTTGAAGTAACGAAGTCAGAAATATTCCATGAACCGGGCGGACTGAATGCGAACCTTGCGGAACAGAACCGGATCCTGGGTGTTCCTGAAGATACTTATAAAGTTACCTCTTCCGGTATGATCCACCTGAATGGAAGACAGGCAGTAGCCTATAGCCGTATCCGTGAAGTCGGAAATGGTGTATATGGCCGTTCCGAGCGTCAGGTCAAGGTCTTAAATGCTCTATTAAAGAAGTTTTCGAGCTTAGGCACGACTTCAAAGATGTCTGCGATGGATGATATTGCTTCAATGATCGCAACGAATATTTCTAAAAAGGAAATCAAGCATTATGCTTTTGATTTTCTTCCGGAAGTCCGAAATATGGAGATCCAGACAATGGGGATTCCGGTCGACGGTTATTTCCGTTCCGGCATGTACTCGGATGTGCGTGCGAATGAATGGAGCATCCGTCCGGATTGGAATGGTATGATACCGATCGTTCAGGACTTCCTTTATGGGGAGACATTCGAATTTGATCGTGTTGAAGAGATTCCGAAAGCACCGAAGCAGGGAGATAGAGACTCTTAATTTCTTTCGATTTTGTCTTTCTTTGATATTGACATCTTCTGACTAAATGGTATAGTAGTATTTGATTTAGCACTCGTGATAATAGAGTGCTAATTAAATTTGCTGGAGGTGATTCACCATGACCATTAAGCCACTGGGTGACAGAGTAGTTATTAAGATGACAGAGGCTGAAGAAACAACCCACAGCGGAATCGTTTTGGCAGGTTCTGCAAAGGAGAAGCCTCAGATTGCCGAGATCGTCGCGGTTGGACCGGGCGGAATCGTTGATGGAAAAGAAGTAAAGATGGAGCTTTCCGTAGGTGAGAAAGTTCTTGTTTCCAAGTATGCAGGTACACAGGTTAAGATCGATGGTACAGAATATACTATCCTGAGTCAGAGCGATGTACTGGCAATCGTTGAGTAATTGTCTTTTCAAAGGAGGTCATTAATATGGCAAAAGAACTGAAGTATTCCGAAGACGCAAGACGTGCTTTGGAGATTGGTGTAGATAAGGTAGCGGATACTGTAAAGATCACACTTGGGCCGAAGGGCAGAAATGTCGTTCTTGATAAGAAGTATGGTGCTCCGCTGATCACGAATGATGGTGTTACGATCGCAAAAGAGATCGAGCTCGAGGACCGTTTTGAGAATGCCGGCGCTCAGCTTGTTAAAGAAGTTGCTTCGAAGACAAATGATGTAGCAGGTGATGGTACAACGACAGCTACTCTGCTTGCACAGGCAATCATCCGTGAGGGTATGAAGAATGTTGCTGCTGGTGCTAACCCGATCATCCTTCGTAAAGGTATCTCTCTTGCGGTAGATGAAGCAGTAAAGTCTATCGGTACATCTGCTAAGAAGGTCGATGGTTCCAAGGATATTGCTCGTGTTGCTTCTATTTCTGCAGGTGATGAGTACATCGGTGAACTGATCGCACAGGCTATGGAAAAGGTTTCTTCTGATGGTGTTATCACTGTTGAAGAGTCCAAGACTATGGGAACTGATCTGGAAGTTGTAGAAGGTATGCAGTTTGACCGCGGTTATCTCTCTTCCTATATGTGTACTGATATGGATAAGATGGAAGCTGTTCTCGATGATCCGTATATCCTGATCACAGATAAGAAGATCTCGAATATTCAGGATGTTCTGCCGCTTCTCGAACAGGTCGTCCAGCAGGGCAAGAAGCTCCTTATCATCGCTGAGGATGTTGACGGTGAGGCGCTCGCTACACTTATCGTAAATAAGCTCCGTGGTACATTTACCTGCGTCGCTGTAAAAGCACCTGGCTTCGGCGATAGAAGAAAGGCTATGCTTCAGGACATTGCGATCCTTACCGGTGGTGAGGTCATCACAGATGATCTTGGTCTGGATCTGAAGGAAACAAAGATGGAACAGCTCGGCCGTGCACGTCAGGTCAAGGTTCAGAAGGAGAACACCATTATTGTTGATGGTATGGGTAATGCGGACGAGATCAAGTCCCGTGTCGCACAGATCCGTGCACAGATCGAAGAGACCACTTCCGATTTTGACAGAGAAAAGCTTCAGGAGCGTCTGGCAAAGCTGTCCGGCGGTGTAGCGGTTATCAAGGTCGGTGCTGCTACTGAGACGGAAATGAAAGAGAAGAAGCTCCGTATCGAAGATGCACTGGCAGCTACCCGTGCTGCTGTTGAAGAAGGTATCGTTCCTGGTGGTGGAACAGCGTATATCAATGCTCTTCCTGCTGTCTGCGCACTTGTTGACAAATATGAGGGCGATGTTGCTACCGGTATCCGCATTATTGCGAAGGCTCTTGAGGCTCCGATCCGTCAGATCGCTGCAAACGCAGGTCTGGATGGTTCAGTTATCTGCGAGAACATCAAGAAGTCTGAGCCCGGCAACGGCTACGACGCACTGAACGATCAGTATGTAAATATGTTTGAGGCCGGTATTGTCGATCCTGCAAAGGTTACACGTTCTGCACTTCAGAATGCGGCTTCCGTATCTTCCACACTTCTTACGACAGAAGCAGTTGTCTGCGATATCCCGCAGCCTGAACCGCCGATGCCGAATCCGAATGCCGGTATGTATTAATCGGTTTGTTTCTGATAAAATATAGAGGTCATGGAGTGATCCGTGACCTCTATTTTTGTTAAGGAGAATATTCATGCGCGTTTATAACGATTTGATCGTTGAAAAGATCGTAGCCAAGCACCTGACGGCAAAGGATAAAGCTTGCCGGGTCATTTTTGTCATCCTGGCTGTTCTGGCTATACTTCTGGTTAATTTTATTCCGCTCCTTTTTGGAGTTTTCTATCTGTTCCTTCTCACTGTATCTCTTTCATTTGGTATAGGTTATTTGTGCTATATAATGGTCTCCGGTATCGTCAAGGAATATGAATACAGTTTAGTAAATGATGAGTTTACCGTGGATGTCATCTCCGGCAAAAAGCGCCGTGCTCATCTGTTTTCCGGTTCTATCCGGGAATTTGACATGATCGCCAAACTGAAAGATGAGATGCATCCTGTCTCCGAATTTGAAAAGGGAGCTCTTCGTGCCTACTGTGCTTCCGGTGTAAATAAGGAAGAAGAATGGTATATCGCCGCTAAAATGGGCACTCAGAAAGTTCTTGTGATATTTGAACCGGATGAGCGTTTTTTAGGTGCATTCTACCGTTATAATCCCCGAAATACCATGTATCGTCCGACCTCGAGGCCGAAGACAAAGAAGGAGGCCTGATCATGCAGTATCTCCCGGAAGAAAACCTTTATAGATTTACTATCATGGGTACGGAAACGGATATTCACGACAGATTGCATTTTCACTCTTTGTTTGCCATGCTCCAGGAAGCGGCCTGTCTGGATGCTGACCGTCATGGTTTCGGAGCTGAAGTAATGGACAGTCTTTCTGTCTGCTGGCTGCTTCTTCGAATGAATGTGCAGATGGACAGGATTCCGAAGTGGAAGGATGAGATCTATATCCGTACATGGTCACAAGGATTTGAACGGCTGCTTTTCAATCGTGATTTCGACATATTCGATCAAGACAGAAACCTGATCGGCCGGGCAACTTCTGTCTGGGTGATCGCACATCAGGGGGATCACCGGCCGGTACGTCCTTCCTCCATCGAAGGTATGTCTGTATTCGAGTCGAGTACGCCTTCCGGGCGGAAAGCAGAGAAGATCCCGCCGATCCCGGATGAAAAACGTGAGAATTCCCCGAAATTTAAGAGGTTTGCCGATTACAGCCAGATCGACAGGAATATGCATGTGAATAATACCCATTATGTGGCCTGGAGTGAGGATGCCTGTTATTCTCTCATTTCTGATGAAGACCGGATTTCCGAGCTGACGATCAACTATTCATCTGAAGTGCATCCCGGTGAGGAAGTGCAGCTGTTTTGCATCCTTGAGGATGGGGTGATCATAGTTGACGGCATGGAGGCAAAGAGCGGAAGACACGTTTTCACGACCCGGATCCTTCCCGGAAAAGAATGATATAACGGGTTTATCAATATGATTTAATAGGGTAAAATATATTCGCAGATCATGCGGAGGAAAGTAAAATGATAGAAGTATCGAATCTGGTTAAGTTTTACGGTGATAAAAAAGCACTCGGCGGAGTGTCTTTTAAAGTAGAACAGGGTGAGATCCTGGGTTTCCTCGGACCAAATGGTGCCGGAAAGACTACAACAATGAATATCATTACCGGTTATCTTTCTGCGACAAGCGGAAAAGTAACGATCAATGGATATGATATCCTGGAACAGCCGGAACTGGCGAAGAAGAATGTCGGTTATCTCCCGGAGCTTCCGCCGCTGTTTCCCGATATGACGGTATTTGAGTATCTCGAGTATGTAAGTGAACTTAAGAGAGTGCCTCGGGATATTAAGAAAAAGCAGATATCAGAGGTTATGAAGATGGTCCATATCGGTAATGTTTCCGGCAGACTGATACATAATCTTTCCAAAGGATACCGCCAGCGTGTCGGTATTGCACAGACCTTGATCGGAAATCCGGAAGTTATTATTCTCGATGAACCGACGGTCGGACTTGATCCGAACCAGGTGATCGAGATCCGAAAACTTATTACCCAGCTTTCTAAGAATCACACGATCATCTTCAGTTCGCATATCCTGTCTGAGGTTCAGGCTATATGTGACCGTGTCATAATCATTAATCACGGAAAAATAGTGGCGGATGCGCCGACACTTGAGCTATCTGCGCAAGTCGAGGGAAATTCCCACTATCTTCTTACAGTGGAAGGTTCTTTTAATTCTATACAGATGCCGCTTCGCGCTGTACCCGGTATTAAGACTGTTGCGCTGCTTACAGAGAAGAACGGCCTTCTGCAGATCGACGTTACCGCGGATGGTTCTCTGGATGTCCGTAAGTCGATCTTCTTTACTTTAGCAAGAATCAATGTACCGATTTTGGAATTCCGTTCGATGGCTCCATCTCTCGAGGATGTATTTATAGATATTACTGCTTCTAAGAAATGAGGAAAACGACATGTTTGCAGTTTTTAAACGAGAATTTTTGTCATATTTCAGAACACCGGTCGGCTGGATCGCGATTTGTCTTATGGGTATTATCAGTGGTTATTACTTCACCGGTATGATCACAGCGACTTTTCCTTACGTCAATATCGCGCTTGAAATCAACTATATCCGTTCATTCTTTATCATTCTCATCCCGATCATTACGATGAGACTGTTCGCGGAAGAGAAGAGGACAGGAACCGATGTTCTTCTTTATACTATGCCGTTTTCGATGAAAAAGGCTGTTTTCGGTAAATTTCTGGCTGCACTCTCTCTTCAGGTGCTGATGCTTGTAAGCGTTTTCAGTCATATGATCATCACGGTCATTCTCTCCGGATTCGTCAGCGGAGCAGACTGGGGAGCTCTATTCGGTTATCTGGTTCTTGCTTCACTCTTTATTTCTATCGGCATGCTTACTTCGGCGATGACCGAGAACCAGCTGATATCTGCAGTATTCTGTTTTGTCATACTGCTCTTTTTGAATATGCTTTCTTCGATCGCATCTTCCTTTGCGTCACTTGTTAAATCTGTTCTGAAGTTTACAGGTCTTTTCCATCTTTCCGATTCCGCGATATATACGATCGGTGAGAATATCCGCAAGACGATCGTCTGGTTTGATCCGTTCGATAAAACCAGTTGCTATACATCGGGCGTATTTAAGATCGTTCCGCTGATTTTCTGCCTGAGCTTCACATTTGTATTTATTTACATCACATACCGCGTTCTTGAGAAAAAACGCTGGAGCCAGAGCTGAGAAAGGAGGGTACGATTATGGCAAAGAAAACCGCAAATGAAAGTATCCTTCGGGAAAAGCCGGGTAAAGCGCCTAAGATCAAGGTGACCGGTGATAAGAGATTTAAGTCTTTAAAGTCTGTTTCGATCATTTCCGTCATTCTGGTGATTGCGATATGTATCGTCTCGAATCTGATCATCGATATGACGCTGGATAAAAAACTGACATTTGATACGACCTCGGTCAAATCCTATTCTGTAAGCAGTGTTACGGAGGATTTTCTCGAAAAACTTGATAAGAAAGTCGAGATCATCGGCCTTTTCGATCGGAATGATACTTCTATCGAGTGGCGTGATTATTTTATCCCGCTCCTTGATGATTATGAGGCGGAAGCAAACGGTAAGATCGATCTGAAATATATCGATCCGGATGTTGATCCGTTTATTCTCGAAAATCTTGATCCGGAGAACATATACGCTCTCCGGAAGTACACATATGTTGTTAAGTGTGGAGACATTCTTACGAGTATCTATCCTTACAATTGTTTCGAGTATGATCCGGATATGCGGAATTACTACGGTGTCGATCTGCCTATAGCAAACAAGATCGAGGAGATATTTACTGTAAATATTCTTTATGTCTCTTCCGGACGTCCGCTTCATGCCTATTATATTTCCGGACACAATCTGCCGTCTCACCAGAAACTCGATGATATGCTGAAGATGCTCGGATTCCTTTCCTCGGAATTAGATATTCGTTCAGCCGGTTCCAAGATCCCTGAAGACTGTGAACTTCTTATCCTACTTCAGCCGTCGACGGATATCACGTTATCTGAAAAAGAGACTCTGAAGAGTTACCTTGATAATTCCGGAAAGATGTTGCTGGTAACTGACTTTAGTAATAATAAGCAGGTAGCTTTTACTAATCTCAATGAAGTTACCCGCCGGATGGGTGTTTCTCTGGAACAGGGCATGCTCCATGAAAATAACGGTGATTATCTGCTGGATGTATCCGATCCTTATAATTCCATCGCGGTCGTAACTTCTGAATATAACCAGTATATCGGCGGTGTACCGTCAGCGTATACTATCAGGAACTGCCGGTATATGAAGGTCGAACGCGATAGATCTGAACACGTATATGTTTCTCCGATCGTAGTTACTTCCGGTTCAGCATCTGTTGACTTCCAGAATGAACAGATCAGTTCTGATGTATCTGCAGGTACATATCCTGTCATTCTGGACTGCGTCGACGATTCCACCAGAGACAGATCGTGTCTGATCATTATCGGTACGGACACGTTTACTTCGGATGAGTATTATGCGGATAAGACTACAGAAGATAATAATGCTGTATTAGTTAAGCAGATGATCCACGATATCTGTCCTGTCGAATACAATGTTATTATCCCGAATAAAGAGATCCCCAGTTATATGCTCTCTAAACCTCTTTCTTCCTCGAAAGCTACCAGATGGTCTATCGCTGTAATGACGGTGATCCCTCTGTGCAGCCTGGTCTGTGGCGTGTTTGTATACCAGAGAAGACGTCATCTGTAAGGAGCGGCAACATGAAGGAAATGAAAAAAATAATTGCCCTGGGTGCTGCTCTTTTAGTGCTTGTGATCGCTCTTATGACCATTGTGATCGTGAAGCATGAAGAAAAGAAGCGGAAGGATAAGGAAATAGAATCACAGCAGTTAGTGCTATGCGAACGTGAATCACTGCGGTCTCTGACTGTGGAAGAGTCCAATGGAGCAAAGACGGTCATCTATATGGATGATAACAGCTCTGCCATGAAGATCATCCGCGATGATAAAGAGTTTTCGAAGATCATGCTGGACACGGCCATGGTAAACAACTGGATCGATTCGGTCCTCCGGTTTTCTGTTGAGAATAGTTTTGACTCTTCTGATGATTTATCCGCTTATGGGCTTTCATCTCCTCAATACAGGATCTCTGCAGAGAAGAAGGATGGGACAAATACAGTATTTTCCGTGGGAAATCTTGTTTCAAATCAAAGTGGTGTCTATCTGCAGTTAGCAGGAGAAAACAAAGTATATGTTGCCTCCTATATTATGTATAAGACGCTTTCTTCGCCCTTTGAGAATCTCCTGAATCATATGGTCCTTTATCTGGAGAGATCCGAAGTGGATCAGATCAGCCTGGAAAGAAAGTCAACAAAAGATCACTGGACGGTAAAAACACTTCCGGATGAAGACAACGGACTTTTTATCGAGCCGCGTTATAAGGTGCTTTACCCGATGCAGCGTGATCCGAAGGATACGATGTATAACCTTCTTTCATCGATCCTTCAGTTTGAGGTATCTCAGTATATCCCGATCGCGGAGGAAGATATGGCATCGTATGGCCTTGCTGATCCGGAGTATAAGATCACGATCCGCCCTGTGAACGGTGAGGAGATCACTATTGCGCTGTCTCAGGAAATCGGTGGATATTACTATGGCAGCTGTTCCAGCAATCCGTATACTTTCCGCATAGACCCGGAAAGTCTTCCCGGACTGAATCTGTCTTCTTTTGAATTGATCGATTCTTATGTGATCCACGGTTATCTTGATGAAATAGCATCGGTTCAGGCGACGATTAAAGATACGAAGTTTGTCCTTGAATGTCATATGAACCAGGCAAATGAATTCTTAAGTGATGAATCGACGATCCTGCTGGATCAGCGTAATGCGAAAGTCTTTGCCTCTTCCGGTGACTGCTATGGACTTCTTCTATTCGGCTCGATCTTCAATATGCCTGTCTCAAGAGTGGACTATGATATAAAGCCTGAGCTTAAGAATGTGGAAGCTTCCTTTCATGTGATCAAGACCAGCGGAGAGATCGTTGATCTGCAGCTTGTTCCGAATGGCAGCGATGAGTACTACTGTTTCATTAACAACAGCTATAGTGGATTTATTGTAGATAGAAGCGTATTATATAAAGATAACGGTCATGAATTGTCTGGTTTCGGGGTTTGGGACGCATTCTGCTTAACTACGGAAGCCATTGATAAAAAAGATTCGTATGATATGTATGACCGACCGTAAGTGAGAACTGGAAATGCCGGAAAAAACAAAAAGAACCGAACCGATACAGAAACAAAACCAGAAGCCGAAACGCGTGAAGTTTACGCATAAGTATGCGACTCCGATACTGGTCGTTCTTTGTATCCTTTTAGCGGTCGTATCTATAATTCTGGTATATATGGTCCGAAACCATGTGGCAGCGAAAAACGGTGCCCAGGAGCAGCTTAGGCTTTCTGCGATCGCCGGTTTTGACTGCGAATATACTGAGGCACAGCAGCTTTATCCGTTCCAGAACGGACTTCTGAAAGTGACGAATAAGCGTGTAGCTTATCTTTCGATTTCCGGAAATGAAATATTCAGTGTCGATCTTGAGATGAGCAGTCCGGTCTGCATCAAGAATGGTCCCTATGCAATGGTGGCAGACACTGCTGGATTCCAGTGTGCGCTGTTCTCGGAACAGGGAATGGTGTTCAGTACCCATATGACCGGAAAAATCGGTAATCTGACGCTGGCGCCTTCTGGATTGTCTGCACTGATCATTGAGGAGGGGGACTCTTTCGGAAGTGTGTATATCATGGAGAAAGATGGATCTTTCCTGGCGCAATGGGCCTCGTATGAATCAGGATACCCGATCTCACTTGCTTTTTCACCCGATGAGAGCACGCTTTCCGTTTCTCTGGTCGATACCGACGGGTCTCAGATGATCCCGCATGTAAAGCAGTTCTCGATCCCGGACGATAGAACGGCAGCACGTCCTTCCGAAAATGCATTTTATTCCCCTCTTGTTACAGACAGCATGCCGCTTCTGGCTTATCTGAGCAATGAGCGGGTCGCCGTAGCGGGAATAAGCGATGTAGCTATTGTCGGGAACGGTAAGTGCGAACTCGTATCACCGGCATTTCCGTGTGTGGAGAGTGTTCATTCTTTTGATGGCGGGTATGCCGTGGTGTATTCAGACGGAGTGGAACAGCCCCTGCGGCTTGCAGTATTTAACTCAAACGGAGGAAAGACCGGTGAGATCCCACTCGGAAATGAAGTGCTCGGAATCGATGTATCCGGATCTTCCGCATTGTTTGCTGTTGATGAGAAGATTATGCTGATCGATCTTGCCAGAGCAAAAGTCAGCTCGACGATCAATGTCGATGAGCCTGTCCTGCGGGTTTCTTTCTTCGGTTCGAAAAACATCTGCGTAGTTACAAGCGCCGGTGTTCGTGAGATCACGATCTGAGTTCTTGGAGGCGGTATGGAAACTGAGTTAAAGCTTTCTTTTCCTGATCCGGAAACTTTATATGCAGTAACAGGCGAGCCCTGGTTTCAGGATGCGGTCGAGATTAAATCTGCGAAGACGGAAGAATATGAGAACCGCTATCTTGATACGAAAGACCGTATTCTCGAGAAATCCAGGACTTCTATGCGTATCCGTCATGTGCTCGGTCAGGACTTTATTCATACAGTGAAGACAACTCCCACAGCCATAATCAACGGATCTTCTTCGGAAGAGGGCTTTTCCGGCCTGACATCCAAATGTGAGTGGAATGTGAGTTCTGACCGGTCGGAATTCGATGTCGGTTTATTCCTTAAGGCCGCTAAAAACGGGAAAGATCCGTATGAGATCCTAGCGGCAGCACTCGTTCCGGTCTCCGGGAAAAAACTGGAAATAGTTTGCAAAACCGCCTTTAAGAGACACACCATTACTGCGGGCTATCACGGGAGTACCGTTGAGATCTGCCTGGATACCGGTTCCTGCATCGCTTCCGGAAGATCCTGCCCGATCTGCGAGATGGAGATCGAGCTTATTTCCGGAGAAGTCGCGCCCGTAGAAGAACTGGGACTTCTGATCCGTGAACATGCGGACTGTAAACCTCTTGCGATTTCGAAATATGCCCGCTGCCTGATGCTGATGAGAGAGAATGAGAATGGATAATCTTGACCGAAAAAGATGGGATCTGATCATTATCGGCGCCGGTGCTTCCGGTATGACCGCAGCGATCGCTTTTCAGAAGATACGCCTTCTTTCTGGAAAAGAGAAGGGAACTGTACTCATTCTGGAAAAGAATGAGCGGGTCGGGAAAAAGGTCCTTGCGACCGGAAACGGACGCTGTAACCTCTCGAATAAGGATATGTCACTTTTGCATTTCCACAGTCACGAAACTGATTTTCCGGGGAAAGTCCTTTCTAATGTGACGCCAATGGCCTGTCTCTCGTTCCTTTCTGAGATCGGTATCGTTACAACATCAGAGGGGAATAAGCTTTTCCCGATGAGTAAAACATCCGCTTCGGTCGTCGATGCTTTCCGCTACGCCCTGGATGAACTGGATGTCGATATCACATACAATGCATCCGTAACGGACATAGATAAAAAGGATTTCTTTACTGTTACCTGTGAGGATGGGACGAGCTTTTCTTCAAAACTTCTTATTATTGCTTGTGGCGGAGCATGTGCTTCCTATAGCGGAACTACCGGAGACGGGTATAAGTGGCTATCAAAGCTGGGACACAAGGTCTTTGCGCCAAAACCATCGATCGTGCAGCTTCTTACTGAGAATACTGTAACAAAAGCACTGTCAGGACTGCGTCTGGACTGTGAGCTGACACTGTCTGCGGATGGAAGTGTCGTCGCTGAACAGTTCGGTGAAGTGCTTTTCACGGATTATGGATTATCCGGACCGGCTGTTCTTCAGGTTTCCGGTGAGGTATCACGCCGTATGAGAAAAGATCGTCTGACGGTTCCGGTAAAAGCATCGCTTAGACTCTTTGACGAGCAGACTCTTTCCGCCATCGAAGAGAAATTGAATGAGCGGCGGGTGACATTCGCTGTCCGGCCGATAGAGCAGTTCCTGCTGTCGATCCTGCCCCAAAAGATCGGAGTCATGCTTCTTAAGACGGCACTGGAGCGTCCTTTGTCGCTTCCGGTAACGACGCTGACGGATGGTGATATTAAGAAGATCCTGTCGACGATGCGTTCCTGGAATTTCCAGGTGCTCGGAACAAGGTCGCTGGAGCAGGCACAGACCACTATCGGAGGTGCTGACTGCGCGGAGTTCTCGGAAGAGACGCTGGAGTCGGAACTGGTTTCCGGGCTTTTCGCCTGTGGAGAGGTGCTCGATGTGGATGGCGACTGTGGCGGATATAACCTGACTTGGGCGTTTGCTTCCGGTATCCTTGCCGGAAGATCAGCTGCCATGATTCTTCCCGATGAGACGGAGGCACAGGATGGAAACTGATATTTCTCTTTCGATCCCGCTTCAAACATATGAAGGCTTCAGAAAGATCTCATCTCCTTATACGGATGATCGGGATGTTCGGGCATACTTTGAAAAGAAAGCCAGAAAAAAACTCCCGAAACACTGCTATTTTCTGAAAAAATCGATCGATGCGCGGCATAAAGACGATATCCGCGTGGTCGTTAATGCCAGATTTACGGATCAGGATCCGAAAAGCATTCTGGAAGACGCTTCTCTTGTTGATCTTAAGATCAAGGGCGAGGAAAATAAACGTGTGGTCGTGTGCGGATCCGGACCTGCCGGACTTTTTGCAGCTGCGGCACTGGTGGAAGCCGGACTCCATCCGATCCTTCTTGAAAGAGGAAGAGACGTGGATACCAGATCTTCGGATGTACAGCGTCTCAAGGAACAGGGGATCCTCGATACCTGCTCGAATATCCAGTTTGGAGAAGGCGGTGCCGGAACATTCTCCGACGGTAAACTCTTCAGTGGCGTTTCCGATGGCAGAAGAGATCCGGTGCTTCGTACATTTGTGAAATACGGCGCGCCGAAGACGATCCTTTATGATGCCCATCCACATATCGGTACAGATTATCTTCGTGTGGTTATCCGGAATATGCGTCAGGACCTGATCAAACGCGGCGCACAGGTGCTTTTCGAGCGGAAACTGTCTGATATAACTGTGGAGAACGGTTCACTTACTTCTATCACGCATGTTTCATCCTACTCGGATCAGGATGCGGTTACGATCCCGTGCGATGCACTGGTCCTGGCTATCGGGCACAGCGCGAGAGATACGTTCTACATGCTTTCCGGGCGGGGAGTGAAGATGGAGCAGAAGCCGTTTGCGGTTGGCGTCCGTATCGAGCATCTCCAATGCGAGATCGATAGGGCACAGTTTGGCGAATGCTTCGAGAGTGAGATCCTGCATCCTGCAAATTATAAGGTCGTGACCCCGACATCAACGGGCAGAAAACTCTATTCCTTCTGTATGTGTCCCGGCGGCGAAGTTGTCTGCGGTTCATCCGAAGAGTCCGGTGTCGTCACGAATGGCATGAGCGAATATGCCAGAGATAAAGAGAATGCAAACTCCGCGATGCTCGTCGGAGTGGACGGAACGGACTTCGGAAGTGATGCCTGGGATGCGGGGATCATATTCCAGAGAAATCTTGAAAACAAGGCTTTTAAGGCCGGAACGGGCGGTTACCTGGCACCGGCACAGCGCGTTTCTGATTTCCATAATCATGCGAAAACAACGGAGTGGGGAAAAGTCAAACCCTCCTACCGCCCGGGAGTTACGATGAGTAACCTATGGGATATCCTTCCTTCTGCTGTTTCGGAAACACTGGATGAAGGCCTGGTCCTTCTGGACAGGAAGATCAGGGGATTTAACGATCCGGATGCCGTTATTACGGGTATTGAGACCAGAAGTTCCTCTCCCGTCAGGATCAGAAGAGATGAAAATGGCGAGAGCATCTCTGTATCCGGTATCTATCCGGCCGGAGAAGGCGCAGGGTACGCAGGCGGGATCATGAGCTCTGCGATCGATGGGATCAGGCAGGCAGAAGCTTTATTGCATAAGCTATTTCCCTAAGTATATGGTAAAATGATTGTGTCGATTCCTAAGAAAAGGACACAATGCTATGGAAGTTACGATTTTAGGCTGCAGCGGCGGTTATCCTGGCCCCGGACAGGCAGCATCCGGATATTTACTTACGATCAATGATAAAAAAGTGCTGATCGATTGCGGAAGCGGTGTTTTCTCCAATCTTCAGCTTCATGTTCCGCTGAATGGACTCGATGCGATACTGATCTCCCATCTTCATGCGGACCACTATAGTGATCTGATGGTGATGCGCTATGCGATCGACATGAATACCAAGCATGGCATGGAGTTTAAAAACGTACCGATATTCGCGCCGAAGACTCCGGAAGGTGTAATTCATTCCCTAACTAATGACTGGGGCTATAAGATCGGATACATCGGTCACGAATCCGAGCTGCCTCTTTTCGGGGCGAAAGCCAGATTTTTCCGTACGAATCATCCGGTCGAGTGCTACGGAATACGTGTAGAGCATGAAGGCAAGGTGTTCGTTTATACTGCGGATGCTTCCGTTGATACGCTCTTTGCCGGATATCTGGATGATGCTGATCTGGCGATCATGGACTGTGGCGAGATCGAGGCGGCAAGACGTCCGAATATGCTCCATCTAACACCGAAAGAGTGCTACTCCTGTGCCAAAGCGCTTCGCATAAAGAAAACGATCCTTTCGCACCTGGTTCCTTTCTATGACAGGGAAGACGTGGAACTGGAGGCGAGAGCCTGTGGGGACTGGGATTTCGAACTTGCCCAGATCAATAAAACATATCGCATCTAAAGAAAGAAGGATAAACATATGAGTACAGAAAAAGATAAGAATAAGGCAGTGATCACGGTCGTCGGCTGTGATGCGGTGGGAATTATCGCGAAGATCTCCGCACTTCTTGCGGAAGAAGACGTCAATATTAACGATATCACCCAGACGATCCTGGATGACATCTTCACGATGATCATGCTCGTAGATCTGAAAAAGGCAAAGTCCGAGATGAAAGCACTGTCTGACAAGCTCGATAAGGTCGGAGAAGAGATCGGTGTCTCGATCCGCATCCAGCATACGGATCTTTTCTACGCGATGCACCGCATCTGATTTCCGGTGCTTTTCGCTCGTGAAAGATTCCGGGCATTCCATAAATAATTCATAGTAAGCAGGTAACATGTATGATTACGGATTTTGAAGTATTAGAGACCGTACGGATGTTTCAGGAACAGCATCTGGACGTAAGAACAATAACAATGGGTATCAGCCTGATGGACTGCGCGGCAGATACGCCGGAGAAGTCCTGCCAGAAGATCTACGATAAGATCACGCGCTATGCGAAGGATCTTGTAAAAGTAGGTGAGGAGATCACTGAGAAGTACAGGGTTCCGATCGTAAATAAGCGTATCTCCGTTACCCCGATCTCCATTGTGGCCGCAGCTTCCGGCGCAAAGGACTATACGATGTTCGCCAAGACTCTCGATCGGGCGGCAAAGGAGTGCGGAGTTAACTTTATCGGCGGTTTTTCCGCGATGGTGCAGAAGGGATATACTATCTCGGATAAGCGTCTGATCGACTCGATCCCGGAAGCCCTTTCGGTGACGGATAATGTATGTTCTTCTATCAACCTTGCATCCACACGCTCCGGTATCAACATGGATGCGGTAAGGGACATGGGTGAGATCATCAAGAAGACAGCGGAAGCAACGAAAGACAGAGATGCGCTCGGGTGCGCAAAACTCGTGGTGTTTGCCAATGCACCGGAAGATAACCCGTTTATGGCGGGTGCATTCCTGGGCCCCGGCGAGCCGGAGTGTGTCATCAATGTCGGTATTTCCGGTCCGGGCGTAATCAAGGCTGCCCTGGAGACGGTAAAAGGGGAAGACCTCGGTGTCGTTGCTGAGACGATCAAGAAAGCAGCGTTTAAGATCACCCGTGTAGGTGAACTGGTAGCCAGAGAAGCCTCCCAGCGGCTGAATGTTCCGTTTGGAATCATCGATCTTTCTCTTGCGCCGACACCGGCAGTCGGTGACTCTGTCGGCCGTATTCTCGAAGAATTCGGTCTGGAGCACTGCGGTGCCTGGGGTACAACAGCAGCACTGGCGATGTTAAATGACGCGGTGAAGAAGGGCGGCACGATGGCAAGTTCCTTTGTCGGCGGACTGTCCGGTGCTTTTATACCGGTATCGGAAGATGAAGGTATGATCGAGGTAGCGGAAAAAGGCTTCCTCCGTCTGGAAAAACTCGAGGCAATGACATGTGTCTGCTCGGTCGGACTCGATATGATCGCGATCCCGGGAGATACACCGGCTTCTACGATCTCCGGTATCATTGCGGATGAGATGGCGCTCGGTACATTTAACAACAAAACGACAGCTGTCCGTGTAATTCCTGTTCCTGGAAAGAAAGTCGGCGATCAGGTCGAGTTCGGAGGGCTTTTAGGATATGCCCCGATCATGGAAGTGAATACTGCCTCATCTGAAGCGTTCATCTCCCGTGGCGGACGTATACCTGCTCCGATCCATAGTATGAGAAATTAATCGCAAATCTTTAGGAGAGAAGGCATTCCGGATGTCGGATGGATCATTATGAATTATGATCTGTTCGATTTATAGGCTCTCTTATGTGCATACATGATTTCATCGGCTTCCTGCATACAGGTGACGATGTGCGCGGTATCCCTGCCTTTTAGCTCGGATACGCCGATGCTGACATGGATCCTAAACGGCTTTTTACAGGCTTTTGTTATCTCGTCAAGCATACTGATCACATGGCTTGCGTACTGCTCCCCGCGGCCGGATCTATCCGAAACGAGTACCGCAGTGAATTCATCTCCGCCGAACCGGGCACAGAATTCATTATCGCGCAGACACTTCTGAAGAGCATTCGAAATCTCACTTAAAGCGAAATCGCCCTCGGAATGTCCGTGGATATCGTTGATGGCCTTGAGATTATCCATATCGATGCTGGCAATGCTGATGACCTTTTCATCGGAAATACTAGAAAGAAGTTCCTGAAGACGAAGTTCAAAACCTCTTCTGTTATATATGCCGGTCAGTTCGTCCGTCTGTGCAAGTTTGTTGATCTCTGCAAATCCGCTGTATTTTTTCTGGAAATAGCAGTTCTCGATCGCTGAAGAAAGAGTACTGATATATGTATATGTCAGTGAATTTGGCCACTGGTCCGTTTCCGGATTTAACACAAGGTAACCGTAGTCTTTGTTTTTGCAAAATAGAGGGAAGATGATATATATCCCCGGAGCATCCGTGTCAAAGAACTCGGAAGGAAGAAGATCCGTACGTGTGAAAGTTTTGTTGATCGCTTCCGCCTGGCGTCGGTTTTCAGCATGCATGCGCTGAAGAAGGATCATGTTATCCGTGAAAGGCTTCTCCTGGATCTCGGAAGAAAAGCACGGATCGGACTCATCGCAGTAACAGATATATCCATCCTTACATCCAAGTGTATGGAAGTAATATGTAGCTACGGAAAGGGCGTTTTCGATGTCCAGTGTATTCTGGTAATCTGCAGTGATACGCCCGGATTCTCTAAGCAGGAATTCTTCCTCGGCAATGATCTGATACATCTGATCGACATCTCTGCTTATTACCTGTTTTCCGCATCCGCAGCTGGCACGGAAATTGATCTCATCCGATAATGTGATGTTTTTAGAAGGGTGATTGCCTGCCTTGATATCGTCGATCAGCTGGAAAGCAGCTTCCGCATATTTTTCCGGCTGAACGGTGACCGTGGTAAGAGAAGGAGTGGTATCTTCTCCTTCTTTGATGCCGTCAAATCCACAGACACATACATCTTCAGGGACCCGGATCCCCCGATTTTTGAGTTCGGAACAGATCGACAGGGCCATATAGTCATTCGCACAGATGATCGCCTGAGGATATGAAATACGTCCCTGCATGAAAAAGTCGATGGCCTTTGCACCGCGGTTACGCCAGTAATTGCCTTCAAATATCGTGTTGGGTCCGATGGCAAGGCCGCTTTCCCGCATGGCGGTTACAAATCCGGAAAGTCTGTCCGGAGAATCTTTATGAAGATAAGGACCGGACATATAACAGATATCGGTAAAGTGATGCACGTCGATAAAATGACGTGTCATCTGATACATAGAGTTTTTATTCTCGATCGAGATCGTGTAGAAGTCCGGATGACCGGTCTGAAGACAAATTACCGGACAGGTGGCATTGGCGCGTGCAAGTTCATAAAAATCTTTATCCATCCCTTTGATGTCAAAAGAACCGGGAAGGGCAATGATCGCTTCGAAGTCCGAGTAATCCGGAATATGAAGGATGTTTTTCTTGCCGATCTCAGCAAGAAGGTTTCGTCCATAGGGAGAAGTATATGAGCCGTAAGAGGCAAAGATAACAACATCCAGATCCCTAAGAGAGGCAAGGTCAATGATCGCTTTGCCGCACGAAGTCTGGAAAACCTGTGTTATCTCGCTCATGAATATGCCGATTCGTTTTCTTGCCACGGATATGTCCTCCCCTGAAATGTTTGCCCCGATGTCTATGAAGCGATTATAACACCTAATTTGCGTTGTTTCCAAATTAACAAAGTTTATTTAGGATTAAGGATAACTTGATTTAAAAGATCGTTTTTGAGAAAATGCATTTAGGAGTTGGATTTCAGGTTTAGGGGGTATAAAGTTATGGCAAATTATTCAGGCTCACCACAGTTAAATGAGCGTCAGCTCGCGCTTGCAAGAGATCGTAAAGAATGGACGACGGCCTTGGGCAATAGACTGAATGTCCTTTTCGGCATTTCGATTTTGAATGTTATCATTCTGGTGATCACATTTATTATTTCATTGAGTGTCCAAAATGCTGATAGACTTTCCGAAGTTAAGGACGCAGTTAATGTATTGAAGGTCATCACGGTGATCGCGCTGGTTCTTGCTATCATTTATGGAATTACTATCTGTTCAATGGGAAAATATAATGATGATCTAAGTGCAGCAGGAGTACTCTATATCTTTAACCAGGTCTGTTCTGTTGTATCAAATCTTATGGGAAGAGGTACCGGTGCAAGTTCATTATTCAATTTTATCTCTTTAGCATTATCCATTGCTTTTATTCTAAAGTTTTGTTCCGGTATGATCACCTGCTTCAGCACGATCGGAAGTGGTATGTCTCTTAACTGGGAATCTTTTAAAACGGTATATCTTATCAGCGTGATCGGAATGCTTGCATCTGTTTTAATGGCAATTATGCCCGGCCTTTTTGGATTGGCAGTTGTCGCTGTACTCGGATTTTCAATTATGACTATTATTGTTGCTATCTGGCAGATCGTAATACTTCGTCAGTCTGCAACAGAAATGCTCGAATATACCTACGATCCGGAAACAGAAACAAGATCTGCTGCCGGTGCCTTTAGAAATATGAATATCAGTGCGGCAACAAGCCGCAGACCTGTTCCGGCGCCGAAAAAACCCTCGATGACTAGAGAAGAAGCCAGAAAACGTGCCGAAGAGATGAGAAAGAGACGTGAAGCAAAGGCGAATGGAATCGAGCTTCCCGAGTCTTCTGATGAAAAATCAGATGTACCGTCGGAAGATGCTGAAAGTGAAGAATACAAGATCAAGATGCTGAAAGAATATAAAGAACTTCTTGATTCCGGCGCACTTACCCAGGAAGAGTTCGATCAGAAAAAGAAAGAGATCCTTGGATAAGAAGAGTGCTTTTAGCAAGGTATATACGAAAAGGGTTCACTTCGAAAAAGTGAACCCTTTCTATTTGCTTAGTGGAAAAGCACTTTCTCCGGATGCCAGAGGTCAGCTCAGAGATTCGAGTGCATCCTTCACGGTCTCCGGAGCCGGAGCACCGACGATCGTACGCTTGTTTACGCAGGTTTCAAGGGAGATCGCATCATAGACGTCTTCCTCGATCAGATCGGAGAACTGCTTAAACTCGTCAAGAGAGAGTTTCTCAAGCGTGGTATCGTGCTCAATGCAGTAGTGGACGAGTTTGCCGGAGATCTCATGAGTGGATCTGAACGGGATGCCCTTTCTTACCAGATAGTCTGCAAGGTCGGTCGCATTGGTGAAACCGCCAAGTGCAGCATTCTCCATGTTATCCTTGCGAAGTTTCATAGTCTTGATCATACCGGTGAAGGGAACGAGAACACCCTTGATCGTATCGATCACGTCGAAGAGCGCTTCCTGCACTTCCTGCATGTCCTTATTATAGGTGAGCGGCAGCCCCTTCATAGTTACGAGGAGGGAGATGAGGTCGCCATAGACACGGCCGGTTTTACCGCGGGTGAGCTCGGCAACATCCGGGTTCTTTTTCTGAGGCATCATGGAAGAACCCGTTGAATAGGCATCATCGAGCTCGATGAACTTGAATTCCTGAGAAGAGTACAGGATGATCTCTTCCGAAAGACGGGAAAGATGCATCATGAGAAGCGATGCAAACGATGCCAGCTCGATAGCCCAGTCTCTGTCTGCAACACCATCCAGAGAATTCAGTGTAACACCGCTCATGCCCAGCTGATCGGCAACGAATTGTCTGTCGAGAGGATAGGTGGTTCCCGCAAGAGCCCCGGATCCTAAAGGAGAGATATTCGTTCTGGCGATGGCCTCGTCGAGACGGTCCATATCACGGCCGAACATCTGGATATACGCCATCAGGTAGTGTGCAAATGTGATGGGCTGCGCGCGCTGAAGGTGTGTGTACCCGGGCATATATGTCTCGGTGTTGTCTTTAGCGATATCGATGAGCGTATCGCGGAGCTGTCCGAGAAGAGACTGGATCTCCTTGGCTTCATCGACCGCATAGAGACGCTGGTCGAGCGCGACCTGGTCATTTCTGGATCGTCCGGTGTGAAGTCTTTTTCCTGCATCGCCGATACGGTTGGTGAGTTCTTCTTCGATAAACATATGGATATCTTCCGCATCGGAATCGAAGGTGAGCTTACCGGATTCGATATCGTCGAGGATAGAAAGAAGACCGCTCTTGATGGAGTCCGCGTCTTCCTGGGAGATGATGCCCTGTTTCGCGAGCATACTGCTATGCGCGACGGAGCCTTCAATGTCCTGCTTATACATTCTGCAGTCAAACGGGAGAGACGAGTTGAAATCGTTGACCGCCTTATCGGTCGCCTTTTCAAATCTGCCTGCCCACATTTTCTTAGCCATAGGTAAATCCCTGCCTTTATGTCATGTTTTTCTGGATAATCATACCACAATTATGGCTGCCTTTGGTATCTATATAAGTAAATAGATGTGTATTGACAAAAAAGACTTGTGTTCTATAATTGATTTGCCTAAGGGGAAGCGGAATAACTGCTGATAGCAAGGTGATCATCTTACAAAGATTCTACTGTGCTTATGTGTGTTTCACGTCTTTTCGGGCGTGATTTTTTGTTTTTAGGGGAGTTGATACTATGGAAAACCGCGTGGCCGTGATCAGCGTGATCGTCGAAGAAGGCGGAGATACGAATGCTCTGAATGCCCTGCTTCATGAATATGGACAGTATATCGTCGGACGAATGGGGATCCCGTACAGAAACAGAAAGATCAACATCATCAGCGTCGTGATCGATGCGCCGCAGGATGATATTGCCACTCTTTCCGGGAAGATCGGGAGTCTCCCGAATATCAGCGTAAAAACCACATATTCCGCCATTAAGGATGAGAAAGAAGGATAAGAACATGTATAAGTATGACCCGAAGTCGCTGATTGCCGACGAGTTTATCAATGATGAAGAAATCAAGGAAACTCTGGCATATGCCGAAGCAAATAAGAATAATTTCGAACTGATCGATGCGATCCTTGAGAAGGCTCGCCCGGGTAATCTTCAGGCAGCGGAGCACGGAACGGCTCTGACCCACAGGGAGGCGTCTGTGCTGCTGGCCTGTGAAGATCCGGAGCGCATCAAGAAGATGTTCGAGATCGCAGAAGAGATCAAGCAGGCGTACTACGGAAACAGAATAGTGCTTTTCGCGCCGCTTTATCTCTCTAATTACTGCATCAATGGATGTCTATATTGTCCGTATCACGCGAAGAACAAGACGATCCCGAGAAAGAAACTTACTCAGGAAGAGATCCGTCAGGAAGTTATCGCACTTCAGGATATGGGTCATAAGAGACTGGCGATCGAGGCAGGTGAAGACCCGAAGAATAACCCGATCGAGTATATCCTCGAGTGCATCAAGACGATCTACAGCGTTCATCATAAAAACGGTGATATCCGCCGTGTTAACGTAAATATCGCTGCGACAACAGTTGAGAACTACAGAAAACTGAAAGAGGCAGGTATCGGTACCTATATCCTCTTCCAGGAAACATACCACAAAGACAGCTACCTCAAGCTTCATCCGACAGGACCGAAGCACGACTATAACTACCACACCGAAGCAATGGACCGCGCCATGGAAGGCGGTATCGACGACGTTGGACTGGGAGTGCTTTTCGGACTGGAACTGTATAAATATGAATTTGCCGGACTCATCATGCATGCAGAGCACCTTGAGGCTGTGCATGGCGTAGGCCCGCATACCATCAGCGTACCGCGTGTAAAGCGCGCGGATGATATCGATCCGAACGAGTTTGATGGCGGTATCGATGATCAGACCTTTGAGAAGATCATTGCCTGCATCCGACTGGCGGTACCTTATACCGGTATGATCATCTCCACCCGTGAGAGCCAGCAGGTACGTGAGAAGGCTCTGAAGATGGGTATCTCCCAGATCAGCGGTGCCAGCAGAACATCTGTCGGCGGCTATACGGAAGAAGAGCGTCCGACAGATACCGAGCAGTTCGACGTTTCTGACCAGAGAACGCTGGATGAAGTTGTCAGATGGCTGATGGAGACCGATCATGTACCGTCATTCTGCACGGCATGCTATCGTGAAGGCCGTACGGGCGACCGTTTCATGAGCCTTTGCAAGAGCGGCCAGATCCTGAACTGCTGCCATCCGAATGCGCTGATGACATTGGCGGAATTCCTCGTCGATTATGCTTCCGAGGAGACAAAGAAGGTCGGCTGGGCACTTATCGAGAAGGAACTTCAGAAGATCCCGAAGGATAACGTCCGTGAGATCTGCGCAAAGCACATCGAGGAGATCAGGAACTCCAACAGCAGAGACTTCCGCTTCTGATACACTGCCGGTTTTTGAAACGTTACAATACGCTTCTTCAATGATACAATGTTATTGATGTGGCATTGGGTTCATTGGGGGAGAAGATAATGGGTAAAAAGTTTCGCTACGATGCTTTTATCAGCTATCGTCATTGTTCTCCGGACAGTGAGATAGCGGAGCATCTTCAGAAAAAACTGGAGAGTTTCCGCCTGCCGAAAGATATAGCCGAGAAAACCCGGAAAACAAGACCTCTTCGTGTATTCCGCGATGAGACCGAGCTTTCCGTCGCAGATGATCTTTCGGAAGCGATCACGTCTGCCCTCTGGGATTCGAAATATCTGATCTGCGTATGTTCTCCGGAGTATCTGAAATCCGTCTGGTGTATGAAAGAAATCGAAGCTTTCCTTCGTTTCAATGACAGAAAGCATATTCTTTTGGTATTGGCAGATGGTGAACCGGATACGGCATTTCCTGAAGTACTGCTTTATGAAGAAGTGTTCCAGATGGGTCCCGACGGGCACCCTCAAAGAACCAGACAGTACAAGGAGCCGCTGGCAGCCGACTGCAGGGGCGATTCCCTAAGAGACATAAAAGCAAAGGTAGAGATTTCAGTTGTTCGACTTGTGGCGGTGATCAAGAATATCTCCTACGAAGAGCTTTCCCAAAGACATAGAAAAGAAGCATATAGCCGGGCAAGAAACCGCGTTCTGGCCGTTTTCGGAGTTCTTCTTGCAATCATTGCCGTCTGTGTTTTCTTTCTTGCCCGTATCTCCAGACAGAAGGTTCAGATCTCGAGACAGCAGGAGGAACTCCAGGCCCATAAGGATGAGATCGAAGCGCAAAAGAACACCATACAGCAGAAGTATGAGGATTCGATCGCGGGCATCTCGGAAAACCTTCTTCGTGACGGTAAAAGAAAAGATGCCGTATATGCGGCAAGAAGCGTACTCCCGGATAATAAGACGGAAGGCTATAGCGATTCTGCCTTAAAAGCACTCTCCGGCGCGCTGGGGATCTATGAGTTTCCCGATCTGGTTGTTTCAGACGATTCGATCCAGTTTCCGTGCGCCATATCCAATTACAATGTGTCTCCTTTTGGCGGGTATATTGCGGTTCTGGGTCTTGACCAGAATAGATTTGTTATGGACGTTTCGAGCAGTAAGATGCTTCTCCGCTATCAGGATACGCAATATGCGGATTGCGTTTTTGACGGAGACCGCGGAGTCGTGTTTCAAAGAGATAATGAAAACTACAAATATCTCGATTTTGCATCCGGTACGGAAACGGATCTCGGGCTCGGTGATGTGAAACTCATTTCCGATCCGCTGGGAAACGGATATGCGTCAATAACTGATGATGAAATAGTAATTTTCCGTGGGCCGGAAGCTCTCTGCCGTCTTGATGTACGAGGGGAATCGCTGCCGGATACGGTTAAGATCCGATCTTTTGCTTATGTATTCTTTTCCATTGATGGGAATGAAGCCTGTATAATTATCTCGGATTATGATTCGGGAACGACATATGTATATTCTGCGGATCTCAAAAATGGAAGTGTTCAAAACAGATTTGCCGATCGTTCAGGGATCATTGATTACTGCACGGATGGGAAGACGATGCTTAGTTTGAAATCCGGATCGAAAACGAGCTTGATTCTTTATGCAAAAGATCTTGCAACCGGTAAAGAAGTGCTTTCCGAGCAGAATGGCTCTTCTCTTGTAGGATTTGCCGTTTTCGGGGACGACATTGTTTATTATACTCAGAATAAGATCTATATCCATGATCTCAATTTCGGATTGAAAAAAACGATCGACACTGATACCGAGCTTTCTGCATATATTTATACTCCGGAAGGAATTGCCATTTTTGACACGCAGGACGGATGTTATCTGATCCGGAATGGTGAATGCCGTTTCTTTGATCCGGATATGGACGATACCAATCTGATCCTGTCCAAAGAATTTGCGGACGGAACGCTGTTTCTCAGTACAACAGGGAGTAATCAGATCGATACCTTTTCATATAGAGAAACAGATTACCTGAAACCATATGCCGATACTCCGGTTTCTTTTTCGAGCCGGAATAAGTTAGACGATCCTGAAATTCCGGCACTTGAGGATAAGGTGATGAAAAAGGAAAAGGAATTCAGCCGGAACATGATCTATGAAGTGATCATGTGTGAAAATGCAGATTATGCGGCCTTCCAGTTATGGGACGGGGAAGTCTGTGTATACAGCCGGTCGACAGGTGATCGTGTAAAGACTTTATATCCGGCGGACGGATATGTCTGGTCGTTCTATTATGATGCATCCTGCGGGAATTACTACATCGGAACAGAGAACTCGGTTGAGGTATTTGACAGTGAGTTCAGAAGCATCGGAAGTATATCCGGCTGCAGTCTGTCCGGATACGACGGGGCAACAGGGCACCCGGTCGTAACGCATAGGCGGGGAGATGACCTTGATTATTATCTTGTCATGCCGGTCAGCTATGAAGAACTGATCTCACTTGCCGATGATCTTCTTTCCGGGTATGAACCCAGTCAGAGGGTAAGGGAAAAGTACGGATTGTCGTAAGCTCAGTAAAAAGCGGCTTCCCGGGATTCCGGTAAGCCGCGTTGTTTTTACTGATTGTATGTGTCAACGATTTCCAGATCGACCAGCGCTTTGTTTCTGTAATTGAGATCTTCACGAAGTGTGAAGCCCTGTGCTTCCCAGAACGCGTTACCAAGGTCGTTCGATTTAAAAGCGACCAGAGCGACCTTTTTGATGCCTTCTTTATTCAGCGCTTCAAGGGCAAGATCAACGAGCTTGCTTCCGATGCCCAGCCGCCTGT
>JAEEGJ010006856.1_pt1 | contig 33567 bp, 28 predicted proteins | sample 8958761 | NCBI WGS metagenome assembly JAEEGJ01 (sample SAMN16246546, study PRJNA631951) | gut metagenome | biome: gut microbiome; feature: rumen; material: RS-attached | host: Bos | place: Iran: Karaj | collected 2018-10
ATTTCCCGCCCGAAGGGCGGTTATAATTCCAGCAGATTAATTATGACACAGCCCGATAGTCTATTTACTCGGGATTCTTGCTGTGGTAGAAGTCCAAAGGATCGCCGTTGATAGCATCGGTGGTGTGGTTCATCCACACTTGACGGATGGTGGGGAGTTCGAGCAGACCCTTCTCGATCATGGTCGAGTTGTTGCACTCATAACCCAGGTGGTGGAAGTACATCTTCCAAGAGGTGTCCTCAACCTCGCCCTCATCGTTGGGGGTGAACTTGGTGCCGTCCCAATTGTCATCATCATCGCCAGCCATATCGTTGTGGCCGTGGTCACCGTCGATTGACATCAGAGGGTGGCAATATACCTTACCGCTGGTGATGCCGGCAGCCAACATACGGGCATACACGTTGGTCTTGAAGTTGTCCATCATGTCAACAGTACCCACAAAGTAGTGGCTGTTGTACTGCTGCAGGGCCTCTTCGAGCTGGGTATAGCGCACGTTGGCCTTGTAGGTGTCATAGCTGTCAGGGTTACCATGACCCATGAAGGCAACTACGCCCTGGTTGGCCAGATTGCCGTAGAGCTTGTGCAATTCGTTGGCAACGAGGTTAACGTCAGCCTCAGCGTCCTGCAACAGGGGTACACCCAGTTTCAGAACCACGTTAGCCAGGTAGTTATCGTCGATGTCACCATTGGCGTTGTTGGCAAAGTCCTTGATGTAGTTGATCACGCGGGTGTACTCCTCACCAGGGATTACCTGCAGCGATTGAACAACGATTTCGCTATACTGAACACCCTTTTGAGCAAAGGCATTGAGCCAGAAGGGAGGAGCATAGAAATTGCGGGGATCAACATTCTCACCAGCAGCTGCGCGGTTGATGCAGATGGCCGAAGAGAATGACAGGTATACATCATAACCAGGGAATTTGCTCTTGTAAGCAGCTACGGTAGCATCAAATGCATCGTAGGCCTGCTCCCAGGTCGAACCGAAGGCCACCAGCAGGATTGCCTTGTTGTTCTTCTTTTGAGCCTTGACGGTCTCGTTAACGGCTTTCTGGTAAACGGTGTAGTTGTTCTCGATGGGATCGTCCTTGTCATCACTGCAAGAGGTGAAGCCCATGGTCAGGCAGATTGCCATCATGGCAATCAATAAAGATTTAATCTTCATCATTGTTTTGTTGTTTGGAATTAAAGTTAGACTTATACTTATTTGAAAGTTTCTTTCCCTGATTAAAGCGGATGGTCAACGACACATAGCCTGTGCGGCCCGGGGTTGTCGTGCCCAGGTGCAGCCCGTGAGGCGTGCGGTCGCAGTAGTTGAAGATGTTGTCTACACCAGCCTCAACACGCCATGTGGTCGCCTTGAAGTGGCCCAGGTCATGGGTGGTGGACAGGCGCCAGGTCTGGTAGCCCTTGCCGTTGCCGTCGTCCTGATAGTAGCGAGTGCTCGACATGCGGCCATAGATGCCCACGCTCAAGCGATAGTCATTGGAGAAACGGTGACCCCAGGTGGCAAACCAGTTGCCCTTGTGGTGGGCCATGCCGTCGATAGTGACTTCCTTCATCTTGTCGTGGTTGGTGTCATATTGGTTGGCATCGGTATCCAGGTAACTGTAGCCCAAACCAAAGGCGAACTCACGCCACTGGTAATTGACATTCACGTCAACACCACAGGTCTTGGCATCCTCAATGTTCTGGTACTGGCGGGTCTTGACGGGGTCATATTGGATGATGTATTCGTCGGGGGCCTGATAGTTAGGGATGGTCACCAGCGCGATCATGTCCTTCACCTTATTATAATAACCGGTAACAGTCACATTCAAGCCCCGCCAGCCATATTCGCCGCTCAGCGAGAAGTAGTTGCTCGACTGCGGCTTGAGGTCTGTGTTGCCCAGGTAGAGGTAGGTGCCGCTCATTTGGCGCACATAGCGGTAGAACAGTTCGCGGATGGCAGGCGTCTTGAAGCCCTGGCTCCAAGTGGCACGCAGGCGCCAAGCGTTAGCGGGCTTCCACATCGCCGAAACCTTTGGCGTCAGCTTGGTACCGAATTGCTCATTCTGGTTCAGACGCAGGCCGGCGGTGATGTTCACGTTGTGAATGAGGTTGAACTCGTCCTGCGCATACACCGCTGCCGTCCAGTCGCTGGCTTTGCCGCCCTTGACACGCGTCGGGGCATGGAGCCAGTCATAGCGGAATTCCATGCCGGCACTCAGGATGTTCTCGTAGGGTAGGGTGAACACGCCCTTCAACGCAGCCATCGTGCGTTGCTGGTCGCTCTGTAATTCTTTTTGATCCGGGAGATAGGGGAAATAGGGGTAATAGGGCGTTCCCGCACTCTTCTCGTAGTCCTCGACGAGCGTTGTGGCCGTGTAGTAGTAATAATAGGCATGGCGGTGCCAGTCCACATCTAGAGAAATGTAGTCGGTTTTTGATCGGCTCCACTTGCCACCGATGGATGCCGAACCGTTGTGGTACTCCATGTCCCAGGTCTTCACGTCATAGTGGGGATGGCGGCCGCTCACGCGGTAGATGCGTTTCCAGTAGGTGCTGCCGTCGGCATAGAGTTCCACATTCTTGACAGGCTGATAGGTCAACCGTTCGGCGATTTGCCAGTTGGTGTGGCGGTTCACGGTCTTATTGCGGGAGTCGGTGATGGGCGGCTCCGACCCCTCCACATGCTCAACCGAGGTGTTCTGCCATCCATCGCTGTGTTGCAGTTGGAAGTTGGTATAGCTGCTGAACTTGCCGTAATTCAACGCCAGTCCATTGTGCTGACGTACGTCACCATAGCTGCCCAGGCGTGTGGTGTTCTCAACCAAAAGTCCCTCCTCGCGGTGCTTCTTGGTGATGATGTTCACCACACCCGCGATAGCATCCGAGCCGTAGAGCGCACTCGATGCACCCTTCACAATCTCGATTTTCTCGATATTCTGCGGGTCAATCAACGACAGGTCGTTCTGGCCACCCACATCGCCATGGATGCGCTTGCCGTCAATCAGAACCAGAATGTAAGAGTTGCCTAGTCCGTTCAGCTGCATCTGCGAACCCATGTCATCCTGGTTGAAAGCAAACGACGCCGTGAGGCCACCCAGGATGTCCTCGATGCTCTTGCCCGCATAGTTGCGTAGCATCTTGCTCGTAATCACCTCGGTCTGTACGGGCACATCCTTCAGCAGGTGCTGAGTGCCAGTACCCGTTACAACCACCTCGGGCAGACTATCTTGCCGCCAGATGTCATTCTGTCCATTGACAGCTACAAACGCGCATAAAGCCAGCAACGCTGCTGTCAGTCTTTTTCTTTTCTTCATTTGCTTTCCGTCACACCTGTTCCTGAGTGAACGTACTATTATAAATTTTAGTCACTAGCCCCTAGTTTCCAGTCATAATTGTAGATGCAATTATTAACTGTTAACTATTAACTATTAACTGAAATGGCAGGTCTTCTGACTTTCCCCAGTCTGCTTCGCCTTCCCAGCCTTGCTCCAGGCCAGTGACATTCAGTAAGCAGACCCCGTGTTTGAGGGGATTACAGCTGCAGGTACAGTTCCGGACTCTCACCGGATTCCCTTGCATCGCGGTAGCCCATGGCCACCCCCGATTACCATCAAATTTCGCCGCAAAAGTACTACTTTTTCCCCCAACCACCAACAATAACCCCAAAAAATCCTACATAAATAGTCATGTCCACCACATATCACAATGTAAAAAACAGTCCGCCTCTCCATAATGAGTATCAAAAGCAATCGTATTATTGTTAGTTCAAAAGCAAGAAAAGTGCTGATTTGTTAGTGAAATGACACCATATTTAATTAACTTTGCAGGTAAATCTATTGCCTTTATGAACGGAATTATCATAAAAAAGAAATTGTTTACCAAGCCAGCATTCAAGATTACCCTTGAATGCCCGCGCAAATTTGTCGATTTCCCTAATTCCAATCAACATGCCAACGATATCTTTCCCAAAGCAATAGCCTTTACCTATGAGTTTTTTAATCAACATGTTTAACTAAATAAAAAATGAAATATGGCAAAGAAAACTGTTTTAAACAATAATGTGATTTTTGATCATTTGTGTAATTCTATTCTTGCAGTAATCAAAAGTTTTTGTACGAACTATAGTAGTAGCTCAGCTGTGAATAAGAATAAAGTTGTTTCCAATTTTCAGAATTCATTGCTATCTGAATTAAAAAAGCGAATGCCTAATCTGGCTTGGCAGAAAGAATTCATAAAAGTTGGAGCTGCAGCAAATGATAGAGTTGACATATATTGTGATGTGAAGCCGTTTAATTGGGTCATTGAAATTGACACGTCAAGAGCAGATCAAGTCGCAAAAAAAGCTTTTTCTCGTGTTGCATTGTTTGGCATTAATGCTCCTATTTTTTATGTTGCAATCATTTACCCCGGGACAAGTTCAATGAATCTCAATGAGGTTATTAAATATTCTCGTTATGGCTATGACATTGTAAAAGCATTGAACGTTGATAGCGATTTTAGAACTATCATAATTGACTGCGAGCATTCTTGTTTACGAATACTGCATTTTGTAAAAAACATGAAGTTTACGGTAGACGGTATTGGTAACTATTCAATGAATGGTGCAATTCAAGAAGCAACTAGACAATACCTGAACCGGCCTGGCAAGACTTTTTCAAACTTAGAAAAAGAACTTTATGGCTTTGAAGGATTGAATAATCACAATGGACAGGAGCAGATAGTATCTAAAACAGCTCAAGCAAAGAGTCCTACTAGAATGCAAGATAATAATGGTGTTGTTTTCTATCTTACAAGTCAATGGATGTTTTTTGGTGAGAATGCAAATTTTGATGCAATAATAAGATTCTTTAAAAACAGGAGAATATCTATTGAGCCAAAGTTAGAAGATAGGTTTTAAGTAGTAAGCTTTTTTTCTCCACTTTTTTAGGTTGTAGTGATATAGGTTAGATTTAATCTATTGTTATTGGTTAGTGTTTAAATAGCTACTGATTTATCAATAGACAACTTGTCAACCTTAGATTTGATTCTTGTCCAGTTTTTCCGACAGGGAGTGTCAAGTTATACCGACGGAATTGTGTAGGACGGATCGCAGGATTCGTCCTACTTTTGCAGTGTCATTTTTTTGAAAAGGAATAATTGGAGTTGATTATTTGCTTTTTTCAGAAAAAAACATTATATTTGTTCAACAAAAAAATTATGGAGAATATGGAAGAATATCACATTGGACACGAGATCGAGAAGGAAATGCGGGCTCAGGGTATGAGCGCTCCAGAACTTGGGAAGAGGATCGACCGGAGTAAGGGAGCAGTATATGAAATTTTTAAAAAGAGCCACATTGCTACAGACCTTCTGGCCAAGGTGCAGCGAGTGTTGGGCCGTGACTTCTTTAAGGAGCTGTCTGAGGCTCTTAATAATGGCGGCGTGCTGGCCGAAAAAGAAGATGAGAGCGTAATCAAGGAGCGCTTCGAAATGCTGATGCCCGAGGATAAACTTCGTGTGATTGACCGTGAGCTGTTCTATCAGCTGGCCGAGGAGTTTGTCAATACTGAGCATCACAAGCCTTTAGTGATTTTTTACAATGACTGGCAAACGGTTCAGACGGATCCAATCAAACTATATGCCGACAGTGACTTGCAGCCTGGCCAAGTGGAATCTGTTGATTTACCAGCCCTGCGCAAGAAAGGTAAATCTGATGAGGATATCATTAGGGATTACAAGGCTATACCACAGCCCATCGTGAAGGTATATTGTGGAAATTATACTGAATCTTTTCTGTTTATGAAAAGATTGGCCGACGAGACTGGCAAGAAAGTGTATGCCTATTGCTCGGAACCTAATGAGCTTAAGGATGACTATAACAACGGTATAGAGTATTGGGATCCCGCCATCACGACCTTTGGCAGTTGGCGTGAACAAATCCATTTTGCCTATGTTGACGACGACAGGCAAAGTTATAGGCGCAACCGCCAATTGTATCTGGCTTACAAAGAGCGCGGTATCATCTGGTATCTCAGGAGCAAACTCCCCTTGCTGCCCAGCCCCGATATGAATAAAGCCAAAAATTATGATTTGGTCTGGAATTGGCTGCACAACCCCGATTGCCTCATGGAAGACTATCGGCAGTGGATTGAAGAGAAAGCCACGAACAACTGCCAACTGTCGTTTGCCACCCTCATGTATATCGATGACGAGGTCATCATCAAGAAGGAAGAAAACTCCAGATGGAGAATCACCCTTCCGGCTTGCGAAAACTACAGGTTGTATGTAGCAGATTGGGCGCTTAAACGACTCGAGAAGGCCTATGCACTCACTTCGTTATGGATTGACGCCGACGAAAACGGAATTCATGACTATGAAAACTCGCTTATGCAAAATTGGTTGGAAAGATCGGGCCAAAACACCGAAGCAGAGTCGTAAACGCACCCTAACAATTGGGACTGTGTCATAATTCATTCGTTGCAAATTGAGTCGCGCTTCGCGCGAGAAACAAAATTTGTATGAAAATTAAATAAAACGCATTTTTATTTTAATTTTATTAATAATTTTGTTTAATTTGGCTTCGCCGAACTAAAGGTTCTCGGCCGTCAGGCCGATTAAAAATCATGAGGCGAATTTTGACACAGCCTCCTTGAAATACACACATTTTTGCTATAAATCAACACAATACATATTACTAAGAACGATGATGACAAATTACATTTTTAACGGAAGGCCCTTTTGCTTGAAAAACGAACATCTGCTCCAGCGCGAACAACGTATCTTTGAACAACTTGTCAAGGATTACGATGAGCGCATCGTGTACCCCTATGAGGTAGAGACGGCCGATGGTAGGCTAGTCACTCGCTGGCGCCACCTCACCGCCGATGAAATGACTGCATTGCTGGACAAGTGTGATGAACGTCCGCTAGTCCAGCGCGTGGACTGGAGTGACCGGTACAACCATTTTGATGGCCAAACCGCAACAGTGAAACGCATCGCTCCTGCAGCCCACTTCACCTTGACTTGTACCTTGCTGGACGAGAACCAGCAAGTGATACCATTTGATGTTTATTTGCCTGTAGAGGATTTCGTGGCATTGATGTTGCGCATCAAGGACCGCACCTCTTACGGCATGAATGAGCTGAAGATGATGCATCCTGTTACTCACCAATGTATCATGGACAAGTGCCCGCAGCCCATGAGTAAGTATGGCCGCATCGTCTTCTCGACTGCTCAGGAGATTCTCGCCCAGTCGAAGGGTTTTGGTGAGGCCGGTGATGAGGTGTCATTCAAGGAGAACGGCAAGGGTTGTATCTGTCATGTGGTGGCTACCATCAGCGAAAAATGCGTTGAGTTTTACGAGGAAACCGCCGAGGATATGGATATCAACCCGATTGCGGAAATTACGGTTGGCGATGTGCCAGCCCTGTGCCACGCCTTGGGCGTCTTTACAGCCAGTGGACTGCAACAGGCACTCGAGACAGTACTAAAAGGCAGCGACGGCACCCTTGCCCCGATCAAGACCTTCTTGACCGACCACGATATCAAGTATGCTCTCAAGGAATATAAATAATCCGCGGAGCAAGTGAACACACTTTTTCTGCTTTTGATGATGATTAAAAAGAGTGGAATTGTGGCACATCATTATCAAATATGATGTATTTTTGTGGGAATAAAACAGATGTTGCTGAATCGCTTGAAAGGAGGTTGGCATTTAACTAATAAATGAAGAACGAAGATGAGAAACTATCATGTGAAGTTCCGTGTCCATTACGTTGGTGGCACGACCGACGAATTTGATGAGGTAATCAGTGAGCAAAAGTACCATTGGTACTCTGATGGCAGTCAAGGCTCAAGCCGCATGGCGGCTTTGGCCGAACAGCACGACTACAAGGGCCGCAAGGTCAACTATGTGACAATGTCAGTGATTAAGATTATCTGATAATCCGTAATCATCTTGCGACAAATAGGGACTGTCCAGTTTTTCCGACAAAGACTGTCAAGTGATACCGACGTTTTTTCGTAGGCCGGTTTTTTGATTCGATATAATTTTGCAGCGTCAAATCTTCGGAGAGGGGATTTGGCGCTGCAAACGATTATTCATCAATTAAAACATATCGAATTATGACAGTAAAAGAATTAAAGAACGCCCTGCAGGGCATCAGCGAGCCCATCAACCGCATCGCCGATTTCTGTGACAACTATGACCAGATGTTTGACCACTGCGAGGTGCGTGTTAACGAGAACACCGTGGAGATTGACACCGATGTGGATCTCTTTGAGCCCGAGAATGCAACCACAGTAGCGGAATCCATTGCCAAGATCCTTGACCTGCCCGCCAAGACGGATGACTATGCCGTTTTATATGGGGGCTGTGACAATCACGCCGAGAACTGCCAGCTCATACGAGCTATCCGCAGGGTCAACGTCGTGCAGAGCACAACGGGGACTGGCATCAGCTTGCAGGGGCCGCAGCCGAGTGGTGTGCTGAATAGGGGCTTATATGTAACCAAGCTGTTCGTGAACGATGAGCGCGCCAAGTCGCTCAACGAGATGTTCTGCGACTTTCTGGAGGATATGGAAGCGACCTGCGATCAAGCCATCATTGAAGATCGCAATGAGGGGGTTTTTATTCAGATCGTCACCGATGAGTTCTCGAGTGCATCGTTGATAGCCCTGATGGCCGGCACGTTCAAGGATGTGGTTTTCTGCCGCGTTCCGTTTGATAGCAGTGATGAGGTGATCAACCGACTAACCAACGACCATGAAGGCAGCTGCTGGGGCAAGCATGCAGCCGTCTACGTGCCTGCCAATGACCGTGAAAGTGTTATCAACCATGAGCATTATAAGTATTGCATTCAGGATATGGTCTATGCCAAGACAGAGTGCGATACCGAGCAGGAGGCAGTGCAGTTCATCGCCGAGCACAACCCCGACAAGGAACTGGGCGACATTGCAGTGCGCTTTGTCAGCCGCTATATCGAGAATCCTCTTGACCTCATTCTGAAGCCTTGGCCAGAAGATGATTACGAGTAATCATTGAATAATTCAGCAAAATTGACTATATTTGCATTCAAATTAATCCACAAATCAATTATACGTATGAACGAAAAGAAGATAAAAGTGTTTGCCCAAGTTGGAGACGATTTGCTTTTTGATGTATATGTAACTGTTCCTCAAGATATTTGGGACAAAGAAGTGGACGGGCTCGAAGAAGCGGTAAGGGACGACATTGCTAATTGTGAAGACGATGAGGACTTCGAGCATGATCTTGCTGATGAACCCTATTATGGTGGCTATATCGGGTCAGCTGATGGCTGTAGCCATGGTTATACTTCTGCTCACGGGCGTATAGCTTACCATTTGGTTTCCTGTCAATTCGGTAGTATACTTGCAGGGCTCGGAGTTCTTGAGCAGCTGCGTGATGCCATCATCAAGGATCTTATTGAGAAGGACACCAAGCATCAATATGAGCATGAGTTGCAGATGCTAAAGGGTATCAAAAACTTTGTGCAAGCAATGTTGGGAGAAGATGAGGATGATTATGACTATTACGAAGGTTGTGACAACGGCAGTGAAGAACAGGTCATTACTATCTGGGACCGCTATCCTCTTGAACTGTTGGATGAACTGGCCGAAAGGGTTTATGGAGTCCCACAAAAGAAAACAATCGTTTATCTGCATGGTTATGGATCAAGCAGCCAGAGCAGTACAGCAACCTATCTGGCCAAGATAATGCCAGAATATAATGTGATTGCTCCAGATATCCCCGTTGACCCCAAAGAAGCATTGCCGTTCCTGGAGGAGTATTGTAGAGCACATCATGCCAACCTCGTAATTGGCACCAGCATGGGAGGAATGTATGCCATGCAGATGAGACAATGTCTGCGAATCTGCGTTAATCCGGCTCTGCATCTTTCTGAGGTGAAGGATGTCCTGCAGGTGGGCACTTTTGAGCGTTTCCAACCGACCGCCGATGGTCAGACGCACTTCACGATTACCGAAGAAATCATTGAGCACTTCAAGGAGATGGAGCAGAATTTGTTTGTTCGCGAGACCAATGAAGGTAGGTACAATTGCTGGGGGTTCTTTGCCAATGGTGACACACTGGTCAATTGCAAGGACGAGTTTGCCCAACATTTCACTCATGTGGAAGATTTCCATGGCGAACACCGCATGAACAATCAGGTCATCCGCGACGTCATCATTCCCGCCGCCAAAAGAATCCTCAAGGAATAATCGATTGTTTAAGCATTGCAGAGAACCCCACTACTGGTGTCAAGGCTCATACTGTTGACACCAGTAGTGGAACCGTAGCAAAAGAATGCTTTCCATGGTACAGAACATTTTGCTCAAGACTGAGGTGCCACCAACAGTCGTAGGCATCCAACATACGGCTATTTGCTATATAATAATCATGTTTTTATCTAAATGAAGACGGATATCAAGTGATGGCTTCTTCAACCCTCAGTTTACCGTCAAATAGATTTTTTTCTTTTGCGTGCTTGATCAGTTTTTCCAGATTGTCCTTCCGCCACATTTTTAAGAGTATTACATCATGTTCCAGTTCCGATGTAGGAATATAGAATCTTTTCTTGAAGTCAAAATCCCATTTCCAATCTGTAGCTTCTTCCCAATCAGAAGAACTATCATCATTGTAATATTTAAAAACACCGTTTTCATTTTTAAATAGATAGAAAAGATTTTGAAACCAAGTGCCATTTTTATAATAAGCATGTATTTCTTTTGGGAACGTTTGTCTTAGTTTGTCGATGCTTGGATATTCACCATTTTTATTGTTGTAGAGCTCAGCCCATTTTTTGATAATAATATGAGCTGTCACACCCTTTCCTGTTGGCTTTCCAACGTCATTTAATAGCTGATCATTAAAATAAACATAGTATTTTGTAGTGTCACGTTTAGATGCCTCCTTCAACAAGCATTCAACTTTCACCCTCTCATTATCTTCTATTCCGTCCATCAATGCGGAAAGAAATCGTTTATTCTCTTCCCAAAAAGATGCGAGCAAATCCATCACATCATCTTCAATATCTAGTACTACTTGCTTCGTATCTAAATAAGGTTTAGCATTACTCTCTATTTTCTTGTACCAAGTTCTTTTTTTCCAGCTAATCTTAATCTTATTATTCGACAACATAGATGCTATGTCTTTGGGCATTGCTTTACCCTCAAACAATCGAAGAATCTCAGCAAGTATCTCATCTTTTGGCTGATGATCATAATAATAATCACCAATTGTCCAAAAATTAGATTGAGATGCAGCAATTGCAGCATCGATTACAAGATCCTTATACGTCGTCCATAATTCTGTGAATTCGGTAGAGTACTTGTTACTTACTGCTATGCTTTGATAAACCTTATTACCATCAATGCTTGGGAAAGTTAATTGATTCACAAACTCCTCTAAAAAGAAACGGGATCGAGAGGATAGCGACAAAGAGGATAATAACGGTTGAACGACACCATTCACAACATCTTGATAATTAATTTGTATGAAATGATTATCTTCTCTCACTACTTTATTGCTTTTAGTTTTTTTATCGAAATTCTGCTCTATGAGTAGTTCTTTAAATGAATCCAATTTTCGTGATGGGAGCGGTGTAAGATATACATATAATTGCAAAACATTATCACCATCATCTCTGTGGGTTCCGATATAATAACGTGTGGTTTGATGTGCTTTAATATAATTCTGGTCCTTTAACTTATTATTCTTATTGTTTTTATTCTTTGAACCACCTTCCGCAGAATCGATTTTATTTTCGATAATAATCTGTAGTTTCTTTGCACTCACTTCTTCAGACTCAATATCACATTCTATGAATATATCTATCGAATCTTGACAATTATCAGCTAAATCTTGTAGTTGTGCCTTTCTGTCATCAGTTAATGTAGAGCTATCATTCAAGATTTCTTTGGCTAATTCACGAACAGGTTTTTCTAGTTTTGCTTTGGTCTTCAGAATTCTAAGTTTACTAGTCACAATACTATTCTTAAGTGTGTCGTTGATTAATTCTACTCCTGATGCCTTGTTTTGTTGCTCACTTCTATGAACAATAGCATTGAGCAATAATAAAACAGGATTTGCAACCCCTCCATCAGTATGTTTTTCTTGAAAAAGCCATTTTAAGAAAGCGCTGTAAGTGGTTTCACTTCTTTCCTTTGAAATAATTTCGAAGAAAGAAGGCATACTATATCTTTCTCGCAAAGCTATGAGAGTACGATCACTATTAAATTGAATGATTTTTTTCAAATAGTCGTTATAAGATGCTAGATTTCCCATAAGAAATAACTATTGAATTAAACAATTGATAAGCAACACTTTCTCAAATAAGCTGAACTATTGCGAATATGCTGTTGTCAACATAATAACCAAATTCAGCATTGATCAATTTCACAATATTTTAATAACTGCAAATTTAGAAAAACTTTAGCAAAAAAACGGGTATTTTTCATAAAAAATAAATTCTTAAATATGGACTTTGAATAAGTTAATACAGCTTTGAGAAGCATAATGTGACCATTGTCAAGATCATAAAATGAGTTAAATATTTGAATTTTTTTCATTCTGAACGATATTAATTAGTGTGAGTATTAATTCAAAAAACAATGACTATGAGATTACAGATGCCAAAACTTCCTAGTTTTAAGCCGCGGGCTGAAGTCGGCGATGTTGTGTATTACATTTCGCCGAATAATTGCTATGCCGTGAAGCGGGCGATTGTTGTTGAGATCAAGCGATCGGGCTGCGAGTACCGTCAAGTGATGAACAACAGTGATGTTGTTGTCAAAGATGCCCATTCGATTGAAGATAATACGACGTTTGCCAGCCGTGATGATGCTGTGCAGTTTATTATAGCCAGCCTTATTAAGCGTATCAATGACCACAAGACCCGCATTGCCTCATTGCAGCACGAATTAGACGTGAGTGAGCGTGTACTTGCCACGCTGCAGAAGATGTACCCGAACATGTCTAGGAAGCTACTACAGAGCGAACAAGTTTAGCGTATTTAGTATATTTTAGAAAATGAGCGCCAAGATATGGCACTTTGTTGAGCTTCCTTTGCAGTATGAAAAGGGAAAAGGGACCAATTTTCTTAATGAGTGTTAAATTCTTGAGCGAATTTTTGCTACCTCAACGATTTTTAGTATATTTTATCTCGGGAAAATCAATCACGATAAGAAAGAACACAAAAACGAATGAGCATCAGTATTAATGTCAACAATTCCTGTCTGGTGAACCTTGTTCACAATGCTCTCTGCAACCAACGAGTTGCCTTTATCTCTCCCGCCTCATAAAAAGCTTTCACCGCGCCAATTGTACGCAACGCGGTGTGCCCTCTCTGCAAGGGCCGAAAAAAGTTGCCATGTTCATGCCTCTATAAGGGGCTCTAATTCAGTGAATTAAAATTTTTTTCAAAAATAATCGCTGAATTTTTGAATTTTCTTGTCGAAAGTAATATATAAAACGCGAATTCAACTTTAAACAATAACAACTATGACAACGATTAAGACTTCATCACTGAGAACTTACAGCCGCGTACACAACTACCTCTACAACAAGCACATCGAGTGCTGGGGTGACCTTGAAAAACTTGAAATCAGCTTCTTCGGTCTCAACCGGGAAGAAACCGATCAACTCCTTGAAAAATTTCTCAAACACTTCCACTTGAAACCCGCCATGCAGCAAAACCTCGCTGCATGAGCATTCTCAACGAAAAGGGCATGGTGGGCCCAAAATATAGGGCTCACTTGTGCCTGGCACATAAAGCGCCTCTCGTTTTTGAATCTTTCTCCAAATACAAGTTTAAATCCCAAGATTTGAAATATGACAAACGAGCAATTAGATGAATTCTTGGCAGAAATTGGCCGCATGCCCTTGTTGACACACGAAGAGGAACTTGTGCTCTTGAAGGCAATCCAGGAGGATGGTGTTGACTGCGACGAGATGAAGCTGTTGGAAAAAGCCAACATGCGGTTTGTTGTCAGTTTGATCAACCAGTATCAGAATCGTGGACTGGCGTTTGACGAGCTGATTGATGTGGCAACGGCTGGGCTGAGGATGGCTGCAGAGCATTATGACTTCAATGGCGACAACAAGTTCATCGTCCACGCCGTTGGATTGATGCGCCATCAACTTGAACAGTCATTTGCTGAAAAGGCAGCATCGGACGAGTCCAATAACAACGAGCTTGAAAATGGTGCACAATAGATTCTCGGATTCCGTTCGTAAAAAAACGCTGAAAATTTTTAATTTTTGAAGGCTACTTTTACATATTTCCGGCGAATATGAAAATGTAAGAAACTGATGAAAAAAAAGTTGGTCAATTCTTTTAACTTTTCTTTGTCGTGAACAATATTATATATAATACGAGAGGCATCCGAAACGCTCACTTGAAGGGAGTAGGAACAACAATTAAAACTGTAAGTATTATGGCAAAATTAACTCCTACCAGTGACGGTTTCAAGTGTTATGTGAATGATGTGGAAATTACTCATGGAATAAAGATTAATCGGCATGGAACTGCTGTAGGGACCACCCTCACTGAACCGAAATGCCTCATCTTTCCGCCCTATGTAAAAGCAATAGAAAATGGAACCTTCCAAGATATTGAGTCACTTGAGGCCATCTATATCCCTGAGAGTGTGAAAAGAATTGGACTTAATGCATTTGCAGGTTGCACCAGATTGTACAGGGTTATTGTACAAGATTCCGTCCAGACCATCGTGTTCAAGCAGCCCCAGGGCAAGTGGGACATCAACACAGGCCGGCCATTTAATGATCTTGCCGAGATGCTGAGAAAAGGAGGTTATGTAGTGCATCTCTACAAGAGCGGAGAGAACTTTTCCTGGGACTGATTAACGCATCATTCAACAACAAACAGTAATTTATTATCAAGCATTATGGAAGAGAACAAGAAAAAGAAAACCGTGTATGTTGACATGGACAATGTGCTGGTGGATTTCCAGAGTGGTCTTAGCCGGGTGACCGAAGCGATTACAACAGAGTATGGTGACGACGGCACGGGCAAGCCACATTACGATGGTATTCCTAACATCTTTTCGCTGATGGACCCTATGCCCGGAGCCATTGCAGCCATGCAGGAGTTGAGTAAATACTTTGAACTCTATATCCTCAGTACAGCTCCGTGGCATAATCCCACGGCATGGTACGACAAACTGGAATGGGTACAGCGCTACTTCGGTAGTGAGGAAGATTCAATCTTCTACAAGCGACTTATCATCACGCACCACAAGAACCTTAATCGTGGCGACTTCCTAATTGATGACCGAAGGAAGAACGGTTCAGATCAGTTTGAAGGCGAACTGATAGAATTTGGCTCAGCAAAGTTCCCCGACTGGTCGTCTGTAGTGACGTATTTATGTAATCATCGATAAAACACTTAAGCAAATGAAAACAGTAGATTCAGAAGCCCTGAAGCGACGACTTGAGGTAGCACGTAATGGAGACCGAGAACAGCAGAAAATGTTTCTCTCGTCAATCAACTATCATGAGAATTGCATTGTGATTAACGAGATGAATGACTCTGACCTGCAGTGGATCACTCCTCTCGCCCTTGAACTTTTCACACCGGCGGTTGACGTGCTTGTCAGTGGTATGACCAACAAGTATCGCCATTGGGAAGAGGATTTTCTTGACGAAGATACCGGGGAAACTGTAACCGTTTTGCGCTCTGAATCCATCGATGGCGAGACGGTCTTCACCTGCGATGATGCGATTATTGACCAAATCGGCAAGAATACCCTCGCCTCTATAGACTCACTTAACAACGACGAGTTGAAAGATTTGTGGTTTTGGTGCAGGTCTGCAGAAGTCATGAATGCCATCGACGAGGAACTTTATCGACGTGGTGATCCTGATACCATTTGCCATCGTGGCGACCTTTACCAGTATGGTGATGAAGAGCATGGCATCTTCATCGACTATAACAAGGCGAAAACCTACTATGACCGCATCGGTGAAGAATTTGATCCCGTGAAGGTTGCCCGCAAGAACCGCAATGATGCCGTAAACGTCGAATACCCCGATTTCGCCACCTGCCATATCCAGGGTGATGATGTGCCTGCTGTGAAAATTTTGCTCATGGAACTCTACGAGAAATACGGCGAGCATTCCGAGCCGTTCATGTATCTGCCACTTGAAATGGTGATGAAGGCACTCGTGGGTTCTGATGCCTACGTGGGTTACATCCAGTCCATCGATGATCGGGAACCTTGCACATTTGAAGTCGAGTTCTATGGCGCCAGAATCGACTGCCTGAAATATGCCCTGTTGCAAGCCTTCCCTAACTTGGAAGTGGAAGTGACTGAGCATGATTGACATTCCCCCATTACGAAGTTTTGTGATAATAAATGCAGTCTGTGTGTTGTCAAATACTATACAAAAAAAAGAGAAGATGAACAAGGACAAGATTTTTATGGTAACGATTCATGTCATTGCTGGCGTGTTGATGATAGCTGTGTGTTGGGCACCAGCGATAGTAGGCGACATCTCGTTGTGGAACAAGTTGTTCTGCACGTTGGTGATCATCCTACTGCTGCGTTTTCATTATTGGTGCCAGCAGTATGAGCCTTGATGTAGCAACTGTCAAGTTTTTCTGACAGTAAGTGTCCAGTCTAACCGACGGAAAATCCTTTTTCAGGTCATTGAACGCCAGTAACTTTGCACCATGAAAAATAAAATGAATATGAAGATTATGGTTAAATTGATTTTTGCTTCTCTGTTATTGCTGGCGACTCTCGCCGTCATCTGCTTTCCGCTGTTCGTGCTGTGGATGGGCATCTTTGCCCCCCTTTCCTTCTGGGGTCACGTTGCTGTGACTGCCATCGGCCTGTTCCTGTGCCGTCTGGTCAAGCCCGTGTCGATTCTTACCGGAAATGATTATCAACTTTTCTAAAACCTGTTGCCAATGAACGAGATTGATCAAATCGTTGAAAAGATGACGCAATTTGAGGTTATCGAGAGCGTGGTGCGCAATGCCCAGGATTCTGAATTGGATGCCGCGTTCTTTGAACACGTGGGCCCATTCCTGAAAAAGATTGCCGAAAAGCAAAACCTTACTGAGGATCAGGCTCTGATGTTCTGCCTGATGATGAACTTCTGCGACAGTTCCCACATCCGGTTGGGTGAGCTGGCTCGCCATACGGGTCTGTCCACCGTTCATCTGTTGAAGTACCTTAATGACATCGATGAACTGGTCAAGCGAGGCTTCCTCAAGTTGACCACTAGACATAACGACAGTGGCTACGCCATTCGTCATGAGGTGATCAAGGCCCTGAAGCAGGATAAGGCTTTTGAGAAGGAAAGTCATCGTGGCATCACTTGCCCAGAGCTGTTCGACTTGATTGGGCAAATTCTGAATGAGGAGGATGATTACGACGCTCAACAGGAGCAAATTCTGAATCTGCTCCAGGATAATCCTCAATTGCACATAGCACAGGTCATCAAGGGGCACCAGCTCAATGCTGATGATACCATGTTACTGATACTGTTTTGTTTCCTGTATGTGGACAATGATGACGACATGGTACGGATTTCTGACCTCGGCGAACTCATCGACAGCCAGCGCCTTTTGCGCTCATGGAACCGCTCTTTGTCGAGGGAACAACATATATTGCAGGAAAAGAAACTGATTGAGTTTAATAACTTCAGCCCGATGATTGACACTCGTTACTTTCGCTTGACCGACGAGGCCAAGGCCGACTTGTTGAGCGAAATGGACATCTGCGTCAAGAAGAAATCGAAGAAGAAAGAGTTGCCCAAGGACTTTGTCGGTTATAAGAGCGTTGTGGCCAAACAGATGTTCTACACCCGCGACAACCAGGCTCAAGTGGAACGTCTCTCGCAATTGCTTGAGGAGAAGAAGTTCCGCGACGTGTGCCGCCATATGAAGGAACGTGGCATGCGCACCGGCTTTGCCTGTTTGTTCTACGGCGCTCCTGGAACCGGAAAGACCGAGACCGTTATGCAACTCGCTCGTCAGATGAAGCGCAACGTCATGGTGGTAGACTTCTCGCAGATCCGCAGCAAGTGGGTAGGCGACAGCGAGAAGAACATCAAGGGCGTCTTCACGCGCTATCGTGAAATGTGTACACAAATGCGTCGCAAACCCATATTGCTCTTCAATGAGGCCGATGCCGTCATCAATACCCGTCAGGAGCAGGCCACACGTAGCGTGGACAAGATGGAGAACACCATGCAGAATATCATCCTGCAGGAGATGGAGCAGTTTGACGGCATCATGATTGCCACCACCAATCTGGCCCAGAACATGGATCCCGCTTTTGAGCGCCGATTCCTGTACAAGATTATGTTTGAGCGCCCCGATGCTAGCGTGAGAGCCAACCTTTGGCAGGAGATGATTCCCGAATTGGACAATGAAGAGTGCCAGACACTGGGCGAGCAGTTTGACTTCAGCGGAGGCCAAATCGAGAACGTGGCTCGCAAATACGCCATCAGCAGCATCCTCAACGACATCGAACCCAGCAATCGCTTAAGCGAGTTGATTGCCCTCTGCCGCGAGGAGTGTCTCAACGATACCCAGTCAACGCGAGCCCACGTCGGTTTCGTCGCCTAATGTTTATACAATGCGAATTGCGCTGATGATCCTAATTTCACGAAAATCGATTTCTTCTTGTCGTGCACAATTAGCAAAGTCAGCGCAATTGGCATTCAGCTTTCAAATATAGTTTTTATGGAACGATACAAAGTCTATTTTAGAATCAAGGGAGACGACTGTCTCAACATTTACCACACCAGCGCCACCTGCGAGCAAGAGGCCATCTGGCAATGGCAGGCCAGCTTCTTCGCCAAATACTACGAGTGCGAATTCCTCGGCGTGGAACTATAACGGGCCTAGTAAACTAGTATGATTACTTCTTTTTTCAAATAAATAAGGTTCATGTCTTATCATACAAAAGATAATACAGGAAATTCACATTAATCTACAACCAATTATTGCCACATCTCAAATATTTTTTCTCGTTTTTTTGCATAAGTCATCTTTATTGTCGAACTTTGCAATAAGTAGAAATAATTATCACCCGAAAATAGAATCAAGCATGAAAAAAAAGAAAATTTATAAGACATATGATTTACAAGATGAGTTTAGGTTTTTTTGTCAAACCTTAAAAGTTGGGAAACAATCCTCAGCAGGAAAAATTCATAGTCAGATAGAATCTGATAGTGCTGATTCCTATGTCGATGATTACTTACCAGCTTTAGCGAAATGGTTCACTAAGAATACAGAATCAATTGTAGAGAAGGAGTTTCTTTCTGTCATTCCTTTTCTCTTATCTCAACATTTGTTTGAAAGCTGCAGTCAAGTCCTACTCCGTTTACATCGAATAATAACTATCAACTCATATAATTCTGTAACCCCTTCTTTTAAGAAATGGAGAGCGGCATTCAATAAGTATTGCCTATTTATCCAACACGAATACATAGATAAAAAGAATTATTGTTCAAGTTCAAAACTGTATAATACAGTATCTTTATGTGAAGAAATAGATAATTGTATTGTTTTCTATTACATTACAGAAGGCAATATTATTAGGACAAATGCTCTTAAGCTTTCTGTAAATGGTAGCCCAAAGTATAATATGAGGGCAATATTTGATAACCGTTTGAAAAGCCAAGACAGAATGTCTGGTGACAAAACATGGTTATCGCTTGACTTAATTGCCAAAATCGACCCTGGAATTCGGGCAGAATATGTAGATATAATCAATTCCGAGACGGTCTTGTACTATAAAGATAACATAATTATAAAGAACATTAAGTGCAAAGACATCTGGTGTGTTTCATTAGAACGAAATGTAAAAAATAAGTATTATATGTATGTAACTATAAAGGAAAAAACTGGTTATAATACTTATCAAGTTTATTCACCCAATGCTAAGGAAGGAAAGGTTAAGGCTCCCATGGAAATTGAAGGGATTGATAAGGTGGTAATAGATCATGTTATGCCTATTGATCAGTCATTAAGAGAATTAGCTTCAAGTGGTCTTATTCCAATCTTGGAATGCTGTTCTACAATTCTTAAAAAGGCGAAAAAATCGTTGAAGTCAAGGGACAAAAAGAGCAGATCAAACGATATGATAGTAAGCGAGGCTTTTAAAGACCCTTACTTTAGAAACATTAATAAACAGAATTTGAAAATAGAAATGGACACCCTCATGAATGATAGCTGGTATCGTTTGATGGATTCATATCAAAATGGTTTGAAGAGCAATAATCTTGAGTTCGTTGAATTTAGAAGTAATAATATAGGAAAACACATAGGTATAATAATGAAAGTTCAAGATACAAAGAATAATGAATATTTAGTGTATCGCGATTTGGATACGGGAGTTGATTATGTGGAAAACAGTACATCTCTTAAAAGCAATTACCCTAATCAAAAGAATCTGAAGGAACTGACAAGTTTTGGCTCAAAAGGATGGGAAGTACTGTGATCATTTTCGCATACGCTAGATTTTTTGTCCATTTTTTCCGACACGGGTGTCAAGAACAATGATACATGAATATTTGGTTTGGTTTGGCGATGTGAAGTAATTTTGCATCGTCAAACCAAGAAAAAGCCGAATCGCTTGAAAAGGACGTAGGCAATATTTTTAAAGATATTCAAGCTGTGATTTGGTTTCTGTTAGGTGTTGTCATTGCCGCGTTGGGAGGATTGGCCCTCATTGCAGCCGTTCGTGTGGTCTTTTCCATCCTCGGTGGGGTATTGAGATTGGTCTTCGGCTTCATCAGCATCTTTGACCATAAAGATTGAATGAATAACAATTAAGTAAAAACTACAATAATGGACATACCAATTGGACAAATCATTAGAGAGGAAGTTGATCGTCAAGGCATGACGATTGACGAGTTTGCAAAGCGCATTAGCACATCTCGTACCAATGCTTATGACATTTTTAATCGCCTGAGCATAGACATGGAACTGCTAGAACGCATATCCAAAGTTCTGCATCGTAATTTTTTTGCTGAGATGGCTCAGCAGATGAAGTTGCAGCTGGAAATGTCGCCCGAAAAGGCAACCATAGCTAATGCTAAGCTGGAATCGCTGGTGCATCCTCTGGAAAAAGAATTAGATGGCACAGTATATTCCGAAGCCACATTTGCCAAGGATCGCGAGGGGCTCAAGGCTTTGCTCAAGGAGTATTTTGAGAGTGATCACCGCATACCGCTGCTCATCCTTGAGACGGGTTACACCTTTGGCGCCCGCGAGGTGGTCAAGCAAGTTGCCGGTGAGGTCTTCCATAGTGCCGGCTCTGCTCCCTGCCCCAAGGTTTTGGACGCTTCAAGAGTGAAATCAATGCCTGCCAAGGTATTTGTCGAATATATCGACTGCAATACCTTTGACTCCGTTGAGGCAAGCGATGAACGCCTAAATGAGATTTGTCGCATCCAGGGTGACGTGAACAAGAAGTTTGTCTGCATTATTCACACCGATCCCATCGTCTCGTTGCCTGGAAAAGAAGCCACGAAGTCGTTTGACCAGTGGGGGAGCGAAATGTCCATCTTCCTATCACGTTCTGAGCAGTTCTTTATCTCGGTTTACCGTTGGAACCGCAATAGCCTCTTGTCATGGGCCACAGATGCCGGCCTTCATGAGTACGTGATCAATTACATCCGCAAGCATCAGATTCCTGATGGCGTTCGCAAGGATTACCAGCTTGAGAATGCCCATGTGTCCTTCTTCGAGATGCTTATGGGCCTCCCGCCTTTGCATCATGGCATCGACTATCCTACTCCTCAAACCTACTTGATGAGCGAGTGGCAATATGCATCGGATTTCATCACCAATGATGGAGATCTGACTCAGGAACTGCATCTGCGTCACTTTATCCTGGACATCATAGCTTTCAACGAGCCTGAAGCAGCTAAGTATCTCCCTGCCTATCAAACGCCGATGAAGACTATCGAGTGCAACATTGAGGTAGATGGTTTTATGGTTGATTGCGAGAAGATTAAGCTGACAGCTGACGAGTTCGGAACGCTCACCTATTTGTATCATCTGGCTCGAACGACCGACCTCAAGATGCTCGATGATGAATCCTTTGAAACGCTTTTCTTTGAGTGGCTGGAAGACCACCATCCCTTGATGGCCCAGGCCCTCATCAGAGCTGCCGAAGACAGACTTGTCGAACTTTTGGCCGAAGACTTTGATGGCTATTACCGCGACAATATCCCTCACGAAGCACCCTACAGCATCGACAGCTACTGGACCATCCAGCCAGATTTGAAATACAACATCATGCCCTACAACCTCCCCAAATGGAAATAATATTGTTTTGGAGCCAAGGAGTTCCAAACAAAACAAGACTTGATGAGTGGAGCTAGATGCTCCAAGCCGTCACACACAGCGAGAGAAAGGTAGGTAATTCTTTATCATTGAGCATCATATATTATCAGTAAATATCATTTGGAGCAATCTGGCTCCAATAGAATCAACGAGTAACTATCTGTATATCAGATTGTTACTCGTGCTCCGTGGAGCTGGAGGGGTTTGAACCCTCGTCCAAACGTGGAACTAATAAGGTTTCTACATGCTTAGTCTTGGCTTGGTTTTCGACCGCTGGCAGGCCCAAGACGACCAACCGGTGGCTTATCCTCTAAATTTCGGACGCGGCTCGAGGCTAACCTTGTCCTATCGCCGATATTCCAGCACCACCGTATCAACCCGCCTCGGCGCGAGGGCAGTTGGGTGATGTCTCGTCACTGCCCCTTGGGCAATGATAAAGCCGAACTTACTGTGCTTCGGTTAGGCAGCGAGAGCGTAATTGTTTTCGCCATTTAATTGTGTCAATGACTGAGATTTAAGAGCCATGCCATTATCGCTCTGCATGCTTGCTTACCACCTCTACACGCTGTCAAAGCCAGTCAGCCCCAATAGTATGTATCCGTGTAAACGGCCTGCAAAGGTACAACAAATTTCGTGCCAACCAACCGGTTTGACGCGTTTTTTTCAAGAAAAATCAGATTTCCTCGACGAGTTCGTGCCAATATGGCGACTGCTCGGGGACGAAAGCGCCGGATTGCAGGCGCTCATATATGCGCAGGCAGGCCCATGCATCGATGGCTGCGTAACGTTGCTGGGCATCGCTCAGTTGGGATGCCTCCCAGTTGGTGAGTTGTTGGTTTTTGCTGATCTTTTGCTGGAAAAGGATGGCATAGATCTTTTGCAGGCTCATGTCGGTGATGCCGTATTGCTTGACCAGCTGCTGCAATTCGATGAATCCGGCGGGATGGATGTCGCTCAGCCGGGTCAACTGATGGAAATCGTCGGTAGTCGAGAGACCCACCTTAATGATGCCTGGGTCCTCGAGGTATTGCTTGAGTGGGGTAGTGATGCCCGTTTTGTTCAGGCGGATCAGAAAGGCGTCGGTTTCGGTAGAGAGTTGCAGCAGGGCGACGCTGTGCCGCTCGCCGCGCTTGAAGCAGGGGCGTGTCTCGGTGTCAAAGCCTGCGATGGGCGATGTGCGCAAGGCGGCAACGGCACTCTTGACCTGTGGGATGGAGGTAATGACGTGGATGCGCCCGGGAAAAGCCACGAGGGGCATCTGGTTCACGTCCTGTTTGTCTATTGATACAACGTGCATGATGCCTGCAAAGTTACTGCTTTTTTATAGAATAGATAACTGTTAACGGTGAATAGTTGCATATTTTCCCGACTCCCCAGTTGTTACATTCTGTCCACCTGCTTGACGCCCTTGACGTTGAGGATTTTCTTCGTCAAGTCATCCAGCAGTCCGATGTTGTTGACGTTGACGCTGAGCAGGCCTTCGAACAGGCCGCCCTCGGCTTGCACCGAGATGCTGCGCAGCAGGCAGTTATCAGTTTTGTTGATGACCGACGTGATAGAAGACACGATGCCGATGTCGTCACGTCCCAGCACCTTGAGGGTGGCGACAAACTGGCTCCCCGCCTTGCCCGTCCAGCGGGTGCGGATGATGCGGTAGGGGTAACGCTCTTTGAGGTGGCGCAGGTTCTTGCAGTCGCTGCGGTGGACCTTGATGGCGCCGTTGCTGGCGATAAATCCCTCGATGCGGTCGCCAAAGATGGGGTTGCAGCATCGTGCCAGCTTGTAGTTGATGCCCTTGACATCCTCGCCGATGGTCAGGATGTCATCGTTGTGGCGTTCCTCAAGGGTTGTCGGGGCTTGCAGGACAAACTCCTCGGCTGTTCCTCGGGCCGTGCTCTCGGTCGGCTTGGCGGCGATGGCCTCATACTGCTCGACAACGTCGTTCACGTCGATGACGTCCTCCTGGATGGCGGCATAGAACTCGGTGGTTGTCTTGTAGCCCATCTTCTTGATGACGCGTGCCAGCGTGGCGTCATCAGGCTCGATTTTGCGGTTCTTGAACCGGCGCTGCAGTGTCTCGCGGGCCAGTTGTGCCTGGTGGGCACGCCGCTCGTTGATGGCGTTCTTGATCTTGTTGCGTGCACGGCTGGTGACGGCGATGTTGAGCCAGTCGAGCCGTGGCGTCTGGGTCGATGACGTGATGACCTCGACGGTGTCGCCGCTGCGCAGCCGGTAGTTGATTTTCTGGTTCTTCCCGTCCACTTTGCCGCCCATGCACGTGCTTCCCACCCGCGAGTGGATGTGGAAGGCAAAGTCCAGGATCGTGGCTCCCTGCGGCAGACGGATGAGATCACCCTTGGGCGTAAAGACAAACACCTCATTGTTGTACAGGTTGGTGTCCATGTTGCGCATCAGGCTCATTTGGCCCTCTTGACCACTGGCCTCGAGCATCTCCCTCACCTCGTTCATCCACTTGTCCACGTCGCCGTCGCTCTTGATGCCCTTGTAGCGCCAGTGTGCCGCCACGCCCCGTTCGGCCGTCTCGTCCATGCGGCGTGAGCGTATTTGCACCTCGACCCACTTGTTACCGGGGCCATAGACCGTGATGTGCAGCGATTCATAGCCGTTGCTCTTGGGAATGGTGATCCAGTCCTTGAAACGCGACGGGTTGGCCTTGTAGATGTCGGTCACGATAGAGTAGGCGAGCCAGCAGGCGCGTTTCTCGTCTTTGGGAGTGGTGTCCAGAATGATGCGGATGGCAAACAGGTCATAGATGCCGCTCAGGTCAACGCCTTGCTTTTGCATCTTCTGCCAGATGCTGTTGATCGACTTGGTGCGGCCCTTGAGCTCAAATTTGAGTCCTTCTTCCTTCAGTCTCTCGTCGATGGGTTTGATGAAATCTTCCACATATCGGTCGCGCTCAGTTTTTGTCTCCTGCAGGCGGGTGGCAATTTGGGTGAACACCTTGCGGTTCAAGTACTTGAGTGAGGTATCCTCGAGCTCATTCTTGATGGCGTACAAGCCCAGTTTGTGGGCCAGCGGGGCATACAGGTATCGGGACTCGGACGCGATTTCGTGCACAAACTTCTCGTTGGGGTGGTGGTTGATGGCGCGCATGAGCGCCAGGCGGTCAACGGTCATGATGAGGATTACGCGCACGTCCTCGGCAAACGAGAGCAGCAGTTTGTGGAAGTTCTCATTCTCCACGGCGGCCTGCTTCTTGTAGAGCGGCGCCACGTGCAGCAGTCCGTGCACCACGTGGGCGATGTCGTCGCCAAACAGCTCTTTGATGCGCGGCACGTCCAGATAGTCGCCGCGGCACAGGTTGTAGATCATCGTGGCGATGACCATCGTGCGGTCAGGAGCAATGGTGTCACACAGCGTGAGTGCCGTGTGCAGGTGGCGCAGCACGGGGTTCAGCCCATACTGGTCGCGGCGAAAGATGCCCGCCACCGTGATGCCCTGCTCGATGAGGCGGTGCACCGTGTTGATGTCCCGGGCGGTCAGCTGGCTGCCCAACCGATCACTTAAGTCCCTGACCAGCTGCAGCAGTTGTGGACGTTCATCTGGTGTGAAATATTCTTTTGCTGTCACGTTTCAGTATTATTTTTTGGCAAATTTAGTCTTTTTGTGACAATTTGTTTGCATGAACCCCTCCAAAAATGTAATTTTGGGACAGAATTTAAAAACCTTACCATTATGTTTAACGAAAAAGACCAACAACTGATGGCCCGCAAGGGCATTACCGAGCCTGTCATCGAGGCTCAACTCAAGCGTTTTCAAACTGGTTTCCCGTGGCTTAAACTCGAGGCTGCCGCAACTGTCGGCAAGGGCATCACGCGCCTCGACGCCAAGCAGCAGGCCCAGTGCATCAAGCTCTGGAAGGAATTCCAGTCGGGTGGGGCAGTGATCGAGAAATTCCAGCCCGCTTCGGGCGCTGCCAGCCGCATGTTCAAGAATCTGTTCGCCTTCATCAACGAGGGCAAGTCGGCTCCTGAGAGCGACTTCGAGAAACAGTTCTTTGATAACATCACCCAATTCGCGTTCTATCCCCAGTTGAACAAGACCTGTGTGAACCTCTACAAGAGCAATGTGGGCGAGCTGGTCGAGGCTGGCCGATATGCCGACGTACTCAAGGCCCTGCTCATGCCCGAGGGTATGAACTATGGCGCCTTGCCCAAGGCGCTGCTCAAGTTCCACCGCGCTGCTGCTGGAACGGTGCACACGCCGCTCGAGGAACACCTCGAGGAGGGTGCCCAGTATGCCGCCGACAGCCGTCGCTGCGTGAGCATCCATTTCACCGTCTCGCCCGAGCACCGCGCGGGATTTGAACGCCTCATCAAAGCCAAAGTGCCCCTGATGGAGAAAGTGTGGGGCGTGAAATATGACATCTCATTGAGTGAGCAGAAGGCCTCGACCGACACCATTGCCGTGAACATGGACAACACGCCCTATCGTGATGCTGGCGGCAACCTGCTGTTCCGTCCTGCCGGACACGGAGCCCTGCTCGAGAACCTCAACGAGCGCGATGCCGACGTCGTGTTCATCAAGAACGTGGACAATGTCGTTCCCCTGCGACTGCGCAGCGTGAGCACCCGCTACAAGAAGATCATCGGCGGTTGCCTCATCCAGGCGCAGCGCCAGATCAAAAAATACCTCGAGATGCTCGACAAGGGCGATGTCAAGCCGGGCGACCTCAAGGCAATGTTGCGTTTTGCCCGTCAGACCCTGTGCATCATCGAACCGACGGCCGACGGCATGGACGATGCCGCTCTCGCCACCTGGTTGCATGACAAGTTCAACAGGCCCATCCGCGTGTGCGGCGTCGTGCCCAACGAGGGCGAGCCTGGCGGCGGCCCCTATCTAGCCTATAATGCCGACGGCTCGGCATCTCCCCAGATTCTCGAGTCGGCACAGATCAATCCCGACGATGCTGCCGCCGTCGAGATGATGAAGAGCGGTACCCACTTCAACCCCGTTGACCTCGTTTGCTACATCAAGGACTACAAGGGCATCAAGTTTGACCTGCGCAAGTTTGTCGACGAGGAAACCGGCTTCATCAGCATCAAGAGCAAGGACGGCGTGGACATCAAGGCCCTGGAATTGCCGGGCTTGTGGAACGGCTCGATGAGCAACTGGAACACCATCTTCGTCGAGGTTCCCATCGACACGTTCAACCCGGTCAAGACCGTCAACGACCTGTTGCGTAAGGCCCACCAATAGCGGCCTATTAACCGAGAGCGGCGGCCACCTCTAGCTCCCCCTCTAAGATTAGAGGGGGTTCCGCTTAGCGGCGGGGGCGTTGAAAAAGAGCCGCCAAATCATTGCGTTAGCCCAAAAACATGTAGTAATATAATATGAAGAAGTTATTTTTCGCAGTCCTGTTGACCTTCGTCACCTTGAGCATCAGCGCCCAGGGCAATGTCGAGAACCCAGATACCGTCTATACCGTTCATTCCATCGATCAGGACAGGTTCAAGGATGTGATTGCCGATTGGGGCGCTCGAGACTGGAAAATGGTGAGCCCCAGGCCTGTAGTCGTTGATTTCTATGCCGACTGGTGCGGGCCGTGTCGCCGTTTGGCGCCCATCCTGCGTGAGATTGCCCATTATTACCAGGGCGAGGTGGATTTTTACCGCATCAACGTCGACGATAACCCCGACATCGCTGCCGCTTTCGAGGTGCGCAGCATCCCCATGCTGCTCATCTGCCCCCTCGACGGCGAGCCCAAGACTGTCGTCGGTCTCTATGCCAAGCAGGAATATATCCGCGTCATCAACCAGGCCATAGGAAACTGAATCTGATTGGAGATACTGTAAAGTAGTGTGTGGTGTGCCTCGAATGAGAAGCACACCACACATTCATTAAGGGTAATCTCTTTTGTGGTCCGTTGCCGCCAAGATCTTGGCAGCAACGGACCGTTCTATAAACTCACAGCGGTCATCTCGGCCAATTGCCGCTCAGCAGGTAATCGATCAGTGTCGTCACGTCGCTGATGTTCACGTCGCCGTCCATGTTGCAGTCGGAGGCTGAAGTGTTGACTCCCGTGGCATCTCCGCTCAGCAGGTAGTCAATCAGGGTGGTCACGTCGCTGATGTTCACGCTGCTGTCATCGTTCACGTCTCCAACCGTGTAGGCTTCAGAGAAGTAGCCCGGTGTTTCCTCGCCGCCATCGATGCGGGCATAGGTCTTGTCGATGTGGTTTTCGTCATAAACAGTGCCCATGCCGCCCACCAGTTCGGTACAGCCATTGAACATATTCTCGGAGCTTGAAACGTTCTCAGTGCTCCAATTCATGCCGACGTAAATGGTGGTCAGACCGATACACCCATTGAACAGACTATCCATGTCGGTGACATTGGCCGTGTTCCATGGCGTGAGGTCAAGGATTGTCAGGCTTGAGCAATTATTGAACATCGATTCCATGTCGGTGACATTGGCCGTGTTGAAGTTGGTGAGGCCAAGTTCTGTCAAACTCATGCAACCATCAAACATGCTTTGCATGCTGGTGACACACTCAGTATTGAAGCTGCTCACGTCAATATTCGTCAGGCTCGAGCAGTCTGCGAACAATGAGTCCATGCTGGTGACATTGGCTGTGTTCCAGGTCGAGAGATCGAGCGAAGTCAGGCTCTGGCACGATTGGAACATGCCGTTCACATTCGTCATCCCGCTGGTATTGACACTGTTCAGGTCGATGCTCAGGCATTGGCTGAAACCCTTGAACATCTCTGAGCAGTCGCCGGTGAAGTTTATCTGGCTGGTAACGGCGGTGACACTTGTAACGTCCTGTGCAACGACGTCCTCGCCCCATTTGTCCTCATTGTTGAACTCGCCCCAGATCAACTCCAACGCACCAGTAGTGCTGTCGAAGGTGTATCGAGGCGGCAGTTCACCGGTGAGGTAACCAGGCTCGAATATTCCCTTGTCGATGCGAGCATAGGTCTTATCGGTGTGGTTCTCGTCATAGGTGGTCCCCATGATGCCCACGAGGTCAGTGCAGCCGTAGAACATATCCTGGGAACTTGAAACATTATCAGTGTTCCAGTTCGGGCCGACAGAGATGGTGGTCAAATTGGAGCAACCATTGAACATCGATTCCATGTCAGCGACATTAGCGGTGTTCCAGCTTGAAAGGCCGAGCGAAGCCAGGTTCTGGCAGCCGTGGAACAAGTTGTTCATGGTAGCCAAATTCTCGGTGTCGAAGCTGCTTACGTCGAGGCTGTCCAGGCTGGAGCAACCATCAAACATCGATTCCATGCTGGTGACATTGGCGGTGTTCCAGTTTGAAAGGTTAAGCGAAGCCAGGTTCTGGCAGCCGCGGAACATGTCGCGCATGGTAGTCACCTTAGTGGTATTGAAACGGCTCAAGTCAAGGCTGTCCAGGCTGGAGCAGCCATCGAACATCGATTCCATGCTGGTGACATTGACGGTGTTCCAGTTTGAAAGGTCAAGCGAAGCCAGGTTCTGGCAGCCGTGGAACAAGTTGCTCATGGTAGCCACATTCTCGGTGTTGAAGCTGCTCACGTCGAGGCTGTCCAGGCTGGAGCAGCCATTAAACATCGATTCCATGTTGGCGACAATGGCGGTGTTCCAGTTTGAAAGGTCAAGCGAAGCCAGGTTCTGGCAGCCGCGGAACATGTCGCCCATGGTAGTCACCTTCTCGGTGTTGAATGCGCTCACATCGAGGCTTGTCAGGTTGGAGCAGCCATTAAACATATTGTTCATGGCGATGACATTGGCGGTGTTCCACTCCGATAGGTCAAGTGAGGTTAGGCTCGAGCAGTTGTTGAACATATAGTACATAACATCGACATTCTCGGTGTCAAAGTCGGACAGTTCGAGTACCTCCAGGCTTTCGCATCCGTCAAACATGCTGCCCATGTTGGTGACATTGGCGGTGTTCCACCCCGACAGGTCAAGCGAGGTTAGGCTCGAGCAGTAGTTGAACATCTCGTGCATGTCAGTGACATTGGCGGTGTTCCAGCTCGAGAGGTCGAGCGAGGTGAGGCTCTGGCAGTCGCGGAACATTCTGTTGGCATCCGTCATCTCGCTAGTGTTGACATTGGACAGGTCCATGCTCGTACATTGGTTGAAATTGTAGAACAACTGTGAGCAGTCTCCGGTGAAACTTACCCCACTGGATGCAGTGACACTCTTGACGGCCGTGTTTGTCACGTCGTCGCCCCACATATTGTAAGTGTTGAACTCGCCCCAGATGAGTGCCAGTGCCCCTGTGGTGCTGTCAAAGGTGTAGCGAGGAGGCATTTCGCCCGTGAAGTAGCCTGGCCTGAGTTCTCCCATATCAACGCGGGCATAGGTCTTATCAATATGGTTCGGGTCATAGGTGGTGCCCATGCCGCCCACCAGTGCTGTGCAGCCATTGAACATGTCATCAGAGCTGGAAACGTTGTCGGTGCTCCAATCGCTGCCGGCGTGGATGGTGGTCAAGGAGGAACAGCCATGGAACATGCTGACCATGCTGGTGACATTGGCGGTGTTCCAGGTCGTGAGGTCAATCGACGGGAGGTTCTGGCACAACTGGAACATATTGTTTGCATTCGTCATCCCGCTGGTGTTGACCTTGGTCAGGTCGATGCTCGTACATTGCTTGAAATTCTTGAACAGTTCAGTGCAGTCACCGGTGAAGCTGACTTGGCTGGTGGCAGTAACACTCTTGACGTTTCCTGCAGTCACGTCGCTGCCCCACTTGTTGTCCTTGTTGAACTCGCCCCAAATGAGCATCAGTGAGCCCTCGGTGCTGTTGTATGTGTAACGAGGTGGCATTTCGCCCGTGAGGTAGCCGGGCTCGTATTCGCCCTTGTCAACGCGAGCGTAGGCCTTATCGATGTGGTTTGGATCATAGGTAGTGCCCATGCCGCCCACGATTCTGTTGCAGTTCATGAACATAGAATTGGAATTGGTTGTTGCATTAGTGTTCCAACCGCTACCAGCATGAATGGTCGTCAATCTGGAACAGCCAAAGAACATTGCACTCATGTTTGTCACCTTCGCGGTGTTGAAGCTGCTCAAGTCCAGGATTGTGAGATTAGCACAACTGTTAAACATGGAACTCATGTTTGTCACCTTTGCGGTATTGAAGCCACTCAAGTTAAGGCTTGTCAAACGGGAGCAGGCGTTAAACATGCCTCTCATTTCTGTCACGTTCTTGGTGTTGAAGCCGCTCACGTCAAGACTTGTCAAGCTTGAGCAGCCGTTGAACATGTTGAGCATGGATGTCAATTTAGCGGTGTTGAGGCCGTTTACGTTAAGGCTCGTCAAATTCCTGCAGCCATTGAACATGGATTTCATGTCTGTCACATTAGGTGTGTTGAAGTTGCTCACGTCAAGGCTTGTCAAACTGGCGCAGCCATCGAACATGCTGGTCAGGGTTGTCGCGATTGCCGTGTTGAAATTGCTCACGTTAAGGCTCGTTAAGCTAGAGCAACCCCTGAACATGGAGGAAAAGTCGGTTACCTTATCGGTATTGAAACTGCTCACGTTAAGGCTCGTCAAACTGGCGCATCCTGAGAACATATTGCTCATGGAGGTCACCTTAGTGGTGTTGAAACTGCTCAAGTCAAGGCTCTTCAAACTGGCGCATCCTGAGAACAGAGCAGTCATGTTGATTACGTTACCGGTGTTGAAGCTGTTCATGTCAAGGCTCGACAAACTCTGGCACCCATTAAACAGGCCGCTCATGTAGGTCGCATTCTTGGTATTGAAGCCCCTCAAGTCTAGAGCTGTCAATTTTGCACAGCCGTCAAACATGTTCCTCATGTCAACGACATTCTTGGTATTGAAATGGCTCACGTCAAGTCTCGTCAGGTTAGAGCAGCCATAGAACATGGTATTCATGTTGGTCACATTCTCGGTATTGAAACTGCTCAAGTCAAGTGCCGTCAAACTGGCGCAGCCGTAAAACATGCTTCGCATGTCGGTCGCATTGGCGGTGTTGAAGTGGGTGACGTCAAGGTCTTTCACATTGCGGCAATCATAGAACATGCCTTGCAAGTTTGTCGCCCTGACAGTATTGAAGCCGCTCACGTCAAGTGCCGTCACTTGCTGGCACCCATAAAACATGTTCTGCATGAATTTCGCATTGGCGGTGTTAAAGCCGCTCACGTCCAGGCTGGTCAACTTAGAGCAGCCATAGAACATATATGACATGTCATACACCCTAGACGTGTTGAAGTTGCTCACGTCAAGGCTCGTTAAACTGCTGCACTTATTGAACATGTAAGTCGTGTATCCCACATTGGTGTTGGTGAAACTGCTCAAGTCAAGTCTCTTCAATCTGGAGCAACCATTGAACATGTACCTCATGTCGGTCACTTTCTCGGTGTTGAAATTGCTCACGTTAAGAGTCTCCAACCTAGAGCAGATATTGAACATATACCCCATGTTTGTCACATTAGCGGTATTGAAGTTACTCAAATCCAGGCTCGTCAGATTGCTGCATTCATAGAACATACCGTACATGTTTGTCACTTTCTCGGTATTGAAGCCGCTCACGTCAAGGTTCGTCAAGCTGATGCAGCTCAAAAACATACCCTGCATGTCAGTCACATCCTCGGTGTTGAGGTAATTTATGCCTGTAATGGACTGAAGACCATTCATCCTGAAAAACCATCTCTTGGTCGATGTGGGGCGGGCATCGACAAATGTCGAGTCAAATACCACGTATAGGACATAGATATAATTTTCGTCATTGTACCAGCCCGGATAATCGCTGGTTGTGTTCAGACTATAGGTCTTACCCGTGCGGGAACTGCGTAGGTTGTCGTAATAGAACGTCAGCGTCCTGTTAGATGACGTGTAATTCGCATAGGCTTCGGCAGCTATGGCACCTAACGAACATAGCAAGCAAGCCAGCACAACGATTGGTTTGAGTAACAATTTTTGGCTCATATTTTTAAGGATTTATAGGATAGCATTAATGTTAATTGCGCAAATTTAGAGAAATTTTCTATAATTGCGCTCTTTTTTAACTTTTTTATCATAATGCTACCGTATCAATTTACCGAAAAATGCAGGAGACCTGTGTGTGCGATGTGGGCGGCGTCCCCCGTCGTTCCAAAAAGGGCTGAAGAAAAAAATATCGGGCAAACCCTTGCCAGATGAGATTTTTTGTGTAACTTTGCCCCGCTTTTTTAGCGCAATAATTTATTAATCAACTTATTTTTAACGATTTATGAACAAGTACGAAACCGTTTTCATTTTGACTCCCGTTTTGTCTGATGATCAG
>JAEEGJ010006857.1_pt1 | contig 33565 bp, 38 predicted proteins | sample 8958761 | NCBI WGS metagenome assembly JAEEGJ01 (sample SAMN16246546, study PRJNA631951) | gut metagenome | biome: gut microbiome; feature: rumen; material: RS-attached | host: Bos | place: Iran: Karaj | collected 2018-10
GGTGAATATGTATCGTTGAAAAAGGATGGCGCAGGCTTCAAGGGATGCTGCCCATTCCATAACGAGAAGACCCCATCGTTCAAAGTCAATCCGGCACGACAGATATACAAGTGCTTCGGTTGTGGCAAAGGTGGCGATGCCGTGAGTTTTGTCATGGAACATGACCACCTCAGCTATCCCGATGCACTACGCAAGCTGGCCAAACGAGCCCATATTGAAATAGAGGAAAGGGAGCGTACCCCTGAGGAGATTGCCCGAGAGTCGAAACGCGAAGCCATGTTCATGCTGACAAAGCAAGTCAACGACTTCTTTGTCGAGCAAATCCAAAAGAATAAAAACGCGATGGCCTATGCCGAAAAGCGTTGGGGAAAGAAGTATGTAGAGGAAATGGGCATCGGCTATGCACCAGGCAGCGCAATATTCATGGACTGGGTGCAACTCAACTGCCTCAACATCGATTTACTGAAGGAATTACATATCGTTGGCGAGAACGACAAAGGAGGTTTATATGCACAATTTAGGCAGCGTATCACCATCCCGCAGCGCAGCCGTTCCAACCTTATCAACGGTTGGACATGCCGCGATCTGAGCGGGCGCGATGATACGCCCAAATACCTCAACAGCAGCGATTCAGAGTTGTACCAAAAATCGGAACTACTTTTTGGTATCGATGTAGCCCGTCCTGAAATCCGGGCTACTGGCAAGGTGTATGTGGCCGAAGGCGCTCCCGATGTCATGCGGATGCAGATTATCGGTGTGAACAATGCCGTTGCACCACTTGGAACAGGTAAGATGGGCGAAGCGCAATTCAAGCTGCTTGCCTCATGCTTCGCCAAGACGGGTGTTCGCCAACTTTGCATCCTACCTGATGGCGACACGGATAAGGAAGATGGCACCAACCCAGGTAGGGCAACGGCCATCACCATCGGCAAGGCCGCGCTCCAACTTGGTTATGTTGTGACCATCAAGCCTATTCCCGACACCATAGAAAGCACCGATGAAAACGGAAAGCCAAGACTTGTCAAACGCACCAAGAAAGAAGACCCCGACAGTTATTTCACCACCAAGGCCAAATTCCGCGATACCAAAGAAGATGATTTCATCCTTTGGTATGCCAATTATCGTTTCCAAGACGAGCCAAACACCCAAGAAACCAACGAAATCATCCGCGAGATAACCGGCATGATTGCCATGGGTGATGATGAAGTCCGTATGGAGGGTTATTTGAAATCGCTGAAAGATGTCTATAAAGAGTCATCCGTTTGGAACAAAGCATTGAAGGCGGCAAAGGTCGAGCGTCAGAAGGAAGAAGTCGAGAAAAAAGCATTCTCAAAAGACCTCTTCAAAAAATATGGATTCTTTGAAGAAAGCGGCTGCTATTTTGCACTCCAGGGCGCAGTGCAGGTGCAGTGGTCCAACTTCACGATGGAACCATTGTTCCATATCAAAGATGCACTCAACCCGAAACGACTCTACGCCCTCCATGGGGAACATGGTGGCAACGAGATTATCGAGCTGAAACAAGAAGATTTGGTCAGCCTATCCAAGTTCAGACAACGCATTGAGGGCTTGGGTAATTATATTTTCGAGGCAGGCGAGCCGCAGTTAATCAAGCTGAAGCGATACCTATACGAGCAAACCGAGACAGCAACGGAGATTGTTCAATTAGGGTGGCAAAGGCAAGGCTTTTATGCGTTCGGCAATGGAGTGTTCTACCAAGGCCGATTTCATAAATCAGACCACTATGGTATTGTCCGTCTCGAAGACCTTGGCAACTTCTATTTGCCAGGATCGTCCGACATTTATAAGGAAGATTCCCTCTTCCAATTTGAAAAGCGGTTTGTCCATTTGGCTTATTCCACCGTCAGCCTCAATGAAGTGGCCACTGCTATGCTGAAAGTGTTTGGTGACAACGGCAAGGTCGGCATTGCTTTCCTGATAGCCACCCTTTTCCGTGACATCATCACTACCAATGTAAAAGCCTTCCCGATGCTGAATCTTTTCGGTCCAAAAGGAAGCGGAAAGTCGGAACTTGGCCACACGCTGATGTCGTTTTTCATCATTCAGAATATCCCACCCAATCTTTCCAACTCAACTATTGCGGCACTGAGTGAAGCCGTGGCACAGTGTGCCAATGCCATAGTCCACCTTGACGAGTTCAAAAACAACATCGACTTGGATAAGCGAGAGTTTTTGAAGGGACTTTGGGACTCAGCCGGTAGAACCAGGATGAACATGGATAGGGACAAAAAGCGCGAACAAACCCGTGTCGATAGCGGCGTAATCATCAGTGGTCAGGAAATGGCCACCGCTGACATCGCCCTATTCAGTCGTTTTATCTATTTGACTTTCAACAAAACGGAGTTTACCACCGCCGAAAGCAATGCCTTTGCCGAACTTGACCATCTGCGCAAATTGGGATTCTCGCACCTGACACTGCAAATCCTCAATCAGCGCGAAGTCTTCAAACAGAACTTTGCCGCCATGTATAATGCCACATCATCCGATGTGATGAATCGGCTGGGGAAGGAGATTTGTGAATCTCGTATAGTGAACAACTGGACCACGGTGGCCGCTGCTTTCCGCACACTTGAAAACAGTCTTGACCTGCCATTCACCTATAAAGAGCTGCTTGACATCAGCATTGAGGGCATCAAGCGTCAGAACAAGGAGTGCAAGTCGAACAATGAGATAGCGGCGTTTTGGAATGTGATAGCCTACCTTCAGCAAGAAGGCCAACTCATTATGGACAGCGACTTCAAGATTGAGTATGTGAGCCAATTGAAGACCACCAAGGCGAAAATCGAATTTGACCATATCAAATCCGTGTTGCTCCTTCGCCGAGGCAAGGCGTTCCAGCTATACAAGCGTTTCGCCAAGCAGTGTGGCGAAAACCCGTTGCCGGAAGGATCCTTGAAATACTACCTTGAAAACTCCAAGGAGTTCCTGGGCATCAAGCAGAGTGTCCGCTTCAAGACTTCCATCAACGGGCGCGAACAATTAAAGCAGGACCCGATGACACAGCAGATGGTACCCACTTCGCAAATAGACATGGCACTTTGCTTCGATTATGAGCAGCTTGCCGCTAACCATGAAATAACCCTCGAAATCGAAACAATGGAGCCATGAAGAAAGTGTATTTGACAACAAACACCTGTGTATCAGCGGCATCGCTGATTTTTTTTGAAAACATTTTCCGAAATTTTGAGCGGAAAAATGTTTCTACATTTTCTACACTTTCTACAAAATTGATTTTCAATAAGATAATATATAATTTTGCATTAATACAAAATTCTACATTTTTCTACAAATCAGCGATTTTGACGGTTTTTTCTACTTTTTTCTACGATTTCTACACATTAATTGTAAAAACAATTTTCCAAAATGCTATAAATCAGCATTGTAGAAAATTGTTTTGTTGTAGAAAATGTAGAAGGGTGGAATGTGTGTGCCCGACCAACATTAATGCGCAGAAACAAGTAGCCCGAAAAAGAACCAACCTAAATACTTTTGCCCGATGAAAGACCGACTGCTGACCATAACCGTGAAGGAAGATATATACAAGTACATCACCATGCCTTTGCAAAGCGACATCGTTAAGCTTGAGAGAGACACAACTTTGATGAACATCATCAAACAGCACTTGTGCCTTGAGCCTGACGAATGGGAATTGGAGCCTATTCCCGAAGGTTATCACAAGATTCAGATTGAATTGCCCGATTTACGCAAGGTATATGAGGCAAGGAATGGCCGTACCTATTATTGCGATACACTTTTCCGCGACCACATTACGAAAGACGGCTTGGATAAGGTGCGCAGATTCTTCAAGCGCTCCTATCATGCCAAATTTTGTGCCTACCTCACTGGCTGGGTCGAGAATCAGCATGTGAACAATGAAACCTCCGACAAGGAGAAACGCATTCAAGTGACTGCTGGAATAGTTGCTTTCTTCAACTCCTACCATATCGACTTCGATGAAAAGATGATCGAAGCACGAAGGCAGGCATGGATAAGGTATCAGAAGGATGTCGAAAAATACAAGAAATCCCCAGCCATATTCTAAAAACAACACGATTTCATGTCCCTGAAAATATCATGTAAGAAATAGAATTTCACACGATTTCATGTCCCTGAAAAATTGACGAAAAATGAGCAAAGTAGGAATCTATAGAATCGGCTTCAAAGAGCAAAACGAGATAAATGACATTTGGGTCCAACAGGAAGAGCAACAAGATAGGTCAGGCCCTGAATTAAACATCGACGGCAGCCATTGGTTCAAGAGCATCGACCAAAAGGTGACCAACCTCATTGAAGAATTGGTGTCTGATGACAATGGTTCATGCTATGAACAAAACCTGAACTTTGTAGTTAGGAAAGATGTTGACATTAAACTGGCAAGAAAGTATATCAACCGTCCCGTTGTTGTGTATGTTTTGGCTGTTGATGGCAATCGATACACGATTGGCACCAAGGATTATCCTACTTGCCTCGTTACCTCAGACCGCTATCAGGATTTGGACACCCGTGAGATAGCAATGAAGGTCAGCTATAAGAGCAAAATGCCGCTTTTGAAATAATATTCAGTCACAGCCCACCACAGCGTGTAGGGTATTTTTGCACCACTTAAATCTGCAATAATGCCTACACTGTCTTTTTTCAACACCATATTCCGTGAGCCTTGGATGCTGGAGCCACAAACGGCGGCTGCCCAGCGTCAAGTGCTTATGGGTGTTCTGATGGGCTTGGAGTTCGCACCTGAGAGTGGCGAAGTCCAAGCTTCCATCGACCACCGCCAATCCACCGCCATCCCGAAAGGTCGTAAAGTCAACCTGCTTAACCTTGAAGGAACCATGCTCCGTGATGATGCCGGTTGCGGCTTGGTTGGCACACGCACCATGGCCAGCTTACTCCGTGAAGCTGATGCCGACAAATCCGTTATCGGTCACATTCTCCGTATTGACAGCGGTGGTGGCGCGGCAAACTCCGTGCCCGACCTGGCTGAAGCTATCCAGTCGTGCCAAAAGCCCGTTGTCGGTTTCATTGACGGATACATGTGTTCGGCGGCAATGTATGTCGGAAGCTATTGCAAGCACATAATGGCCAACCGCGAAGACAACCGTGTTGGATGTATCGGCACCGTAATTCAAATCGCCGACTTCCCAAAGAAGGCCACCGATTCCGAAGGTAGGTTGCATCTCCGTATCTATGCCGATGGGTCCGAAGACAAAAACGGAGAATTTGAATCCGCCTTGGAAGGCGACTTCAAACTGATAAAGGAAAGGGTCTTGAATCCAACCAATGAAAAGTTCAAGGCTGACATCAGAAAGAACCGCCCTGCCACAAGGGAAGACCAACTGACAGGACGCACCTATATGGCCAAGGAAGTACTTGGCACCCTCATTGACAGCCTTGGCAACTTCGATGCTGCCGTGGTCAAAGTCGTAGAATTGTCTAACATCAATATTCAAAAAATGGAAGGATTAAAACACCTGCAAGCAGTACCAGGTTGTGCCAACCTTGAAATGGTTGAAGGCACAGTTGACCTGAACCAAGAGCAGTTGGAAGCTGTCGATTCCGCCATCGGTACGGAGAAGGCCTTGGTGCAAACCAAGGACAAAACCATCTCCGAACAAACGGAAAAAATTTCCAAACTGACGACTGAGAATGCTTCCTTGAAGAAGACCAACGAGGCCAACGCGACCGAAATCGCCAGCCTCAAGGCTACCATCGAGGAACTGAACAAGAAACCTACCCAGCCTGCACAAGCAGCGCACAATGGGAACCCCGTCGCCGAAGAAGGCGACAACGACAATCCGGAAGAGTATTGTGAAAACTTAATGAAGAAGATCTATGGTTAGTAAAGTTCAAATTTGCCAAGCACTTGCCGAGAGCGGGACCCGTTACCGCGCTACGGCCTTAGCCATGCCCTTGATCATGATTCACGATTCCATTCAGCACCTGAATGTCGTGACTCAACTCCGTGGAAAGGAAATCCAGGGCGTAATAGATGAAGACGGCAACTACAAGCCCTACAAGACCCAGTGGAATCCCAGTGATGCCGCCGAAATCAAGGCTTGTGTCCTTGAAACAAAGCACCTTCAGTATGAGGCCGAGTTCGACCCGGAACCCATCATGAAGACTTTGTACTCCACTCCAGCCGACAAGATTCCTATGGTTACCCAAAAGATGGTCAAGGAAATCTGTGTGGCCAAAATGGGTGTCATTTCCGAAAACCTCAATCCCTGCATTTGGCAGGGTGTGGAAGATGAGGATGCCACCACCACCCTCAGCAACTTCGACGGTTTCGCCACTATTGCCCGCAAGCAGCGTGCCGCAGGTGCCATTGGCCTTACGGCAGGCAACCTCGTTCAGTTGGGCGGCATCAACCAGTACAATGCTGGCGTGAAGCTGAAACTGATTTGGAAGCGCAGAAACAAGAAGATCAAGAAGGGTGACATGTTCCTTGAGGACCAAATTCTCACCTTCTATGATGATTGGTACCGCAATCAGAATTTCAACAATGCCAACACCAACACCGATGGTGTGCAGCAATACCTTTATGGCACTGAAAAGAAGTGCAAGCTGGTAAGCTGCTACGGCATGGATGGTATGGGCTGGATTTTCTTGACTGATGGCAAGAAGAACATGCGCATTGGTATTGACGGCATTGGCACGGTCGAAGCCGCCACTGGCGACTTCATCCTTCGCACCGGTAACAACCCCAAGACCGTGCAAATGTTCACCGATTGTTGGATGGGCGTGAACTTCACCAGCGTTGACCAACGCTTCCTGATGACCGCCACCTACAACATCAACGACGATTCGGTGTATGCCACTGTCAGCACCGAGGAAATTGACACCACGGGCACTGCTGGCACTGCCAAGACGGCTACTATCGACTTCCAGGGCTACAACCTGACTTCGGCCACCACCGTCACCGTGAGCGGTACCGGCATTAGCTGCAATGTGGAAAGCATTTCTGCTGCCGATGCCAACGCCAACGGCGGAAAGACTTGTACCGTAACCTTCACCAGCGCGAATGCCGCGACCCTAACCGGCAAGTTGCGATTTGTGAACGCAACGGACGACATCGACCTTGAGGTTGATTTGAAGTGTGTCTTTGGCGCTGCCTAAACCTGAACGGGTGCGGCTTTGCCCACAGAGCCGCACCCAATTCACTAACTAAAACACTTTCAATCATGAAGAAAATTATTAGAACTGTTTCGACCATCCTACTGACATTGACCCTTACCAATGTGCCTTTTGGCATTGGTCAGGTCAATGGTAGCGGCATCGGTAAGTATGTCTATTTCATCGCAGCTGATGACATCGTTTCTTGGCCGACCATCACCGACAATTTGGCTGATGCCGAAAGTGAATCCGCATACATCGGCTACACGGGTAGTTTCACCTTGAAGACCGGGGCAAAGTGGATTAAAATCTACAATACCCAAGGCGAAGGCGAGGTGACTTCCGAAGCAACCGGTGAAGCCGACAGCAAACTTTTCGTCAACAAGCTGAAGTATAGATTCCCCAAACTCACGGGTCCGGCAGCGGTATTAGCCAACGCCGTAGTCAATGGTGACGGAGTCTTTGTCGCTTGGCACGATGGAGCCTACAGGGTTATCGGCGATAAGCATTATCGCTGTGATGTGAATCCCAATGCCACAACCGGCAACTCCGCTGGTAGTAGCAAGGGTATCACCTTCGAGGCTTCGTGCCCGAGCCATAAGATGATGCCGATTTATGTTGGCGACATTGTTATGGCTGATGGTACGCTGAACTGCGCCACCGATGAGTTCACCGCTGCGGCCTAATACCTACGACCATGAATCCAGTATTAGAATTTCTGCAAAAGCATCCCGACTACTCCTTCGATGAGGGAGTAGCCGTGTTGCTTCGCTACAGTGCAAACCGTGGTGTGAATACTTTCATCACCGTGCGCCGTGACCGTCAGCACCTTCGTAACGAACTGAATCGTTTGGCTCATATTCCTAACCTTCGCCCATTGCCAGGTATGGAAGAGCCAAAGCCGGTTCAAGATAAGCACGAAGCCGTTATTGAATCGGCTAAAAAGACCCTCGATGAATCAAGAGATGCTCTTAAAACCGAAGAAATCACGGAAGAAAGCATCGAAAACATTGCCGCCCATCAAGACACTTTGGAAGAAGCTATCAATGGGGGTGACATCAACAGCATCAAATCCGCTGAAGATGGTTTATTGAAGGCTTGGGGTAATGCCAAGAGAAGAGTGCAAGAATCCGAAAAGGAATCCAACCACGAATCGCCCAACGAGGAAGACGCTGACATTGTTTCGTTCCTTGATCTGAAACGCCACGAGACTTACAAGCCCGAAGAACTTCCAACGCCTATGTTGAAAGAACTTTGGGAAAAGAACCGTGACGAATACAAGGAGTTGCAGCATTGCCACACGCAAATGAAGCAAGCCAACAGCGATGCTGGCCGTGCCGATTGGCGAAATAAGTTGCTTGCCCTCAGGAAGTCACTCTCCGAACGGTGGAAACTCTTTGACGAGGAAATGGAGCGCGTGAATGCGGAGAAAGCTGCCCAAGCTGACACACAGCAAAAGGGCTACAATCCGTTGAATGACCGTGCCTATATCTCCAAGTCATTGAAAAAGGAGGCGTGGGACGATGCCCGCAAACTTGAGGTGCAGCACCGTGTTGATGCCTTGCTGCAACACAACCAAACCATCTCCGAAGAGACCAGGAAAGCACTCAAGGAGCGTGGTATCACCATCGATGAATAAATTGGTTATTAAATAGGTCATTGGTAGCCGGGGAAACTCGGCTACTTTTGCTTATGGTTAGCGAGAAACTCGAAGTCAATAGTGTCAGGATTGCACGGCAGAACTCCATGAACATGCTCAAACAAATCGTGTCCATGGTAGGGAAGGGCAGCACAATAACAGTGCTATCATACAGCGTGACAGACGGATGGTTGCGGCAACTACTCAAATTGAGGGCAGACATGGAAATCGCGCATGTGACCATCATCCTCGACCGCGATGTAATGATTCGTCACCGGCAACTGCTGAACCAGTTGGAGAATGTGGCCGATGAAATCTATTTGACTGACAGCCACGCCAAGGCTTATCTCGCCCAAGGGAAAGAATATGAATTGGCCGTCATCACATCGGCCAACGCAACGCAAAATTATAGGAATGAGTGCTTCTACACAACAGACAGACCCGCAGAACTCGGACGAATTAAAGCCGATGTCGGAGACATTCTTCGACAATCTTTCAAAGTTAGATGAAGACCAAAAGGTCTTTGAAATGGCGGCACTTTTTATGGAAGTGACCGACATCGCCTATTTCATCGGCAAGAAGCCCGAAGAATTGGCGACCATCATCAAGCTGCATCCCGAAAACCCGCTATCCATTGCCTATCATCGCGGCCAACTGAAGACGAAGATTCAACTCCGTTTCGATGCCCGCCGCTATGCCGTGTCAGGGTCACCTGATGCCAACAAAGAAATGCTTATCCATCTATCTGAACAACTAACCAGCGAAGACAATGCGTGAGGATTCACTTGAAATGTTGAGGAAGCACCTGCCCGATGATAAAGAGGCGCTTGATAAACTACCGGAAACTTACAAAGCCTTGGTAATTCAGGTCAGGGATTGCTATGCCATGCAAATCGGAAATCCTTGGATAAGCCGCAAGGAAATCCGCATGAAGCTATGCGACACCTACCAAATCACCGAAAGCCAGGCATACAACATCATTGCTTTGACGGCTCAATTCCTTGGTGATGTACCGACCTCACATAAGAACTGGATAAAGATTAAGGCTGAAACCCTCATGGAAGAAGCCTATGCCGCCGCGATAAAAAAGAACTTCGCCCTGGCAGCCGAATTACGCAAGCAAGCCAAGACCCTCGGATTCCTATTCCGTCTCGATCAGGACGAAGGAGAGCTGCTTGAGGCACAAAAGTACCTCACCATTGAACGCATTGAAATCACCTTCGACCCCAATGAAATCGGGGTCAAATACTCCGCTAAAGACAAGGAGAAAGCCGACAATTATATTAAGAAGTTTGTTGAAGATGCTGAATTTGAGGATTTGACAGATGAAGACGGTGTATCTGCATAAAGGTCAAATGAATTACCGATTGTGTTCGGCACGAAATTCGGTCCTATTTGCATCGCGGAGATGGGGTAAGTCTTATGCCGTAGCCGACACCATAATGACGAATGTCTTGGAGATGCCAGGGAGTACCGGCGTTTATTATGCAAGTTCGTTCCGGCAGGCGCATTCTCGTACATTGCCCAGTGCATTGATGGCCATGGCGGATTTTGGATGGGTTCGCGACATCCACTATGTGATAGGACATGCACCCGACAAGAGACTTGGATTTGCCAAGCCACTGTTTATGCCTGACGATTTGAAGGATTGCATTTGGTTCGCCAATGGGAGCATTATGATTATCGTCTCCCAAGAAGTGGTAATGTCGGCCAACTCGTTGACAATCCATTGGATGGTGGCAGACGAGGCCAAAGGACTTGACTATGATAAGCTCGCCAATGAGGTGCTGCCCGCCATTGGTGGTAGTTCCAGGTATTTCTCAAACCCTTCAAAGTTCCCTCATTTATGGGGCACACATTATTTTTCGGACATGCCCGCTGGCAAAGAGGGGTCGTGGTTGTTCAAGTACGAAAAGGAGTACGACAAAGAACTTTGCGACCTGATTATCCGTCTTGAAGTGCGCCGTCAGCAGCTTATGGCGGCACAGCCAACGACCTACACCGTCCGAGAACTCAACTACATCAACAATCGCATCAATATCTTACGGAACAATGCTTTCTATTATGTTGAACGCCCGATTTTTGACAATGTGGCCATCGTAGGACTCGATTATATCCGGCGATGCAAACGCGACCTTACGCCATTAGTGTTCAGGACCTCTATATTGTGTAAGAGAATAACGGAGGTTGAAGGAATGTTCTATCAGAACTTCAGCTACAAGGTAAATACCTATGTGGCCAATGATAACAACAAACTTAATGACTACCGACCACAAGAGTATGACAGCACCTTCGATACCGATGTTGACAAGACAAAACCGATTGCCATATCCTTTGACTACAATGCACAGATTACATGGCTGGTTGCGGCACAAGTCCAAAAAGGCCTGCACAAGACCTTGAAATCATTCTTCACCAAATACAAGCGCAGACTCCGTGAGTGCATCAGACTGTTTTGCGAATACTATAAGAACCATGCCAACAAGACGGTGATTCTCTACTACGATTCCACTGCATTAGCCACCAACTATGTCGAGGTTGGCCATTCAGCCTATGACATCGTACATGAAGAGTTCAACGAAGCCGGTTGGGTGATTGTGGACAAGTATTTGGGCAATCCCATGGAGCACATGAGAAAGCACATGCTAATCAATAATGCTTTCCAAGGAAAAGAGAGGCTGACTGCATTGATCAACCGCGACAACAATCCTGAATTGATTCAGGCCATACAACTGACATCGGTCAAGATAGGAGAGAAGGGCTTCCGTAAGGATAAGAGCCAGGAGAAATCATTGGAGACTGATTCCTCGCTTCCCTATGAGCTGCGGACGGATGCTACTGATGCCTACGATACGAATTTGTTAGGATGTTTGCTTATGCCTTATGATGATATTTCGTTTAGATATGCCTAAAAAATTCACTTTTTTTCTTGCACAATTGAAAAAAGCCGTATATTTGCAGCGTTCAAAATCCATGCGCGTCACGAGGACGCCGCCTGCTTGCGGCTTTTTTTGTGGCCCCTACATACTGAAATTTGAGTCATCGACTCCGACGGACGCGGTAGCAGTAATGCTCGCAGGGTCTCGCACATGGAACCTTGAACACCCGTATCGGAGTCTTTCGTTTAATGTTCAAAATCTATTGGAAATGAACAAATTTGAAGAAGAAATCGTCCGCATCAACGAGGAAATGGACGAAAAGGTTGCCCCGATTCAACAGAGAATCGGCGAACTTGAGGCACAGAACCACAACATGAAGGAGTTGCGCAAAATCAACGCCGCGCAAATCAAGGAACTTTACGACCAAAAACGAGCCATCGAGGAACAATGCGCCCTGAAGAAACAAAGGCTGTACGATGAATCGAAAGAGTTCTATTCGGTCAACATGTCGGCCAGCAAACTCCGTTACCTGCTTCGCGGCTTCATGGCGCAACACGATGAAATCAAAGAGATGTGGACTGCCTATGTGACCGCCAACTTCGGAGCCGCCCAAGAGGAGTGTTTATTAGAGGTGGAAGGAGGTGCGGCATGAAGACTTTAGTGATTTTCCGCGACTGCCATGTAAGACACAACTTGATTGTGAAGGCTCAAACCTTTGCAGACGAACTGATGTACCGCCGGATGGCGGCCAAGCGCGGCTGGTTAGTGGCCGTGAGGAAAGGAGGTGTGATATGATGACACGCACCGAGATTATCACAAGGCTATGCGAAGTGAGTGCGGGCCTTGCGGAACTACAGGACAAAGCCCGTGAGTTGGGCACGGAACTCCAAACCCTGATGCAGCAAATGCAGGAAGGAGGTGAGAAATGAACGAAAGGTTGACGAACAACAGGAATGGTATTGCCATTAGAACTGCCAATGTCATTGCTGGGCGTATCAAGCCCAGAAAAGGCGAGCCTGACTTCTTCGACGGCTTGCAAGCCGGCTGCACCGTGCCGATGGACGTATGTGAGAAGGATTGCGGGTATCGCGAGCGATGCAGATTGCGTGTGATCAGAGTTGCCATCCACAACGGCCTTGTTGAGTACGGAGAATGCTGTTTGAGTCTGGCGAAGAAAATGCAGGAAGGAGGTGAGTTATGAGTTGCCTACTGACGATAGCGGACAGCCCGATGCCCACGGTGGAGATGGCGGATGCCTGGACGGAAACCATCACAGTGCGTTTCCTTGAATCGGCTTCGCGTGGCCTGTTGGCCATGCTGGGGCTGATAGAGGCCAAAGACCTGCCCGTAAAAGACCAATCGGACGAGATGGCCGACCTGCTGAACGCCCGCGAGGCGATACTTCACTTCAACGAACTCTTTGTCGAACCCATCAAAATACAGGTGTAGCCATGAAACCGAATATTCTGAACATACTGAAGGATTGTCCGAAAACGCTCGACTACCTTACCTTGGACGATGACGGGGAATGCCCGTTGTGCTGGGACATTGACGGACTGACAGAGATGCTGCCTTTTGTTGTGACCAAATCAGACGGAAACGACAAGATGCAGCCTTTTGTATTGGTTGTAGGCTGGGCCTTGACCCATTTGAAGGAAATCCGTGACGAACTGAAGAAAGGAGGCAGGGTATGAATATATCCATTGAAAGCCTTCCCACCTTTAATAAATGGGTGGAGGAAACCCAACTAAAGGACGACAATATGATTAGTGCCTACATTGCCGACCTGCAAGATGTTGTATGTGACCTAATGGTCTTGGCTTCTGAAAACCAACCTTGGCTGAACGAGCAACCGAGTTTTGAATACAACACTATCTGCCATGCAGGGCGTGTTCTTGGGCTGATTGTTCGCGATATGAAAGCCATTCGTAACGAGGTGAACACTGCCAGGGGCAGCAACTAACTCCGATTGATATGTTTGTTTTTGAAAGCGCAGGCAATCGCCCGCGCTTTTTTTTGCCACACGGCGACCCGAACCGACGGCGACCCCTTCCGCATATTTCGCGAAATCGGGGAGGCAATTGCCATCGGCTCGGCAGGGCGGCGCGAGGGTCTGACGACACAAATTGACGATTTTTTTCAAAATCGCCAAAAGGTTTTCTTTGTTTTTCAGTGAGTTGTGAAATTGAAATTTGGAACGGCTTGCATATATCCAAAAAATCGCCGCCTTGTGGCGGCTGAACCTTGCAAGGCGGCGATTTTTTGTCACTTGACAGCGGGGAGTGCGGAATATCTTTGCACCATCAATAATATCCACAATGATACACATTTCCAAGATTTTTGAGCTGGCTCAAGTCCAAAAGCAGTTCTCAATTACATGGGTGGCCGAAGATGGCCACAGGGTTATTGTGCCGGAAGCCAAGTTCACTTCGGGTGGCTTCTACTCAAAAGGCCGCACGATGAACATCATGTGTGTTCAATCTGGTGAAGTCCGCAAGGTGAAGATAGACACCATCATTGAGTTCAACGGAGAGGAGGTCTTTATATGAGTGACAAGAAATTTAGTAATCAGACTGCCGACGACAACGGCTTGGTGTGGCTGATGGACGATGTCCTATACAACAAGGAGGCTCAAGCCATCCTGATGATGCCCAATAAGGCTTCGGTTTTCATTGACGAGAAACACTTGCCGCCCATGACAGTAGGCAAATATACCATTGCGCCATGGGGTGTGATGAACATATTGCCGCAAAATGTGGCATCAAAGATTGAGCAAGTGGAAGTTGTCGGTGCCAATGCCGATTTCAATTGGCGCGTTTGTTATGGCCTCGGCCCGAAATTGACAAAACTTGTCTATTCCGACAATCCCAAGGAACAAGTCTTGGATTCCAAGGGCAATATCATCGGTGGCAAGGTGGTGGATAGGCTTGAAATCCATTCCGGCGAGATATACGACTGGTGCCAACGCTCAGACCTCTCAATGTATTTTCAGGAGGTGTTGACTGATTTGTCGTATTTCCATAATGCTTTTCCTGTCCTTGTGCCTGATAAAGAAGGCACTACCATTCACAGCATCGTACACCGTGAAGCGATGTTTTCACGGTGGCGTATTGATCCAAAAACGAATTTGATTCTGAGCCATCTCTACAGCTCTAAATGGGATGATAACGTTTCGGAAGAAAGCATTGAAGAGTCGTATGTGATAGACGAGTTTGATGATGAACTCGACATCACAAGCCATCTTCAACAAAAAGACCGCACTGAAAGGCTTTGCTATCCTATCTACATGGCCAGCCCCGGAAGGCCTTACTACAGCTATCCAACCTGGTATTCGATTTTCCGTTCGGGTTGGTACGACCATTTGGCAAGCATCCCCGCATTGAAAAAGGCAATTCTCAAACACAATTTGGGAGTTCGCCATATCATCTACATTTCGCCCAGTTACTTCGCCGACAAAGCGAAACAGATGGGCGTTGACCCCAACGACCAAGTGGCCGTAGATGAAATGCGGGCGAAACTCATCAAGGAAATCAATGATACCTTGACGGGAGAGGAAAATGCGGGTAAGGCCTTGGCCGCATTGCAGAAAATTGTACCCAGTGGCAGCGGCACCACAGTCGAGAAATACTTCACCATCGAGAAAGTGGACAACGATGTTGAAGGCGGCGAATATCTCGTTGATTACGAAACTGGTGCCAATGTCGTAAGTTATGCGATGGGAGTACATCCCAGCCTCATCGGGGCCGTGCCAGGGAAGAACTCCAATTCGCTTTCAGGCAGCAATCATAGAGAGATATTCTTGATGAAGCAAGCCTTGTCGAAACCGATGATCGACCGCGCCATGCGTCCTTTGCTTGTCATCAAGAAACTCAACAAATGGCCGTCCGACTTCGTCATCACCATTCCCGAATATACCTTTACCACACTTGACGAGGCCAAGAGTGGTAAGAAAGAATCCCAAAACACAGCAGCATGATAGTCACGACAATAGCACAAATGCAGAAGTATCTGCCCTCGTTCAATCTGAAACCGAGCAAACCCGAAGAAAATCGCCTTTCCTCGTTCCTTAACCGTGGGCAGGAATGGCTGGTTACCCTCATACTTGGCGAAGATATAGAGGAAACCTTGGAAATAGACTATACGCCAGGTACCACCGACCCGCACGAAAAATTGAGAACCCTGACGGGAAGGGTAATTAGCGAACAAGCCTATCTCATGGCGATTGCCGAACTTGACTTGCAGCTTTCCGAAGCGGGATTTGTTGTGCAGTCGAACGACAAGATGAGTCCGGCATCACAGCAAAGGGTTGACCGCCTCGTTCAGTCGCTGACGGAACGGCTGAACTCGGATTGTGATTCACTTGTGAAATACCTTTTGAGGTATAGCAAGGAAAATGAGCCTTATGACGATTGGCGCGATACCGACCAATTCAAGTATCTGACCGAGGCTTTTCTGCCTACCATGGAAGATGTGGCGAAGGTTTGCATGAGAAATCCCGCGCAAAGCTGGTCGGATTTCCACAACCTGATTGAAAAATTGTCGTTTGTGCTGCATACCAAAGTGGCAAGTTATGTTTCGGATGAACAAATTGACGCACTATTGGAATACTACCGTGCCGATGAGCTGCTTGATGAACACAAGAAGGTCATTTCTTGGCTACGCATGGCAGCGGTGGCAGGTGTGACAAACAGTATTGGGTCTGATGTGGCCACTTACGCCATCCAAGCACGAAACTACATGCTGAAGCATGAATCTTCGTTCCCTGCTTTCGTTTCTTCTGACCGTTACACCTTGCCAGGCATCAGTTTTGGTGACGGCACAGTAGCCAATGCCCTATGACCATTGAACTAACCGCGCCGACCAAATGGAGTGAGCTGACCTTGGAACAATTCCGTCAGGTGGTAGATACGATGTTTCTCCATCTGACCGATGCAGAAAGGCTGCTTTGCTTGTTCTGCATTATGACCGGCGTGAAGATAACCGGCACAGAAGAGGATGGCTCAATTCCTTGGTTTGTCACGGCAGACGGCCAGGGCTTTTCGTTGGATGCAGGCCGACTTGCCGACTTATGTAAGCGCCAGCAATGGTTGCTTGACCCGCCAACGGACATCGTGCCCAACCCGACAAATCTCGATGACTACTTGCGAGACATCAGCTTTGGCGACTGGTTTGAGGCCGATACGCAATTTCGGCTGTATGAAGACGATGGCGACTTGTCGCATTTCAACTTCATATTACCGAAATTGAAGGAATCCGTGCGGCCATTGACACAATCGGAAGCCGAGGTGTTTCATATTTGGTGGAACTCGATAATGGCCCAACTTGCACCGATGTACCCCAATGTGTTTGCCAAAAGTGAAAGCGGTAGCGAGTGCAATCCCTTCAAATCATTGCAGGAAATGCACTTGCTGTTGAATGAAGACCGCCCGCAGGACAATGAGAAAATCGACGATGCCCGCTTGCATGATGTCCTTTCGGCCTTGGACAGCAAGATTGAGAAACTGAAACGCCGTGAGGCTGAATACAACAAAATTTCGCACTCATGAACCACGAAATCACTGTCACCTGCCCGATGTGTGGCGAAGAATACGATACAAGGGTGCGTTGGGGAATTTGCCCAGCGTGCGGGTTCGATATGGAAAAACTGTCCCTGCATCGTCGGGAGCAATTGGCAACTTTGCAACAAAAATGAAAGCCATGGATGACTACAACCAAATGACAAAAGGAGGCTGCTTGCGTTCCCTCATAGCAATCTTAATCATGTGCATCGTTGCCATCTACATCGTATGCGCCGAACCTGAAATTATTGACGAACTAAAACATTATATCTCATGCCTATTCTACTTATCATAGAAGCGGTCTTGAAGGCCGTGTTATTAGCCCTCGGTGTGGCGGCTGTCAAAGGTTGCCATTGGGCTTATGTGGTGTTCCTGGTCCTGCTTGGACTGATGATTATTGTTGATGTCGTTCTTTTGGTGGCGGCTATCCGTGCCGGAAAAGATATTGGGAGGTGGCGGCTATGACTATCAAGGAACTTAAAAAGGTGTTCATTGCCCGCATGTTGTTCGCCTTGGATGAAATAGACGATTTGGGCGGGTTCTTCAAATCGGTGATTATCGCCCAGGCTGCGATTGAATCCAACTGGGGCCGAAGCGCGTTGTCGTCCAAGTACAACAATTATTTCGGCATCAAAGCGGGGAAATCGTGGAAAGGTAAGACGGTGAACATGAAGACGGGCGAAGTGTTTGACGGCAAGAATGTCACCATCAACAGTAATTTCCGCGTGTATGATAGCCTGGCCGACAGCATCCGCGACCGTAACCGATTGCTTCGGATGCCGCGCTATAAGGCCGTGGAACCTGCCGACACCCCGCAAAAGCAAGCCGAAGCCATCAAAGCTGCCGGATATTGCACCGCAACGAACTATGTGGAATCAATCATGGCCACAATCAAAGCCAACGGACTGACATTATACGACAACCCATGAAATACTTTCGCTATATCATAATTTATGGTTTTTTGGTTGGCTTTCTCGTTGCGTGCCGTTCCAAACTGGACACGAGCAGACAGGAATCGCAACGGCATGTCGATGAGATAGGCGTGGTGCTGCGTAGGCTTGACAGCCTTGGCAGCACCATCGCCGAACGGCAACACATCAAGGTCGAATTTTACCCATTAGAATACGGTTGGCCAAATCCCACCACGAAAACTACCGACATGGATACCGCCGCCATGATTGGCCCTTCACAATGGTCTGCCCATTGTGCTGATGGCGGCGGTTTCGGGTTAGTGAAAAGCATTGAGATTGTGACGGAGCGGGATGCCACCACTACTGCTACATCTGCGGTTGATTCAACATCGGTCTTTAAAACCGAACAAGAAGCAACCCTGCAAAAGCAAAAAGCGTCGGAGACGCGGCAAGACAACGGCACGATTGCCATCGTGTCCGTTGTCGCTGCCGTTGTTGTTCTCCTGGCACTACTTATCATCATCAAAAAATTGCTGAAGAGATGAAATACATCGACCCTAATAACCAAAAGTATAGATTCTATGTCCGCGAATGTCTCAATGGCTATGCCATTCAGGTGCTGAATGTGGAAGCATCGGAAAATATTCCGCTGACACCATCAGTGGCCAATCAACTTGAAATCGAGTTGCCCGACACATACCGGCTGCAAAGCTGCACACGCGAAGCCGCCGAAACTGAACTAAAACGCCTTTCCCAACTAAACAATTGGGAAAAAGTGGAATCGTAGTTTGTTTCATTGTTTCATTTTTTTCATTTTTTTTCCACCATGCCGACGGGTGTGGTGGTTTTTTCGAGAATGATTATACCACTGCAATTCGTTGGTTTCGCCGTAGGCGGACAAATCATGGTAGATGTCGAGTTGAACGGCAAGTCGGCCCGCATGATCGTGGACACCGGAGCCAGCCGCACCGTCTTCGACCCAGTTGTGCTGACCGACTTCATCGAATCGCCCAAGTTTGAGGAAGGCCAAGGTCATGTTGTTGGGGTGGATGGTGCATGGAGCGGACAAAAGACGGTTGTCATTGACAGCCTCGCCATTGGCGATGCCGTCCTGACCGCTTTTGAGGCCGTTGCCGTTGACCTTTCCAATATCCGAAACTTCAACAGCGTTGCCGGAATGCCTGACTTTGTCGGCATCATAGGCGGTGATGTGCTGCAAAGGCTGAAAGCCACCATCAACTACGGGCGTAAGACACTCACGGTTAGAAAAGCTTGATTTCTTTTGAAAAATGGCACTTTTTTTGCATTTCGATTATCGAAACGAAAATAATTTGTATTTTTGCAACGCAAACACAAATGAAACGACAAACGCAACTACAAAAGAAATGGAAAGCAACAACGTGAGACATACCACTGTGAAGCCTGTTGGCGAGAAGATGGTTGAATTGCTCGACAGACTTCAACAACGCAAGAAGGAAAACCTGGAGGAACTTTCGGCGAAGATGAGTTATTTTTTCCCAGCCCAATGAGCCCACTCATCATCCCGATACAGACCGATAGGAGCGAACTCCTGCTGAAGATTGATTCATTCGACCTTCCCAACACGTTTGAGAACCCCGCAGATGTGCTGAAGATGGGAACGAGTGAAGTGTGCGATGTTTCGCTGGAGCGCGTTTCGGAATTTGACAGCGTTGACCACAAGGCACTCCACCTTATTTCACACATGCTTTTCGACTTCATCGAGAGAAACCCCGACAACATCATCTATTTCTATTGCGACGACCTTAACGACTTGCCACGCAGCAAACACAACCAAAAGATGTTGCCGCAGGAATACCGAAGCCGTCTTTTCTCGGCCCTGTTTGCCGCTGAACTCGCAGAATTATCACAAAATGCTGATTCAACTGATGTCAAATTCCACTTGACCGACATAGAACAGCATCTCCAAAAGAGCTTGCAGAAATTGCAGGAATCGAACAATTGATTAACTTTGCAGCGAGAAAGGAGTAATTATGTATCAGCCCTTCAGTATATTTTGGTTCATCGTGGCCGTGGTTTTCTTTGTCGCCGTAGGTGCTAAGGACGACAAGAAGAAATAAGCCACTGTCACATATATCGATTAGGCAGACTTCACGGTGTGGGGTCTGCCTTTTTTTGTCACTACTGCGGATTTCGTGCAGGTTACTTTTGCCAAAAATATACAATTATGCTGAATGTAGACTATCTCAGGAAGATACTCCGTGGCAAAATCAACGAAATCCACGATGTAAACACCCAAATCATCAAGTCGGATGCCGGATATGATGGCATTATCGCCTTGATTCAGGAAAAAGGATTGGAAACCTGCATTATTCTCGAAGACAGCGGCTTCGGTGAATTGAGCCTCAGACCAGGCGGTTTCCATACGACAACACAATCCATTTGGATCATGCAGATGGTTGGCAATGCCGAAGACCGTGACAGCGTTCAACGGCGTTGCTTCGACATGATGAAATTCATTGTGTCTGTTTTCACCATTGCCGATGGCAAGGAAATGAAACAATGGAATCCATCGAGCATCCCTTATGGAGTGCGCAATGCCGGCTCAAATTACACCGGCTATGAGTTCACATTGAATTTTGGCGAAGATACCGACCTAAGCTATCAAGGCTGATATGGAAGATGTGAACTATGTGGATTTGCGGCAATGGGCCGAGATAACCATCCAACGGTGGGTGATGCGGATGGGTAAGATTGGCTTTGGCTCAAAATCAACGGGTGCGCTGATTAACTCGTTTGACTCGCTTGTCCCATTCTTGGACAAAGAGAGCCAGGGCGACCACGCCAAAATCACCTTTGCTTTCCTATTCTATGGCTTTTACTGGGACGCGGGTGTTGGCAACGGCTATTATCGAGGCAACCCAGGCGACCTGAAAAGCCTTGATGATTGGAAAGAGAACAACGGCGCAGGCCACCGAAAGAAACACCGTTGGTTCAACAAGATATATTGGAGAGAGGTGAATATCCTCGCCAGGAAGATGGCCGAGCAATACGGTGAAGAGGCCGTAAAAGAGATGGTGACAAGCATAGAACGAATGAGAATCTGAAAATTTCAAACCAATGGGAAAGAATACCACAGAAGCGGAAGTAATAGTAACCCTTAACGGTGAAACCGCCCGCAATGAGCTGAAAAGGCTTGAAGATGAAATCAGGCATTATGAACAAGCCGCCGCCGATGCTTATAAAGCAGGTGACAAGGCTTTGGGTGACAAGATGTCGAAGAATGCGCAGAATCTTCGCAAGGAGTTCAATGTGGCAAAGAAGGAGATGAAGGATTTCTCCGATGTGATTAAGGGCTTGAACACAAAGACCCTCAATGAATTGGAGAGTGCCGCCAAACAACTTCACAAGCAGTTGAAGGGTTTGTCACCGGCAAGTCAAGCGTACATTGAGAAAAGCAAACAACTCCAGCAAGTCAATCAACGAATCAACGACTTGCGGAAATCCTTCAAGGCCGTGACCGTTGAAACAGAAAAGTCGAAATTGTCGCTAAAGAATTTGGTGGCCACCTACAACCATTATTGGGGAGCCATCACTATGACCCTCACGGCGATGACAAACATGAGCCTGAAATTCAGGCAATGCGCCGAAGAAGCCGCCAAATTAGACGATGTCTATGCCGATGTGATGAAAACGACGGGATTGCTCCATGAGGAAGTTGAGGATTTGGATAAGGAACTGATGCAGATTGACACCCGCACCAGCCGTGAGCAACTTCTATTGTTAGCCCGCGATGCAGGCAAGTTGGGCATCAGTGGCAAGGAAAACATCTTGGGTTTCGTCCGTGCCGCTGACCAAATCCAAGTTGCTTTGGGCGAAGACCTTGGTGATGGTGCCATCAAAAACCTCGGCAAGATTGCCGATGTGCTTGGCTACACACAAAGCATGGGTATTGAAAAATCCCTGCTTAGTATTGCTTCGTCCATCAATGCTGTGGGTCAGGCATCCACCGCCAGCGAAGCCTATCTCGTTGACTTCACTCAACGGCTTGCCGGTGTTGCCGCACAAACGGGAATCAGCGCGGCAAACATCATCGGCTTCGCTTCAGGCCTTGACCAGTCGGCAATGAAAGTGGAAATGGCAAGTACGGCATTTCAGAAATTCATTATGAAACTTTACGAAGACCCTGCCAAATTCGCGGAATACGCCAATTTAGAGGTCGAAAAGTTTACCGACTTGCTGAAAAACGATGCCAACCAAGCCATCATCACCGTCCTGAAATCCTTGAAGGACCAGGACGGATTTGCTTCGTTGGTGCCGATTTTCAAAGATATGGGCCTCGATGGGGCACGCGCAGTGAGTGTATTGGCAGCCATGGCCACCAATATCAATGCCGTCACAGAAGCCCAAGAATTGGCCAACAATGAGTTTGAAAAAGCGACCTCTGTCACCGAAGAATATAACACCAAAAACAACAACCTTCAGGCGCAATTGGAGAAAGCCAGGAAGGAGTTCAAAAATGCCAGTATCGCCCTTGGACAAAGCCTCAATCCCATTATGCTGAAATCCACCAAGGCAACGACCTATCTCATTAAGGCATTGGCAAACTACGGCAAGGAAATTAAGACCGTGCTTATTGTCATTGCAGCGCTTACTGTTGCCTTAAAAGCAAAAGTCATTTGGCAAAAGGCAGTGGCCACATTGAATGCCACGCTTCGGGCTGGCTCGTTGGCACTTGCCGCCGCACAAGCATTGCTTACTGGTAATGTGACCCGTGCCGCCGCTGCATGGCGGTTGATGAATACGGCAATGAAAGCTTCAGTGTTTGGAATCGCCATTGCCGCCGTTTCAGGATTAGTAATCTGGCTTCAGAGGCTTGCGCAAAAACACCGTGAAGCAGCGGAGGCCGCACAATGGGAACAAAAGTTGGAAGAAAAGGCTACTGAAGCCTACACCGAGGAAGCCGCCAAAGTGACTACCTTGACCCGTATCATCGACAGCAACAATGTGTCTCTTGAAAGCCGCCGAAAAGCCCTTGAAGAGCTGAAGAAAATCGTCCCTGGCTATCATGCCGACCTGACCGAGGAAGGCCGACTTATCAATGACAACCGTGATGCGTTGAACCAATATGTCGATGCCTTAAAGAAAGCTGCCCGCGTCAAGGTGCGCCGAGAAGACATTGAACAAAGGGAAGCACAGATAATGGCTGTTGAAGACAGATTGGAGGAAGCCAAACAACGCGAGGCTATTGCAACTGTCAATTATAACGGTGATAGGTTTGAGGTCGAAGGCGACCTCATTACCGAAAGCGATGAATATGTTGAATTAAAAGAAGCCACCGAAGCGAGGGAAAAGCTTGAAGCGGAACTGAAAGAGTTGAACAACAAACAGGAAGAGGCCGTCGCAAAGTACAATGAAATTACGGGCACCATTGTCGAGGTTGCAGCCGACAATGTGGGAACCGTAGTTGATGCTACAAAAACTGCATTGCAGACCGCCAACGCCATACTTACGGAAGCCCAATTCGACTATCTTCAGGACCGATACGACAAACTCACCAAAAAGGAGAAGGAGATGGTGGATGCCGGTTATGCCGCTCTTACTGAGGAACAGTCTAAAGCACTCAAAGCCCGTTATACCAAATTGAGAAAGGCCGACACCGATGCCGCAGACAAACTCTATCAGGAACAAGTCAAGCAATTGGAGCAGGCACAACGCTCCGAACTGAACATTATCAACCGACAGTTTTTTGAGAAAGAGATTACCGCAGAGAAACATGAGCAAGCCCTTCGCGACATCACATTGAAATACCTTGAACAGAAAAAGCAGTTGGCAATAGATAATAATAAGGACACCACTGCCATTGAAGCGGCCATCATTAGCGAACAAATGAAAAACCGTAAGGCCGACTATGATACCGCCTTGAAGCAGCTCCAAGCCTGCCAAAAGGATGAAGAAAACGCCTTGGCCATGTCACTTTCCGCGCAGGAAATCACCGAGAAGGAGTACCAGGCGCAGATGCTTGAAGTGAAGATGCGCTATCTTCAAGAGAAACTGCAACTGGCCCGCGATGCCGGTCAGGATGAAACTGACATCTTGCAAGCCATATTTGATGCCCAAGTAGAGGCTCAAAAGGCAGCCAACGAAGAAATGGCCAAACTGAAAGAGGAAGCGAAGAAAGTCGTTGAAGGCTTGCAATCACCATCAGCAGCCCGTGATGCCGAAATGCAAGCCCAACTGAAACGCCTGGATGTGCTTCATGATGCCATGCTTCTTTCGGAGCAGCAATATGAGGAAGCCGTCAAAAGACTTCGCAAGAAATACGCCGATGAAGACTTGAAAGAAAAGCTGGCCAATGTTCAGAAGTATGCCGAACAAGTCAACAACATAATGGCTGAAGCCTCAAACTTTGTCACCGCCTTGAAAGAAGCCGAGTCAGCAAAACTTGAGGCTCAGTACCAGGCAGACTTGACCGCCGCTGGTGACAACGCCGAGAAGCGTGAGGAGATTGAGGCCGAGTATGAACGGAAGCAACTTGAACTGAAAAAGAAGTACGCCGACACGGAGATGGCCATCAACATTGCCAAGACGATTGCCGCCGGTGCTGTGGCTGCAATCAAGGCATACGCCGAGGGTGGCCCTTATCTTGGTATTGCCCTTGCCGCCCTCATTGCAGCCACAACCGCTGCTGAAGTGGCGACCATTGTTGCCCAGCGCAATGCAATCAAGGCTACCACGGTCAGCACTTCCACATCATCGGGCGGAACATCACCGACATTAGTAACTCCAACCGGTTACAGCGAAGGTGGTTTTACTGGAAGGGCAGCAGACGACAGTAAACCCGCTGGTATCGTCCACGCCAACGAATGGGTTGCACCCGCGCCAATGGTCAGACGCAACCCCGTTTTGTTCGCAAACTTGGAGAAATACCGCAAAATGGGCTATTCAAGTCATGGCCGCAAAATCGGTTTTGCAGAAGGAGGCTTTACAGGCAGCGGAACCGCCGCAGTGGGTATGAGTGAGGAAACCAGTCAAAAACTGCTTGCAGTCATCGAAAGACTTGATGCCAACACATCGGCCAACACCGATACACTCAACCGTTTGATGGACGAGGGCGTGCAAGCCTTTGAGGTGTACGACCAACGCCAGTCTTTTGAAACACAACGCAAACGCTTCAAAAACGCAACGAAACGATGAGACTCTACAACAGAAACGGCACTTTTGACCTGCCTGACGGATTTGCCCTTAACTTGGAGCGAACCAATCCATTCTTCACCGATGAAGGCGATACGAGCGTACCCGTCACGCTACCTTCGTCACCACATAACCTTCAACTGCTTGGCCACATAGAGCGCATTGACGCGAAAAGCAACGGCTTGGCCAAGGATGAAGCATGGTTGACCGTTGGAGCCGTTACGGTCAAAGGTACGCTGATCATCGACACCATTTCAATGGAAGATGGCATCGATGCGGCGTTCACTTTCCGTAACGGTGGCCTCTATACGGAATATAAGGACAAATCCCTGAAAGACCTTTTTGCGGACATTGTGGATGATACCTACAGCGAAGCCCGTCAATGGGGAAGTCATCTCGAATCCATATACAACGGAACAATATCACCTGGAGACTACACTTGTTTCCCCGTGTTTGGACAAAAGGAAGATGGTTTTAGTGGAGGTCATTGCCCCATCAATTATGCCGTAGGCAATTCTTTGGTTTATCAGCAGCGAATCTATTACGAAGGTGGGGTGTTGCTTTATGTTCCTGAAGGATATGCCTGCACACCTTTCATCTATCTGCATAGGATGATTTCAATCATGTTTGAGCAAATGGGCTACACCGTGACATACAATTGTTTTGAATCGCTGCCTAATAAGTTTGTGGTCCTGAATAATTGTGTCGATACCATCATCAACGGAAAACTCATTTACGCCGACATGGTGCCCGACATGACCGTCAGCGATTTCCTTAACTGGTTGCTCGACCGTTTTATGACACAGGTCGTTGTGGACAGTAATACGATGACCGTCAATGTGTGGCCGTTTTCTGAATTGCTTGGGAGTGATATAGGGAACGGGACGGATATGGACATCACGGATATGCTGATTAGCGGTATCACGATGCGCTACGAGCAACCGTCACGCATCGTTGTCACGCCCACAGTAGGCGAGGGCGCACAGCCAGTCGCCGCATCGAAGAAAGCACTGAAGGATAAGTACGGCAGTTGGGTTGAGTTGGTGGAATCAGAGTATTGGAGCATCAGGAACAATAATAATCCCGCGTATGAAGATTGCCTGGTCATGCGCAGAGCCACGGGAATGTATTATGAATTGCAACGCGATGTGAATACTGGCAATATTGTTATGGTTGAAATTGGCACCAACTATTTTGCCTATGACCGTGAGAACGCCGACAATAGCGAAGCTTTTAACCCATGTGATGTGATGCCGGCGATGTATTGCGATGCAGCGGCACATTTAATGCCAATCATCGGCGACCATATCCATAACCATAGCACCTACGATGGAATAAAAGCCAACGGAAAGCAGAAACTTATTGTGGTGCTTGAATGGCAGGATGGCGAACACCATTCAGGATTCAAAAGGTGTGGAACTACACAGAACTTTATTCCACTAACAGACCAAGGTGTCAGCGGTTCCGTATTGGCTATGGGAGGCACACCCGAGCAGCTTTACAGCTACTTTTGGAGCCAATATAACAACATCTTGCTAAATGGGAAAAAGACGGCCACCATGCGTGTCAATTACGACACCCCCACTTTCCTCACGCTTGATATGGCCTATCCTAAGACTTGCCGCAACCAAAAAGTATTGCCTGTAAAGTCGTCGATGAATGTGGGAGCAAAGGCCAGCAACGGCAATTCGGAGTTCGTGGTTATTCGGCAGGTCTATGATGTGACTGATTCCTATATTTCGCCAGGTGCCGTGAGTCGATTCCGTTGGGTGATGAACAATAAAGAACTCCTTGGCTTCAAAGCGCAATGTCTGACCGTGCCAAAATACTACGATGAGAATTGGAATGAAGTATCAGGAGATTCACATGACCTATATTGGACAGGTAACAGAATCCCGCCCGAAACCGTTGAGGTCATCGTAAGCGGGAATAATGCGCAAATATTCCTTGGCCCGCCAACAGAAGCCGGATTGAGTTTGAGTGTTCCGGTCACTGTGACGGTGAAAGGAAAAATCATTTGCACCCATATCTACACACCGGTTGTCGGTTCGCCGCAAGCGCAATCCTACACTTATGATTTTTCCTATACTGGCAATAACATTAATGTATACTTCACTTCAGAAGCCTATTAAAACGAAACATCATGTCATACACATTACCTATTAGCTACGAACACAGCGTACATTTGGAAAACATTCCTGACTTCGCCCTTACCAGCGTGGACGAGAACATTAAAGTCGAAGTTTATTCTGACACCACTTATACTAACAAAATCTTTACCGCCACTTATATCCCTGACCTTTCCCACGAAGTGAGGTTTAACCTGGCAGACATCATTAGGAGCCATTTGGCAACCGCTTTGCCTAATGCCGACATATTCTTACAACAGAATGTATATAAGGGATTCGGTTTTGTCATTACAGGTCTTACTTCGGCAGTGGTTTCGGCAGAATACTATGAAGTGATGCTTTCAAAGGCAGAGGTGGATGACTCCCCTCATGTGTATATGCAATCGCATTTCCTTACCCTTCAACCGAAGGATAAGACCGTGACCAAAGGGATGCCCGAACACCTTACCTTGCGAGGCGTTGGGCCAGTATCAGAACTGCAACTTTACGCGCGATTCTATCCCACAGCAGGTGGTCACGAAGATGTGATGCTTGGTCCGCCGACCTACACAGGCATCAACACATATCGATTCTTTTGGGAAGACTTGTGGCAACTCCGTCCAGGAACTTGCAACTATTATATTGACATAGTGGCCAACGACACCAAGTCGGATATTATGAGCCAACGCTACATCTATTCGCACAAATCAGGGCACGAACATTACTTCCTTTGGGTGAACGCCCTGGGAGGCATTGACACCATTTGTTGCGACGGTGCCAATACATTGCAGCCCCAAGTGACTCACAATGTTGGTCGCCGTCAGTCGCTTGTCATCCAGTTGGACGACAGCGACGACTACCGTCAGTGGCAACAACAGTCGGGATGGTTCCCATGGAAGCTGCGCGAATGGCTATGGGATTTCGTTTCCTCGAAGTTAGGCCATTGGATATACGATTCTGAAAAGGAAACCTACAAAGAAATTGTCATTTCATCGGCTGAAATGGAAGCATCCGATGATAAACAACTGGTGCAGTTCACTTTCACTTATCGTAACGCCAACCGAGGCAATGCAGTCGGAACATCAAGCCGTGCCAATAGTTTCAGCCAAAGTGCTGCCGACGCTGCTGAAGACATTGACTACGATGATAAAATAGTCGTGGATTGATTTTGTCACTATATAGGAAAAGCACGAATGTAAGTTTGCACAAAATTCAATCGATATGGCAAAGATTCTAAAAGCAGTCGATTGGTATGTTCACCTCGCAATGATTGTGAGCATTGGATTAGGCATTGCCGCCTTCATCATCCCGCCTACGGCGGTCATTGATAGGAGCATATTGGCCTTTATTGCTGAAATAACGGGTGCAGCGGCATTGCTGACATTCCTATCCAAATTGCCTGAATACATTGCAGCGGGCGCAACCGCTCGATTCCAACGAGGCAACACATCTATCGAGGTTGGCGGCAAAAAGAAAACCAACCGAGACGAAATCATTAACGAAAACGACAACCCAGAAGAAATTGAAGAATCATGATTAAGAAGAAAGTAGTAGCGGGAGACACATTCCCAATCACATACACACACAAGTCAAACGGCGCGGTGGCTGATTTGCCCGAAGGCTACGACTACATGATTGGACTGCGCAATGAGGGCAGCGATGCCGTTACGGTATTCTCATACCAAAACGGCGACATCAAGAATCCTGAAACGGGCATCTACCGATGGGAAATCAGCCACGAGTTGTCGAAGACACTTGAAGGTAACATCATAGTCGAAATGGTCATCTACAGCCGTGATGCAAGCGTTGTGCATCATTGCAGCGAGCCAGTAGTGCTGGAGGTGATACAGAGCTTCATGAACGAGCATTTGGATCATGAATGACTGCATCGAGATAGGAACCTGGGAAGAGGGCGGAATAGAGATTGAAGATGGCCTCGAAATGGGTGTTTCGGTTGAGGGCGGCTTCGACATCATGGTGGAAGTCGTGGCCGATGACGAATCCGAAATACACCTGATACTCGGCGACATCGTGGAAGAGTCAGCGGAGGAACAAACCGCCTACGATTTCGGTATGGAGTTTTCCGACCCCGACACTTTCTTCATCTATGTCGGGCCCGAACTGCCCGCCGTTGATGCGTCATGGAGCACTGATGCCTGGTTCCTCGATGATGGCTGGTTTGACAGTGAAGGATGGTAAGAACAATGAAAACAAAGTGATATGGCTAAAAAAGTAATCATTAAAGGAAGATTTCTGCTGTTAAGTCTCACAGACCCTTGGGGCGGAACAAACGATACAGACCACGACATTATCCCGTATTCTGAACGAGGGGCAACTACAGTAGTCCGTCCTGGCGAGGAATGGGGCATGAATCGCGGCGAAGTGGAACGGTTCAATAAACTGCATTTCGGCACGAAAAAGATTGGATGCCTTTATGTGACTCCACGCAAGCAGACCGACAACTTCTACCATATTTGGGGGTTCGCCACCGAAGCTGACCGCGACACATACAATGCAGCCGTGGCCGCATTGCAGCCCGGACAGAGCCTCGATGAAGAGACGGCAGCCCTGCGGCTGGCCGATGAAGCCATCCCCATCAACGAAGACCAGGGAACGACATACACGGCAAGATTGACCTTGCTTGACATCAGCGGCGAGGAACCCGAAACGCTTGACCCGACAGTGCCCATCGTGTCGGTCACAAGGTCATATAATATAGGTGTGCGATTCTGCGGCATCCAAAACGACAACGGCGAAATCAGCAATGCCGGTGAATCGGGCACATTGACCGTGCAAAGAAGCACGGACGCGACCAACTGGACTACCGTGGGGGCGATGCAGCTCATTTCCCTCAATACGGACTCGAACGCCTACACCGTTCTCGACCTTGGCCAATGGTTCACCACGACCAACCCGCAACAATTCCGCTTGCGTGTGGCCTTCACCAAGAGAGACGATGAGGGCAACGAAATAGCCACCGCGCAAAGCGCATGGCAGGTGATTTCGGATGTGACCTACACCCAACTCACCGTGCGCAATATGCAGGACTGGACGCGACCCATCCAAGCCTCGGAAGGAGTGTTCCCGCTTCGCTTCGCCGTGACGGGAACGGTCAGGAAGTGGCTGCATGTGACCATCAGCGGCTCATTGGGCACCTATACCCATGTGGAGGAGATTGCTGCATCCACGGAGTTCCCAGCCACCAATCCGCGTACATGGTCAGAGACAGAGAAACAGAACATCGGCATCCTGACACACGGCATCCACACTGTGACAGCCTGGCTGACCTGTGACGACGGCAGCGGCCACCTCGGAACTGACGGCTACCCCGATGGGCTTTCCTCTGAAGTGGTGGTGAACCGCTTTATGGTGGTGAACACCGAAACCCAAGGCGCAGACCTCACCAAGCCTTATCTGATGCTCCAGCAAACGCTGACCACGGTGCAGAACTATGTCCGCGCCGTGCTGACCCATTATGCCGTGTGGGTTCCTGACCCGGAAAACCCCACGGCGGCCAGCAGTGAGCCGTTGCCCATCTCCATCCGCCTGACCGACTCGGCAGAGAACGATACAGACTACACGACCGAATATGTCCGTAACGAGTTGTCGGTTTTGAGCGGCACGGATTACGCCTTGGACACCACCGTTGAGATTGAGGGCGACGGCAGTAGTCAGCATGTCAACGAATACCTTGCCTACCTGCGTTTCTTCCGATACGGCGCAAACGAGGAAGTCATCAACTTCATGCGTGAGAGCGTACAAGCCATGCGCTTCATCACTATCACCGTCGACAACTCAAAAGACTTTGCACCCGTAGCCGGTGCATGGTTCGTGATGTCACCCCGCACACGCAACAACAGCGAGACCAACAAGTTCACCATCATCAACCATCAGACGGGCGAAGTGGTACCAGCAGAGTTCCATGGCTTCGGCGGTATCAACGACCTTTGGACCGAGGATGAGAACGGCCAAAAGGTGCTGCGCGTTTTGGCAGGGCAGGAACTTGAAATCTTTATCGATCCATACGGACACTTTGCCAACGACCCCCGCGCCCAAGCGAGTGTCGAGTTTGACTACGCGGTGCATAACTCCACCGCCGAGGATGCTCCGGTCATTGACATCACACAGGAAGTGGGAGGCGAAACCCTCGGTCTGCGGATGCTGCCCATGGAAGGCACGGTGAAGTGCAAGGGCCGTCAGGAAACCAATGACCAGGATTTCGGATGGGGAGAGGATGAGCGTACACACCTGGTACAGACCATTGACCCCGCAGTCATCGCCAAAGCCGATGACGAACTGACTTGGCAACAGACCTTGAACGGTGCGCCAAGCCTTCCTTTGTCGCTGTCCAAGGTTTATATCAACGGCGACCCGCAAAGAGAAATGGACTACACGCCAACAGCCGGAACTTGGGTGAGCGGTGACGGCCACACCGTCAAGATTGGCAACCCCAATGCCGACATAGACATCTACGGCATCAAGTTCTACCGCACGGCACTTTCGGCGGAGCAAGTCCGTCAAAACCGCAAGGCGGCACTCCCCACAGCGGAAGAAAAGGTTGAGTTTGAGAACCGAAACGCCATCACTACCAACGGACGCATTGACTATGACAAGGCCAAGACCAAGGGCTTCCGTTGCCTTACCCTTGTGGGTCAGGACCAATACAAGTTGAACCAGTCCAAAGACCCAGGCTATCCCTGCTATTGGCGTATTGATCATGACGACTCCGCACTGAGCGGCACCATCGGCAAGGCTGCCTATCTCGCATACATGGCTGGAGCCTTGAACGGCAAGAAATGTCTGATGGTGACTCCACAAGGCTCCACGGCCAACACCTATTGGGACAACAACGAGCAAACCAAGGTGGACAAAATCACCTTTGTCATCAACATTCCTTTCTCGAAAGTCCATGCCGATTTTGGATGGAAAGCTGCTATGAGCACCGGCGATGACTGTACCAATCCCATGTATCTTGACGGCCAACGCATTGAGGGTACTACATACGCCGACCTCACAGACGAACAAAAGGCCAGAGTGACCATTGATGTGGTGGATGGCTGGTTTGATGGTAACGGTTGGAGTGAGAATGTAGGCGAAATGGGCATGTACCATGGCCAGTTCTACACCACAACCGTAGGCGGCCCCAAGTGCCAAAAGCTGGTCAACAAAATCAACTATGCCTCGCCGATGCAGAGTCACAAGATGGGCGCGACCCGACTCTACAACGACATCATGAAGGCGTTGTGCGGCAATGAAATCCACCTGCACCGCGACAATCCAGCCGTGCGCTTTTCGGTATGTGAGGAAAGTTTCCTCTTCTTTACCGAGCATCCGCAGGACAACGGCAAGGTGGAGTTCAGAGGCATGTGTACCTTCGGCAATGGCAAGTTCGACAAGGAGGTGTTTGGCTATAAGGCCGACAAGAACACCTTCGGCTTCGAGGGCTTGAACAATAACCTCCCGCTTTGCGACTTCCGTGTGCCTGCCGATGAGAAAGTGACCTATAACCCTGATGATGAGGCATGGGGCTACAACGGCGTGAAGAGCTTCGAGTACGGCTTGGGTAAGACCCAGGTCATCAACGGGAAGGAATACCCGACCGACACCAACGACCTTATCTTCCGTCGTTATGTGAACTTCATCTATACGCATACGCCGCGACTGAAATACTACAACGGCACCCTTGAATCTTTCCTTGCTGCCTACGAAGCCCTTGTGAGCGCGGCTCAATCGGACGATGCCGCCGCCGCAGAGTTGGCCGAAATGCAGAAATGGCAATGGTGGGCGACCCAAGGCAATAACGCCTTCCATCTGGTACGCTTTGACTATACCACCGAAACATGGGTGGACGCCGGAACATGGGATCAAGAGAACCTTGCCTATAATGCCGGTGTAAGAGACCTGACAGCCGACGCGATGACGGCAGCGGCCTACACCGTATGGCAGAGCAGCCCCGACTTTGGCGACTGGGCGGCATTGAACAAAGCGTTCAAGACCGCCATCGCAATGCATGTCATCGACCACTTCGGCAGTGTGGCCGTGGTGAGCAACCACCTTGGCCACTACAATGTGGTCAACTATATGGAGGCAGGCACCGACAACTGCTCCAAGAACCTCTACTACCAGTACGACCCGGGCACGGGGTTGATATTCCTTGACGGTGACG